>ENA-OQNM01000365-OQNM01000365.1-human-gut-metagenome-genome-assembly--contig:-NODE-365-length-17129-cov-3.445477_pt1 | contig 17129 bp, 14 predicted proteins | sample MGYA00242632_ERZ504886 | MGnify/ENA primary metagenome ERZ504886 (study PRJEB26092, sample SAMD00036424) | human gut metagenome | host: Homo sapiens | study: EMG produced TPA metagenomics assembly of... | reverse complement strand
GACAGCTCCCTCAACACGGAGAAAATCGACTTCGTTCATGCAGTCCCCCACGGTGATCGACACGAAAAACGTGTATCCGATGAACTACCTACGGTTCCGGCATGGCTCCGCTCATGACCAACCTGGCCCTGTGGGTGGGCGCGTTCGCCTTCGTGGTGATACTTCAAGGTGGAGGTCGACGATGAAGGCCTCGAAGACCTCGACTTGACCACTTCCGAAAAATATTTCGCCCGCTACATGCTGCTCGGCATCATGGGCGCCATCCAAGGCGCGATCACCACCATCGGCAACCTCATCATCGGCGTGCAGACGGTGAACGCGCCGCTGTACATACTTACCGGCGTCATCACGTCGCTGGTATATCTGAGCATCACCTTCGCGATGTCGACCTCGTTCATGCATATTGGCAAGGGACTGTGCGTCGCGCTGATCATCGTGCAGATTCCGGGCGCTTCCGGCCTGTATCCGATTGAGATGATGCCGAAATTCTTCCGCATGGTCTACCCGTTCGTACCATTCAGTTATTCGATTGACGCGTTCCGTGAGACGATTGCCGGCTTCTACGACGGGCATTGGCTCAAGTCGATTGGCGCGCTACTGATGTTCGCCGTGGTCGCGTTCTTCATCGGACTTGCGATTCGCCCGCTGCTGGTCAATCTCAACCGCCTGTTCGCCCGTCAGATCAAGGAAAGCGACATGATCATCGGCGAGGAGGTACAGCTTCCGGAACGCGGCTACAACGTGTCCCAGGCCATTCAAGTGCTCGCCGATAAGGGCGGCTACCGTGAGGCGATCGAGGAACGTGCGAGCCGCTTCGCCGAACTGTATCCGAAGCTCAAGCGTGGCGCGCTGGTTGCCGGTTTCATTGTGCCGGTGATTCTGGTGCTGATCTTCTCCTTCACCAACGGCGAGAAGATCGTGGTGCTTGCCACCTGGATCATCTGGGTGCTGCTCATCATCGGATTCCTGATGGTCATCGAATATATGCGTTTCAGCCTGCAACGCCAGGTGGAACTCGGCAGCCTCAGCGACGAAGCGATTCGCGAACAACTGGTGGAACGCCAAGCTGCAAGGCTGCGCCGCAAGAAGCGTGCGCAACAAATCAGGCGAGACAAGCTGATGCGCAAGGCACAACGAAGAAAACACGAAACCAAACAGGCGATCGCCAACGTCGCAGACACCAGCCAAGCCGATGCCGACGGCATCGCAACACTGGTACAGGCCATGAACGCGACCGGCAACACCGGCACAGCGAGCAACACCAATCCCAACGGTAACAGCGAAAGGAGCAACGCATGAAAAACATCTGGAAACTGTTCGTCGGCGACGTTCGACGCCTGACCAGCAACATCGTCTCCATCATCATCGTCATCGGACTGGTGGTAATTCCTGGCCTGTTCTCCTGGTTCAACGTGAGCGCAAGCTGGGATCCATTCGCCAACACCGGCAATCTGAAATTCGCCGTCGCCAACGACGATGAAGGCTACAAGTCCGATCTCATTCCCGTGAAGATCAGTATCGGCGATCAGGTGGTCAACACCTTGCGCGCCAACGACCAGATGGACTGGACCTTCACCACCAAAAAAGAGGCCATCGACGGCACCAAATCCGGCAAATACTATGCAGCAGTGGTGATTCCGAAGGATTTCAGCACCCGCATGATGACATTCTTCACCGCGGACGGCGACCATGCCACACTCACCTACTACAACAACGAGAAGAAGAACGCACTCGCTCCGAAGATCACCGGCCAGGGAGCCGACACCGTGGCAGCACAGATCAACGAAATGTTCTCCGCAACGTTGACGAGCACCGCGCTCAACATCGCCTCGCAGCTGGCCGATGAGCTTGACAAACCGAAATCGCAGGCCACGCTCACCAACTTCAGCAACAATATGAACAACTTCGCGAACACGCTGAACGACACGTCATCCGCGTTGACCACGTTCAGCTCGCTGACGTTGAGCGCGCAGAACCTGCTCGACAGCTCCAACAGCCTGCTTTCCAACGTGAGCGGCAGCGCGAAGAACGCCGTCAACGAGCTCAAACAGTCGAAGAACGGCATCAACGATCTGACCGGAGCCGTCAAAACCAGCACGAATGCGCTCAGCACCGCGTTGAGCAGCTCGTCGAACAGCTTCGGCGCTGTCTCCACCGATATTGACAGCGTATTCAACAATGCGGGCACCCAAGCCGGCAATACGGCCACCGCCCTGCGCAATCAGGCTGCGAACGTATCCAAGCAGGCGCAAGGCTATCAGAACATCTACGATGCCCTCGACGAGCTCAGCAACAACAATCTGGTGCCGGAAGTCGCGAAAATCGCCATCAATCATCTCAAAACCAACGTGGGCGCGACCATTACGCAACTCAACGATCTAGCGAACTCACTCAACACCAGCGCCGACAATATCGACGCGAAAGTGAGCGACACCACAGCCGACCGCGAGCGCGTGAGCCAGCTTGCCCAGCAGGCGAAGGCCTCCATCGACGGCATCAAAACCGATTTCGACAGCCAGCTCAAGCCGCAGCTCAACGACATTTCCGATTCGATCAGCAGCACGGCCACCGCACTGAGCAGCACGGCCACCGATCTGAAGGGCGCGTTGGGAGATCTCAACAGCACCACGAAGTCGGCAGGCAAGCAGCTGACCAATATTCGCACGGTGTTGGATTCCACCGCCGAAAGCCTCACTAAGGCGAGCACCGCGCTGTCTTCGTTCAATGGCACGCTTTCCGACGCGCTGAACAGCGGCAATATGGACACCGTCAAGGACGTGCTCGGCAACAACACCGATTCGCTGGCGGCGGCTCTTGCGGCCCCCGTCCAGGTGAAGCGCACGGCTGTGTTCCCTGTGGAGAATTTCGGCTCGCAATTGGCTCCGTTCTACACGATTCTGCCGTTGTTCGTGGGATCGCTGCTTATGGCCGTAACACTCAAGACCACGGTGTCGCGCAAGAATCGTGAGGAGCTCGACAATCCGAAGCCGCATCAGCTGTTCCTCGGCCATTATGGCGTGTTCGCCGTGATCGCACTGTTGCAGAGCACGTTCTCGCTGGGCGGCGGCCTGCTGTTCCTGCACATTCAGGCGGTGCACCCGTGGCTGTTCATGTTGACCGGCTGGGTGGCCTCCCTCGTGTTCTCGTTCTTCACCTACACGATGGTGGCGAGCTTCGGCAACGTGGGCAAGGCCATTGGCGTGCTGACGCTGGTGTTGCAGATTTCCGGCGCGAACGGCGCGTATCCGCTTGCCGTGCTGCCGAAGATCATCGGCGATATCAGCCCGTTCCTGCCGGCCACGCATGCGATTACGGCATTGCGTGCGGCCATTGCCGGTATTTACAACAATGATTATTGGCATGCGATCGGTTCGCTGTTGCTGTTCCTGATTCCGCTGCTGCTGATTGGCTTGCTGCTGCGTATTCCGCTGGTCAAGTTCAATAGGTGGTACGTGGCGAAGGTGGAAAGCACCAAGGTGGTCGCATGATTACCGGAGTGCATGAGGCGGTTTCCGAAGCCGTTTCCGATGTGGTTTCCGACGCGGTCAGTGACGTGCATGAGGCCGTTCGCAAGGCGCAGAGCCGCCGCGAGCAGCTTCGCGAGCAAACCGATCATAAGATCATGAAGGCCACGCTTGCGATTGTGATTTCCGATGGTGTCGGTGCGGTGACCATTGAAGAGGTCGCCCGTCGTTCCGGTGTTGCGAAAACCACGATTTACCGTCGCTATAAGAATGCGGACGATCTGTTGCGCCGCGTTCAGTTGGAAGTTGCGGGATTGCCGGATTTCAGCGATGTCGAGTTGTCGAAAAACGGTCTGCTGACGATACTGCAACGCATTCAGGGCTGTTTTTTCGACAGTGAGCTTGGTTTGAAAGCCGTCGGTGTGGTGCTTTCTTCCGATAATCCTTCGTTGAATGCGATTGCCGATCAAGTGCTCGTTCCCGCGGAGAAGCGTTTTTCTGAGTTTGTCGATCGCGGTGTGAGGGCCGGTGTGTTCCGCCATGGATTGGATCCGCAATTCCTGTTCAGCACGATACTCGGCTCCATGCTCGCCTGTAAGGCGTTGCATAGCGACGCGAGTATTCCTTGGCCTGAGAACATGACGGCTGTTCTGTGGCCCGTTATGGCCGCCTGAAAGGCATTGCAGAGCAGAGTTGCACGTAGTAGTATCTGAAACTCATGAGCGCCCCCGCTACGGCCTTTAATCACTCTTTGGGTGAGGCTGTAGCTGAGGCGCTCATTGTACGTTTGCAGACTTTTCGCCGCTACTGGACCTACTGGATCGACGCTTCCTGACGGGCCACGTCCAACGCCTTGTTGAACGCTTCCGACGTCCAGCTGGCACCGGCCACCTTGTCTACCTTGAGGTCTTTGAGAGGTTTGCCGTCCACCACGCCGTTGATGGCTTCGGCGAACGCATTCTGGTGCTTTTTGGAGATGGACGTGAACGGATGCCCGATAACCTCCACATTGGTGACGGTCTGATCTTTGACCGTCACATGCACGTCGATGGTGTCTTCGCCCACCGGCCCGTACTGGCCGTTGATCGAGTAGGTACCGTCGGCGTAGTTGCCGGTGTCTTGCTTGTCGGATGTAGTGCTGTTCGGATCGTCGGCATGGTTTTTGTCGTCCGAATCCGCAGAATCGCCGGAGTCGGTGGCGCTACCGCTGTTCTTCGAATTTTCTTCCTGCGATTGCACGCTTTCGCCGGAATTTCCGGCATATTCATCGTCCATCGGTGTCGCCGTGGGTTCGCCGCATGCCGACAGCAGCGCAAGGCTTGCCGCAGACAGTGCGATTACTTTGATCGCATTCGATGATTCGTTGCTCATGTTCGCTCCGTACGATTCGTCAGTGCTATGGCTTGGATTATTCGGCTGATTTCAGCTTATTCCTCACCGCCGGTTTTCGCGGCTTTGGTCGGGTCGGCGAAGCTGATGGCCGTCTCGCCATTCTGTGCGCCTTCCGCAGTGGAACCGGTGTATGCCGGCTTGCCGCCCGACTGCTCATAGACCTTCCGTGCGGCCTCATCATTCCACTTCTCGCCGACGAGCACGCCATGGTTGAGCATGATCTCACGCTGGGCGCAGGATGCGACGAGCGCATCATGGGTCACGACGATGATGGTAGTGCCCTGCTCGTGCAGCTGACGGAACAGGTCAAGCACGATTTTCTCGTTCTTCTCATCCAGATTGCCGGTCGGTTCGTCCGCAAGAATCAGTTTCGGACAGTTGATGAGCGCACGTGCGATGCACACACGCTGCTGTTCGCCGCCGGAAAGCTGTCCGGGCAGATGGCGGGCACGCTCCTTCAGACCGACGCGTTCCAATGCTTCCAACGCCTGCTGCTCGTTGACTACGGAATGGTAGTACTGCGCCACCATCACGTTTTCCACAGCCGTCAGATGCGGTACCAGATAGAACTTCTGGAACACCAATCCGATCATGTTCTTGCGCACGTCGGCAAGCTGCTTGGCGTTCAAATCCTCCAACTTGCGGCCTTCCAGCGTGACGGAACCCTTTGAAGGCGTGTCCATGCAGCCAATCATGTTCATCAGCGTGGTTTTGCCGGAACCCGACGAACCGACAATCGCAAGCCATTCACCTTGCGGAACGGTCAAAGTCAAATCGTCGACGGCACGCAAATCGCCGTAAATCTTGGAAATATGATCCAATTCAAGCAACGTATTCAACGTATGTTCGGAACTCATGATTATTCCTCCCTCAAAACGATGGCGGGGTCGATACGGGTTGCGCGGCGAACCGGCGGGATGGATGCGATGACGGCGATGAGCACGCTCAACAGCAGTGAGGCGACGCCCAACAGCCAGTTGAAGCCGATGGCACGCTCGAATACGGACACGCACAGCACGCGGGCCAGCAGGTAGCCGATGGCAGTGCCGATCAGGCCGCCAATCAGTCCGTAGATGGCGGATTCCACATAGAATTCGATGCCGATGGCGCGCGAGGATGCGCCTAACGCCTTGCGCAAGCCGATTTCGTTGCGTCGCTGAGACACGATGGAACTGATGGTGGTGCCCACGCCCACAAACGTCAGCACGAGCACGACCAGCGACACGATCCAGAACAGGGTTTGCAGCATGGCGATGATACGAGTGTCGGATGAGGTGATTTTGGTGACGGTCTGCGCTTTCACGCCGGTTGACGGATTCGCATTGATCGATTTGACGACATCGTTGAGTTCGCTGCCTACCGCATTGACGGAATATTCGATCACGTCCGCGCCACGCTTGGAACCGGCCAGTTTGGCCACGTCAGCGTTGACCGCGTAGACGATTTCGTCTTCGCTGCCGCCCGTATCGACGATGCCTCCGACACGGAATTCAGTGCCGGTGTTCTCCATAATGTCGGACGAAACGCGGCCGTTTTCTTTGGCTTGCGCTTCGGTTTGGCTAAGAGCGCCGGAATCCTGCGCATCGTCGGATGCGCGGTAGCCGATGGTGACGGTCGAACCGATGGAGACGCCGAGCGCGTCGGCCACGTCACGGCCGAGCATCACATTGCCTTCGCTGGGCCAATCACCAGTCACGTTCCAATGATGGTTGAGCGCTTTCACGTCTTTGGTTGTGATACCGGCCAGCGTGTATGGCGCCGAGTTGATGCGCACGCTTTCATACCGGTAGGCGGCGGAACGGGCGCTGTATGAACCTTTCACCATCTGGTTCAACGCTTTGACGGTATCGGTGTCGATGCCGTGGGACTTTTCGGCTGATTCGGACGGCGTGACGATAAGATTCGCGCCATACGCACGCATTTCCTCGTTCATCTGCTGCGGAACGGCAATACACGTTGCCGCAAGGCAGAACAGCGTGGCAGCGCCCACCATGGAGGCGATCACGGCCATAACGGCCCGCGAACGACGGCGGAACACCGCGCCCCACAGCATGGTGAAGAACATCTTGCGATTAGTCATCTCATGCCCCTTACGGACTGTCTTGAACTCACCTACCATGCAACACCTCCGCGGACGAACAGCACAGTGTGCCGTTCGTGACCGAGGCCGCAGCCGCGGCCGAGTTTACGGAACCCAAGTTGACATCAGCGGCCATGCAACACCTCCGCAGGTTTGAGTCCCAGAATCGAACGGATCGACGAGAACGAGGCGATCAGCACGGTAAGCGTCAGCAACACAAACACCAGCACAAACACCATCGGACGCATCGTAATGCCGGAACCGAATACCACGTGTCCCACGATCTGCGCGACACCGGAACCCAACAGCGCACCGACAATCGCACCAATCAACGAAATCACAGCCGTCTCAGCGAGCATCAGGCGAGAAACCGCACCATCGGTGGCACCAATCGCTCAGCAACGCCAATTCGGAACGCGTTCGCCAATCGAGGCGGCCATCAGATTCGCCACTGCAATAGCGGCCGCAACCAGCGAAAGCACGGTCATCAGCACCATCACCGCCTGCGTTTTCTGCAGCACATCGCCCTGCAATGCGGCCACCTGACGCACCTGCTTGGCTACGGAACCGGGAATGACCTCTTCGATCTGATAGGCGATGGACGAAGGGTACGCGGTGCAATACCACGTTTCCCACTCATCTTGCGTGAGCGCATTCGGATTCTTCGACGCCTTACGGGCCAAATCATTGTCCGGCGTGGTCAGAGCCTTGACTTCGATCTTGTCGATGGAATCAGGCAGATTCGCAAGCACCTGCGCGGTGGATGACGGAATGTACATCGCATTGTTGTCGCTATCGCCGGAATCGTAAATGCCGGTGATGGTGATCCGCTGCTTGTTGCGGCTGCCGTCGGCGGTGGTTTTGTAGAGGGTTACGGTATCTCCCTTGGTCACGCCGAGTTTGGATGCGAGCGTGGTGCCGATCAGGCCTTGCGCGCTATCGTCTTTCGGCCAGGAGCCGTCAAGCTTCCACCACGAACGCATGCCGTTCATGCCCGCCACCGTGGATTCACCGGAATCCATATGCAGGGTCTTGGCGAACCATGTGCCCACGATCGGCACGCCGGAAGCCTTGCAGGAGCTGGAATCCACCGATTCGGACGCGCAGTTCACGTCAGCATGGATATTAAGTTCGGGGGCAAAATTCGTGATGTTGAACGCCCAGAAGATGGTTTTGATCTTCGGTGCGTCCGATTCCTTCAGAAATGTGGTCGGATCGGATTCGGAAGTGCCGGAAGCGTTGCTATTCGCGTCACCCCCCGTGTTGTACAGGTCGTTGACGACGGCATCGGCCTTGGGCTGCACGGTGATGTTGGAACCGTACGTCGACAGTTCCGCGTTCAGCTTGTCTCCAACGTCGAACACCACACCCAGCATGGCCACGCTGACCGTGGCCGACAGGCACACGGTGACCGCGATCAGCAGTCTGCGTTTGAACTGCCTGCTGAACGAGCGGAAAATCATTCGAAAAAAGAACATGACTACCTCTTTCCGCTCACTGGAAATGCGTCGACAATGCGTCGAGCGTCGAAGTTTGAATTACGATTTTGCCGGATTCAACCTGATAATCGAACGGCACAGGATTGCAGCCGCCCTTGAATCCGATAGTGGCGAGGTTGATGGCGACATCGCACTTCTTGCAGATGATCTTGCCATCCTTCTCGTAATAGCCCGCGTCACCGCAGTTATCGCATGCGTCAAGACCGACACCGTACGCTCCACCATTCTTTTTGATGATGATGAAACGCATTACCGTGCCATCTTTCGCCTTGTATTGGAAGCGATGCAGGTGACCGTCGTTGATCTGACTGAATTTGATGGTGGCCACGCCGTCGCTCAGCGAATAATCCTCAGGCGGAGACAGCGTAATGACCTTCTTCGTTTGCGCCACACCATACGTGAGCGCGAACGTGATGCCGATCATCGCAACAAGACTCCATGCGCCGGCCGCCTTCGCACGGCGACGGAACGCGATATGCGATCGCACAATGGCCTCGTTTGCGCCTTCCGGCTTGATTTTGAAGCCCATCACAATGCTGGCGACCACCGGAATGATGAACACCAACACCATGGCAATGACCATATGACGCTGATGATTGATGCACCACACCAACGCCAGGAACGCTTCCGTAGGGAAATGAACGATGCGCTTGGACTGCAGAATCTGCGCAAGATCAGTGAAATGCGAGACAAACAGCAGCGCAATCAGCAGCAGCACGGCCGTGGTGAACGACCAACGAATCGCAGTGGAACGCATCGTACGGAAAATCAACGCTGCAACAATCGCAGTGGCCGCACCCAATGCGAAACCAAGCGCACGAAGCAGCATATCCGAAGTGAAGATCGGATCTCCTGGCTCCACGAAAATCGTCAAACGCAAAATAACATCAGGCAACGCACGGAAGGTGGTGGAGGCAATCGCAAGAGCGCCAATCGCATTCGCAATATCGAGCAACGCGCGATGATCATGCCAATTCGTAGTGATGCGACGTGCGAACAGCACAACAACGAACACTGCGATATCGAAAATCACACAACACCACAACGTGGGGTAATTGACGAACGTACGCTGATTGATCATCGCGGATGCACGCAACGCGGCGAACACAATGGCACCCGCGAATCCAATAATGAAGCCCGCAAGACGCCAGTACGCGCTCAACGGCTTGTCACGCCCCTCACCGACCGTGAGCATCACGTTCAGCGCCATAATCAGCAAAGCCGGTGCCAGCGTTCCCTGCAACACCGTGACGTACTGCGTCAGCATCTCACACCTTTCGTTATATATCCCTGTCAAAGCCTAGTGAATTCGGCACGCAAAAGGAACCCCCTTACCAAGATTCCCCCAAAAGCGCGTTATCTCCCAAAAGCGTATCCCCTCAAACGCAAGAGAGCGGTTGCTTGGATGGTTGTTCGACCGTAGGCTCGGCCAAACGGCCTTGAGTGCGTCGAACGACTATCCAGGCAACCGCGAACGCCGTACCCATATTCGCGCTACTTGCATACGTTTCGCGATACGTGAACGGCGTTAACCACGAGTTGAATCTCAACATGAATTCAGGCTTACATCCAAACCATTTCGCTTGGCATGTGCCGGAACTCACGTTTCAGATCACCACTCCTGCGGGGTGTAGTTCCACTCCGGGAAAGTGACCTCGAGCGGCTCGGTCCAGAAGCGGCCCTTAACGCCGGTTTCCGGATCAACATGCAGCATCCAACCCTTCTTCTCCGGAGATTCGATCTTCAGCACGAGCTTGTAGGAGCCAGCCTCGTCGAGCTTGACGTTGGCGCCGTAGTGCGGGCCGTCGGAAGCGTTCATCTGCATGAAGGTACCGGAACCAACGGTCTCGTTGTTCGCGTTGTTGATGATCTCGTAGTTCACGGTGAGGTCCGGCACGAAATCGCCCTTGCCGTAGCCGAGCTCAGTGCCCTTCTTGTTGGCGTGGATGTCGGCTTCGAGGTGGAAGCTCGCGTCGGCGGCCTTCAGGCCCATGCCGGACGGTTCCATGTCGATCGGCTGGAAGTACACGGCGTTGACGGTCAGCGGGCCGACTTCCTGGTCGGAATGGTTCTCATCGACCTGGATCTCCTCGAAGCCCGCGCCGGAATCGCTGGAGCTGGAGTCGTCGGCGCCCTTGGTCTCCGACGTGGAGGCGCTGGACTTGCCGCTGGATGCGGCATTGTCGGAATTGCCGCATGCGGACAGGGAGAAGGCCATGGAGCCTGCCAACAGGATGCCGAGCAGGGCGGCGATCTTCTTATTCTTCATTGTGTTCTCTTCCTTTTCTTTGGTTCCTTGAGGAACGTTGGAAACTTATGGAAATCTCTAAATCTTTACTTGTGATTATTGATTGGCGCTTACTTAGCCTGTTCCGCCTGCGCGGCCAACTTCATCCTGTATTTCTTGATGAAACCGACCACGAACAGCACAACCACCGCGATCGCGGCAATCACCTGTGCCGTAATCGTTTCGACGTACGGATACAAGCCGATCCAATCGTTAGTTGGCACGCTACTCAAGTAGGTGCCTTCAATAAGATCACCCTCGATGAGCGCATGGATGCCGCCACCCGCGAAAATCACAACCAGCACGGCCATCACAATCGAAGTGACGAGGAAGAACGGGCCGATCGGAATCTTCACCGAAGTGAATCGCAGAATCAGGAAGATAACGATCAGCACCGCGGCGGCGGCCAGACCGCCAACCCACATGCCGTGCGCATCCTGGCTCATGGAGTAGATGGACTCGTAGAAGATCACCGTTTCGGCACCCTCACGGAACACGGCGAGGAAGCTCAGCATGGCAAGCGAGGTGATCATGCCCAAGCCCAGTCTCTGACCGGATTCGACCTTGCTTTGCGCGCCGGCCACAGCCGCTTCGGTCTTATTCCTGATGTAGTTGTTCCACGCTTCCACGGAGCTCTTGTTGAGCATCCAGTTACTGGTCCACAGCAGCATGAGGGTGGCGATCAGCGCGCACACGCCTTCGGAAATCTCCTGAACCGGGCCGGAACCGCCGAACAGGAACGTAAAGAGCACGGCGACCAAACCGGAACCGGCCAGACCTGCGACCACGCCAAGGTAGATCCACCTAGTGAAACGCTCGTTGCCGGACTTCACCAGATAGGCGATCACTGCGGCCACCACCAGCAGCGCTTCGAGGCCCTCACGGATCAGAATGAGGAACGCCTGGCCGGCGGAGCTGGTGACGAGCTTGGTGAAGCCGTTGACATTGCCGGACGCGCCACCGTCCAGGGTGGCCGCGTCTTCCACGAGCCAGCTTTTCAAATCGTCGACATGCTGCTTGATTTCCTTGTCGGAACCGCCGTCGCGCATGATCTTACGAGTCATCTTGAACTGGTATTCGACCTGCGAAACACGATCGCCGGAAATCACGTTCATCACGTTCTTTTCGAAGCCGAGCTTCTCGTAGTACTGGTAGTAGGCGTTGTTGACCAGCGTGGCACCTTCGTCGCCCTTGCCGGCAGCGGCAGCCTCGTATGCCTGGTCGAGAATGACGGTCATTTCGCTGGCAACCTCACTCCACGTGCGGTCGCCTTTGCCTTTGGATGAATTCTTCTTGGCCGCGTCGAGCTTCTTGCGCTCTTCCGCGGTTTGCGCGGCACGCTGCTTCGCATATTCCTTAGGATTGGCGAGGTCGGCGTTCGCGTCAAGCGTTTTGCGCGGTTGCGTTGATTTCGGCGGTCAGCGCGTCGATTTTGGCTGCGATGGCGTCGCCTTGGTCCTGCTGGTAGGCAAGACCTTCAAGATCGGTGAATTGCTGCAGCAGTTCCTTCTGCTTGTCGGCACTGATGGTGTCGTTGACGACTTTCGAGAAGTTGGATGCGTCGTAGCCGATCCAATGCGCGGTCTGGAAATCGGTGCCAGCCTGACCGTAATTGCCGTCATTGTAGTCTTTTTCGGCAGTCGCAAGCTGGTCTTCGATGTTCTTCGCAGCGGCAGTCCAGGAATCGAAATTCGTTTGACCGTCATCGGCGGCAATTGCCGGCTGCGGAACTGCGGTAGTCGCGAAAAGCGTGGTCAACGCGATCATCAATGCCGCAATGAACGCGACAAGGCGACCGGACACACTTGTAGCCCGCTGCGTATCGCAGGATGACATAAGACCGCTTCCTCTCTCAGCCATTCACAATCCGATTCACGAGTGCGCCACCTTTGCCATACACACAGTGCGCACCGACTTCACAAGATAAAACGAAAAAAATCGAAAGAACAGTCTTGATTTTTTGGCAGTTTTGTTGTAGAAACCTTTAAAATGGCGGAATTCCGCCATTCTTCTTTTCTGTAATCCGCGCGAGTCGTCTCACATAGTGATTTTTTGAGGCGCTTTCGCCGTTCCTCTCCATGCATATTCGTGCGATTGGAAGATTCGGGAATTGGGGGATTTGGGATGGAGCTGGACTTTCTGACCTCACGATTCCGCCCTGGTGACCTCACGATTCCGAAAAAGCAACGAAAAACAAAATCGTGAGGCCAGCGGGCGCATGGACGGAATCAGGATTCGAGCACGTCAAGCACCTTGCGTTCGTTGTAGAACGCGAACACCACACCGCCGATGCCGCACAATACCGCGGCGCAAACAGCCGCAATGCGATAGCCGGCGCCCGACGCCATGCCAATCGTGCTCACGCCGGTAAACAGCAGCATCGCCACCGACTGCCCCATCTTCATCGCAAACGTGCGAGCCGCATAGAACATGCCCTGACGATCCTGACCGGTCGTTTTCGAGCTCGCGTCGGCAATATTCGCAACAATCGCCTGCGGAAGAATGCCGAACGCGGCCATCGGAATCGCGCCGACAATCGAGAGAATCAAGCCCTGCGCCATCGGCGGAATCGCAGCGAGCAGACCGGAGCCAAGCGCGCCCGCAAACGCGAACGCACATGTGAAAATCACGAAAGCGACCAGCAGAATCCGCTTCTTGCCAACACGATTCGCCAATACATTCACCGGCATGTAGAACAGCACCGACACTGCGGTCATGAGCACGAAATAGATGGTGGTCGTGGTCTCGGGAAGTTTGAGCAGGCTCGTCACGAAGAACGGCAAACCAGTCTGGAATGTAGTGATCGCAACCCAATAGACCACGTCGGAGCAGACAAACTTGCGGAATTCGCCGTCGCCGAACGTCTGCTTCAACGATTCGATGGTCGATTCGGACGTGGGCTGCGAGTTGACGTAATCGCGTTCCTTGATGGTGAGCGGCGGAACCAGCATGCACACGAATGCGATGGCCGCCATGATGGTGAACGTCAAACGAATGGCGTTCACACGCCCCAAGCCCGGCACGAAACCAGCCCAAATCACCGGTGCCACGTATGCAATGGCGGTGCCGGCCACCCACGTGAACGAAATGGCGGTGGAGATGGTGAGCTGCTGTTTGGAATCGTGACCAAGCTCGGCGATCAGCGCGTTGTAGGGCGTGCAGTAGAACGTGAGCGCAATGTAGTAGCCGATCACCGTGACGAACAGGAACGCGCCGTTGATCCAGCTCGTATCGTTGATTGGACTCCAAAACACCAGCACGGTGACGAGGGCGAGCGGAAGGGCCGCAAATTTGAGGAACGGCATGCGACGACCGGATTTTGATGTGCAACGGTCGGAAAGACTTGCCACGGCCGGATCCACGAATGCGTCGAAGAAGCGGGCGAACGCGGTGATGCCGCCGACTACGGTCACCACGCCGAGTACGGCAAGACCTTGCGGTACGAACACGGTTTGCCCTTGCGAGATGGTTTCGCTGTCAGGCTGGTAGAAGTAGACGAGCCAATTCGAAATAATGCCGGAAAGCAGAGCCCAGCCGAATTGGCCGACGGCGAAGGCCCAGATTTTAGGCATCGGCAGATTCTTCACTGCTTTTGTTGTGCGCGTGGTTGTGTTTGCGTTCGTGACCGTACCTGCGTTATCGACGTGCCCCATACCAACCTCCCTGTTGACACCTTGTCAACCACTGTACCACCTGACTTACAGCTTCGTCTCTTTCTCGACACTGCCGACCTCGCGATTTTGTTTTTCGCCGCTTTTTTAAAATCGTGCGGTCAAATAATCGAAATCATGCGATCAGAAAGAGCGAAACCCTGAATCGTGCGGTCAGAATCAGCTGATTTCTCATTGCACACACGCTAGCATCGGAAGCATGGATTTTTTGGGGCAGCGCATGCCGTATGTTACGGCGTTTTCCAAAGCACTCGGCACCGGTATGATGATTTCCGCGGATTCGCCGATCGGTGACGAGTCACGTTCCGCAATGGAATCGCTCATTGAAGATTACGAACGCGTGCTGTCTCGATTCCGCAATAATTCGCTGATCGCAACGATTGGCAAGGCCGAGCATGGCGGAAGTTTCGATTTTCCGGATTGGTGCGCGCCGCTGTTCGATCTGTATGATGCGCTATTTTCCGCCACTTCCGGCGAGATTGATCCGTGCGTCGGCGAGGATTTGATTCGACTTGGATACGATGCGTCGCTGAGTTTCACGGTTACACAAGATGCGCCCGAGCATTTGGGCGCATTGCGCGGACGCGCCGTTTGGGGACGCGATGTGACCCGCCACGGAACCACATTGGTAACGCATGAGCCGGTGCAGTTGGATTTCGGCGCCTGCGGCAAAGGCTATCTCGTCGATCTGCTCGGGCGCATGCTGCAGTCGTCACAATTCGTGATTGATGCGGGAGGTGATTTGCTGATTCATGCGGAACAGCCCATTTCCGTCGCACTTGAGGATCCGGAAGATCAGTCCCACGCAATCGGAATCGCACATATTGCGAACGGAGCGTTGTGCGCAAGCGCACCCAGCCGACGCCATTGGAACGTGGCAGTCAACGAGCGCACCCAAATCGCCATTCATCATCTGCTCAATGCCATCGACGGACTGCCCGCGCAACAAACCGAAGCCAGCTGGGCATACGTTCCAGCAAACGCAACGTTCAATCTTGCACGCGACTACCCCACCGCCGTTGCGGACGGCCTGGCCACGGCCCTGTTCGTTTCCGACGTAGCACAACTGCAACGCACGTTCGATTTCACATACGCAACATTGGACGAATCCCGCCAAATCGCAGTCAGCCGCAACTTCCCGGCCGAACTCTTCCTGCGATCCGCATAACAGCCGAATACCAGCCGAAATAAACAAAGACCGCACGCCTTTGGGGACGTGCGGCTTCTGTGAATCAGCCAGCCAGAACGGCGAATCAGTCGGTGAGGGCGAACTGGCTGTTGTAAATGTCGGCGTAGAAACCGCCTTTGGCGAGCAGCTCCTCATGCGTACCGCTTTCCACGATGTCGCCATGGTTCATGACCAAAATCATGTCCGCATCGCGGATGGTGGACAGACGGTGCGCGATCACGAACGACGTACGGTCCACGGTCAGCGCGTCCATGGCCTTCTGAATCAGCTCTTCCGTACGCGTATCGACCGAAGAGGTGGCCTCGTCGAGAATCAGAATCGGCGCATCCTCAACCATGGCTCGCGCAATGGTGAGCAACTGCTTCTGACCCTGCGAAAGCGTGGCCTTGTCGTCAAGCACTGTGTCATAGCCATTCGGCAGCGACATGATGTAGTGGTGCAGCCCCACGGCCTTGCATGCGTCCTCGATCTGCTTGTCGGTGACGCCCGGCTTCGAATACGCGATGTTTTCACGCACTGTTCCACGGAACACCCACGTATCCTGCAATACCATGGAGAACTGGTCATGCACGTTCCAGCGTGGCACGGACTTCGTATCCACACCATCAATCGCAATCGAACCGCCCGAAATCTCATAGAAACGCATCAGCAGATTCACCATCGTGGTCTTGCCGGCACCGGTCGGACCAACAATCGCAACCTTCTGACCGGACTTCACCGAAGCGGAGAAATCGTTGATGATCGTCTTGCTCGGATCGTAACCGAACTTCACATGACTGAACTCAACGTCACCGCGCACCGGTTTGCCGTTCACGCCGAGCAGCGCCTGCTTGTCGGATTCGTCGGCCATCTCCGGCTCTTCAAGGAAGCTGAACACGCGCTCGGAAGCGGCCGCGCAACGCTGCAGGTTCTGGAATGCCTGCGCGAACTGGGAAAGCGGCTGGGTGAACAGTCGAATGTACATCATGAACGCAACGATCACACCAAACTCGATCTTGCCATCCATCGCAAGTACAGCGCCAACCACGCACACAACCACGTAGCCGAAATTGCCGACGAAATTCATCAACGGCATCATCAGGCCGGAAAGGAACTGGCTCTTCCATCCCGAATCGTACAAATCGCCGTTGTACTTTTCGAACGCGCGAATCGAATCAGCCTCGCCGCAATACGCCTTGACCACGGTGTGGCCGGCGTACATCTCTTCGACGTGACCGTTGACATCGCCCAATGCGATCTGCTGACGGGAGAAGTACTTCTGCGAAACCTTCATGATTGCGCCCATGATGAGCAGGCCAACCAGACTGGAAGCGATGGCGCACACCGTCATAATCACATTGTTGTAGAACATCATGATGAGCGCGCCCACGAACAGCGTGACCGACGTGATCAGCGAGCCGACCGACTGGCCGAGCGTCTGGCCGATGGCGTCCACATCGTTGGTGATGCGGCTGAGCACATCGCCGTAGCTGCCTTGTCGAAAATCTGTGCGGCAGCTGTTGATCTCTCGCTGATGGCTTCGCGCAGCTCCTGTGCGGTCGCTGCGT
>ENA-OQNM01000360-OQNM01000360.1-human-gut-metagenome-genome-assembly--contig:-NODE-360-length-17210-cov-4.084002_pt1 | contig 17210 bp, 17 predicted proteins | sample MGYA00242632_ERZ504886 | MGnify/ENA primary metagenome ERZ504886 (study PRJEB26092, sample SAMD00036424) | human gut metagenome | host: Homo sapiens | study: EMG produced TPA metagenomics assembly of... | reverse complement strand
GCACAGCGCCTTCCAATGCGTGAAGCAGTGGATTATCCAGCGTTTTCGCCGCCTTGCTTGCAGGAGCTTTTGCCTGCGGTGTAGAAATGTCGCAGAACACCAGCTGGGTCAGCTTGTCAGCTTTGCCATCCCGCCAGATCTGCATGATGTTGTCCACGCACTGATTGACCTTTGTGCCAGGTTCATCCGGCAGCATCTGGTTGACGATCCTCTGGTCCAGTCCCAGCTTGCGGCCATCCGAGGTGATTTTGAGCATATTATCCACCGACGGGTCCACACTGCCTCTGTGTACTTCGGAAGCGCGCTCAGAGAGTGCCTTCACCATTTCCTGCTGATGTTCGGTAGGCTGCGCCACGATGTTGTGGTATTCCACCTCCGGGGTGGGCAGGTTCAGTTGGTCGGCGGTCTTGATGTCCGCCACTTCTTTGAACAGGTTCATCAGCTCTGGCAGATTAAAGAACTTGCTGAATCTCGTTCTTGCCCGGTAGCCGGTGCCTTCGGGCTGGACTTCGTCAAGAGGTTTTCGGTAATTTTTCTAAATTCATCAGGTTGTCCGCAAGGAAGTCCCTTGTGACCTCATGTCTGCACATATCCTTGAACATCTTTTCAATCGGCTTTTTGGCGGTTTCGGACTGTTTCACACACACAATAAAGGTGGTTTTACCAATCTGCACCGAATAACTCGAATTCTGATTCTCCATTTGATTTCTCCTTTTATCGTCACTTTTTGAATTTGACTGGCAGACTGGCAACTGTGGGTGTACCATGAAGTTCTTGCCAGTCAAAATTTTCTGCCAGCCAAACGGCTTATTCCATCCAAAAGACCTTCCTGCGGCCTTCCACGATTTTGCTTTTCAGGGCATCGCCCAGTTCACGTTTGGCATCCCGGACAGTTCGACCGGGGATACCTCTTTCCAGTGCTGCCTTGTCGATGTCCTCGCTGTACACCCGCTTTCCTCCGGCAAGCAGGGTGCAGATCAGGTCTTTGGCCTGCTGGGTCTTGGTTTCCCGCTGCGGCTCAATGCCGGACAGCATCTCGTCTGCGGTAATGTCATACTCGCCGACCCAGTGGAATCCACTTTTATCGCCCAGCGAGAACGCCAGCGATGCACCCGGCGGGGCAAGGGAGCTTTTCTCGTGGGTCAGGATTCGCATGGTCGGGTCGTGCTTCAGCTTGCCGATGAACATGACACTGCGCACAGCGGCGGCAATGTCGATGGAGCCGAGACCACGTTGCAGGCTCTGCATCCCGGCAGCTTTGTTCAGGTGTCCGATCAGCAAAATAGCGCAGCCTGTTCGCTGCGCTACCTGTCCCAGCCGCATGAAGATGGGCCGGACTTCGTTTGCCCGGTTCATGTCCACATCGGCACCGAGATACGCCTGAATCGGGTCAACGATGACCAGACGGGCGTTGTTCTCGATAATGGCTTTTTCAATTCGTTCGTCCGAAAGTGTCAACTGCACCTCGCTGTCGTCAATGACCAGCACCCGGTTAAGGTCTGCGCCCGACTTCGATCAGGCGGGGCTTGACCGTATCGCCCAGACCGTCCTCTGCGGTCTGGTAGATTACATTGAAAGGTTCCAGCCGTTCCATATTGGGCAGCAGCTTTCCGTTGGTGCAGGCAGCGGCAAGGTGCATGGCAAAATAGGTCTTGCCCTCACCGGGATTTCCTTGCAGCACACTTAGCTTTCCGAAGGGAAGATACGGTTTCCAGAGCCATTCCACCGGGGTCAGTTTCACATCGCTCATGCGGATGATCTTGACGGAATCCTTTTTCGGCGGTTCTTTCAGAACGGTGCTTTTGAAATAATTGCGGTTCGGAATCTCTGCCCGGTGCACCAAAACATCATTCCAATCCTTCATACAGGGCTGAATTCGGGTCACGCTCATAGTTTCCGGCAGCAGAGCCGCCAGCCGCTTGCAGGCATCCTCTCCGGCTTTGTCAGAATCCAAACAGAGGAACACACGTTCCATGTCCGGGCGTTCAGAAAGGAACTGCTGCAATGCCTTTGCAGACACGCCGCCCAGTGCCAGATAACTGTGCTGCTGCCAGTTTTTCGGGAACAGCTCGATGAAGGACAGCAGGTCGATGGGGGCTTCAAACACCATCAACTGCTTATCCGCACCATGGTGCGCAAACCCGAAAGATTTTTCTGCCCCGGCTACATCCTGCCGGAACTTCTCATAAATGCCCCTGCAGCTTGCATAGCGTGGGTGTCCGTCTGCATCCCGTCCGACAAACACCGCATTGTGATGGGTTGCATCCTCATAGATGTCACCGGTAGAAACAAAGAAGTTCACCAGTGACGGGCTGAGTTTCCGTTCCTGTGTCAGATAGTTCAGGACGTTGGCATTGGTGACGTTCCGCAACGGCAGACGAAAAGCCGGAGAGGGAGCGGGGCCAGCCTCCGGCTGGACTTCGCCCGGCTCTCCGGTCAGCATCTGCACCGCTTCAGGGAAGGACTTGCCGTAAAACTCCATCACAAAATCGACCGGATAGCCGCCCTTGCTCTGGCTGTGCCGGAACCATTTGTTTCCGCACACGGTCAGACTGTCGTGAGCTTTCCAGCGATATTCTTTTCCGCTGCGCACCAGCGTTTCGCCCTGCGCACGGAGAAAATCTTCCAGATTGGCGGCGTTTGCACGGTCGATCTGGGCTTGCGTGTAGGTCATATTCCTTCCTCCTTAAAGTTCCGGTGTGTTCTTCTGCTGCTCCGGGTTCTTCGGGGCGGCGGTGGCTTTGGCTTCATGCAGCTTCTTCAGCACGGATTCCTTTTCCGGTGTTTTGCCGCCCGGTGTGGAAAGCTGCTGCTTATTCAGCACAAGGTCGATATACTTGCGCACATTTTTCAACTCGGTCAGGTCGGGTTGCAGGGTTTCAAGCTGACTGCGCAACTCTGCGCTGCCCGATTGCAGCGCAGAAAATTCGGCATCTAATGCCGAACAATCCACGGTCGTGCCGCCATTCAGCTTCATCAAGGTGCGGACAGCTTTGTTGAAGGTGTCCAACTCCTCCTTGTGCTGGGCAGCATAAGCGTCCTTGGTCAGCTTGAAGTTCTTCTTTATAAAGGTGTCGTGGATGGGCTTCAGCTTGGCATGGATGGCAGCAGCATCCTTGATCTGGGCGATTGTCTGCATACGGTTCTCGTTCTGCTTCAGCTGCTTGCGTAGCGGGGCAGCGGTTTGGCTCAGGTCTTTGATTGCAGCATTCAAGTCCTCGACCGTGTTCAGCGAGTGGGCTTTCAGATAATCGACTGCCTGCATGACTTCGGCAAGGTCACGGGCAGTACATTTTATCTGCGCCTTGCTCGACCAATCGCTGCGCTGCTCGTTGCGAAGGTTGAAGTAATCCACCAACAAGTCGGACAGCGTGGGTTCTTTCGCCTTTTCCAGAGCGTCCAGAAGAAGCTGCTTCTTTTCGTTCAGGTCTGCAATCCAGCGTTGCAGCCCCCGGATGGCGCTGCGGATGGACTGCATCAAGCTGTTAGCGGCGCGAATATCTCGGTTGAGATTTCCGAGAAAGGTTTCGATTCCTCGCTTCTCCATCTGGTGAGCAGCGGGGCCGAGATGGACGGTCGGAATCTGCTGCACTCCCTGCCGCTCAAAGGAGCGCAGGTCAACACGTTCCGGGCGACCAGCCGCTTCCAGATAGCGGTTGGTAATGGTTTCCCAGCTATGCCGCCAAACCTCGGCGTACTTCTGGTCGTTCCAGTCCACGGTGTTTTCCTTGTGGCACTTCCAGTTCCCGGAGGGGAGTTGAATGCGCTTGCCGTTTTCATCAAGGTCGTATACCTTTCGGGCTTTCGGGAGCCACTTGCCGTGTTCGTCCATTGCCCGGAGCGTCAGCAGAATGTGGGCGTGTGGGTTTCCATCTCCCTTGTCGTGGATGGCAAAGTCAGCGATCATCCCTTTGGAAACAAACTGCTCCTGACAAAATCCCTTTATCATGGAGAGATACTGCTCCTTCGGGACTTCCACCGGAAATGCCAGCACGATGCGCCGGGCAAGCTGGGAGTTCCACTGGTTCTCCACGGCTTCTACTGCGTTCCAGAGCGTGGCACGGTTTGCATATCCGGGCGGCGCATGGGTTGGCAGCATGATTTCGGCATGGACGAGTTCTTTCTTTTTGTTGTAGAATTTCGTTTTCTGGTCGTACTCGCTGAACAGCCGTTCGCCGCTCTGGTAAGCGGCCCCGGCAACGGCGGACTGCCCTTGGCTGCGCTTGACGATGGTAATTTTGAAATGCGGACACGGAATAGGCATCACCCCCAAACAAAAAGACCGCCCAGCAAGATTGCTCTTGTGAACGGTCTGGAATCGTATTCGGTTGTACTCGCCGCCTTGGAACGGAGTGCTGTGCGCTTCGGTCTCAGGCGGGAGCCGCAAAAGGATAGCTGCAAAGCAGCGCAAGGAAAATGCAGTTTTCCTTGGGATGGAATCGGGCTGGCGCACAAACGCCAGCTTCGATTTCATCGAGCCGTCTGCAAGACCGCAATTTCACCGGAACGGTGTATAATTGCGCCCTTTATTCTAAAGGGTTTTGGACGTTGCTGCGTTCGTGAACATCATGCACCATCTTTGCAAGTGCCAGCACGACTTCAGGTTGACGGAACGAGATCTTCAATAGCTCCATCACCTGATCATCGGTCAGTTCTCCCGGACAGACCAGAAAACTTTCCAGCATTCCGGCACGGGTACAAAGACGATGCACACGCTCTCTCCGGTTCAGCTCTGACATCTGGCGTTCAAGGATCTTCTCCCGGTGCTGACAAGCGCGCAGCTTCTGCTCTGCTTTGTTTTTTTCGCTGCGGAGATAGGCGAGGTCGGTTTTCGGTTGGGTCAATGGCATCACGCTCCTTCTTTACAGAGAACATCTAAATGTGTAACATGGCCAAAGCATACAGGTTTCTAACATCTTGGCTATTCGTCCTCAAGTTTAATTTGGATGGATTGTCACTGCTGCATCCTTAATCTGATACGTTGTTTCGTCCTTCACTTTGCGCCAGCATATCTCCGGGTGTTGCGCAGCAAGATCGGCAAGTTGTTTCTTTAAGTCTGGATTCAACGTAAACACGCTATAAAATCCGTCCTCGTTAGCGTAAATCATAGTTTCTAGCTTACACATCGTCATGTGAACACCTCCATAACACAGTTGTGAAAAACAAAACTGGGAACCATCAAATATCGACAGTTCCCAGTCTTGTTGAGATAAGTATTACTAGATTTTTATTATCTGAATTTTGATTCAAGTTTTTTGCACAACTCGGATAGAGTTCGGATCGCGCCGCAAGCGGTATATGTCATATTCTGCGTTTCGCTATCCCATTCCATAACACCGAGATTATGCTCTATGGTTACCTGACGCTTTTCCAGTGTTCTAACAATGTGCATCAGGTCTGGTTCATTCGTTATCAAATTTGTAAGTCTAGGGCTTTCTCCTCCATTCACATTCACCAGCAAACCATATTGTGCATTTGACACAATACAGTACCCGATAAGCTGAGACAGCTGCGTCAAACCGACACTCTTTAGAAGTTTCACTTCAATTATCAGCAGTTCGTACTTGACACCGTCTGTTATTAGCGCAAAAATATCCAAACTTAGTGGAGGAGTGCTTGACGCAAATTCGAGAATGGCGGGTGTTGTAATGTGATTTTCCCTGATGATTGCATCAAGTCCGCTTCTTAGTTCACCAGTTTTGCAGTAAACTTTCAAAGGTTTCTCCCATGCACTAAAATTACTTTCGATTTGTGCCTTTACAAATTGCATGATTTCGTTATAATAGGAAACCTCATTTCGTTCAGCAGACGGCATTTTTTCACCTCAAATCATTCTCTGTGATTTTACGAACCAACATTTTATATTTGTTGCTGCTATCATAGGAAATCAACTGGCGATAAACTTGAGCGTTAAGTGGGCCAACCATTGCAGCTACTTTTCCATCAGTCAACACCATTGGTGTTAGTAAGTCTGGGACTTTCACAGTAACTGTAAAATCAGGATTAGCTGTTATAGCATTCATAATGATTTCTTCCCGATTACCGCGAGGGCGCTTTCCGTTAAGATTCCCCGTCTTGCTGGCCACAATATATGCAACCGCATCCATTATAACATTTAACGGATAGCCCTTATCACGGGAGTAGTGCATAATTGGTGTGCCATCAGAAAAAAGAACTGTAGTGGCTCCATCGTTCATGGAATCGACAAGATATTTTACTTCAATATCAGTTTGAGTATAGTTTCGGTTATGAAGTAGCGGATCATTAGCAATTATGTTTGCGACACCAACCGCAGTATCCTTGTGAAGAACCGTAAAGGGTGAAATATAATTCTCAGCATTAGTTAATAATCTGTCGAGTTCATTCTTAGGAGAATGCGGACAGTTTAAGGCAGCACAAATCTGTTTGTGATGAATAAAATGTCCACCACGCAGTTCCTGTGGAATATCCGCATAATTTTCGTCCACATGGACTGCAACCACTCCCGGAACGGAAAGGGTTTTATTCTCGCATTTTTCGGCAGAATTATACTTTTCCTCTTTTTTTCCGATTCTCTTTTGATGCAATGGTTTTGCTCTTAAATGCCAATGAACCAAATGTAGAAAAGGAATCCAATGTAACTCTCAGCTTGTTGCCTTTTTTCCAAGATTTGTAGTAAGAATCCGTTCCGCTCTGCATATTGGGATGTTGCCAAAGAATCTGATCAGGCACGCAACCAAGCTGATAAAGAAGATTACACAACTGACACACATATTTATAATTGAATCCACTTATTTCAAAGGATATAATCTGAACATCATCTGTGAATCTTCGGTGGGATGGAGCCATACTTCCAATCGTATCTGCAACGCAGCAATAAAACGTTTTTTCATGTTTGTATCTGAAAGCGATGCAATAAGATACTGAAGATCTGCGGTTTTATGTAAATCCGATGTGGGTTCAATGTGGAATGAATGAAGATCCCGAATCAAATCAGCCGTATCACCATGGCAAACAATATTCCATTCTTTTCCGGGCGTATAAGAAACGTCCAAATTGTATTCAACGTTCATAAGAGGTTTGACAACCTTTAGAATATCGTTTGCAATCATTCCAGCCCGTTCTGGATTTTTGTCGTAATCGCCCCACTGCCTATAGGGAAGCTTAATCGAAAAGGATTTGTGGTTCGAACTGAAACAACCTCCGCCAACAACCAGTCCCATAATATAGGCTTTGTCAGTGTTCATAGATTATCGTCCTTTCATTTTATTTGAAAGCCTGCTCCATGATAGCATCCCCAATGACCTTTGCAAGATGGCAAGGAACGGCATTTCCGATTACTTTATACATCGCAACAATGTTCTTTGTTGTATCATCAATGAATTTGAAATCATCCGGGAACGTTTGAATTCGTGCAATTTCTCGGATAGTATATCTGCGATTATGAATTGGATGAGTAATACCACAGTTTTCCGGTTGCGCAGACGCTGTAATAGTTCCATTTATTTCATCAAGGCTAAATCTGCGATAAAAGTTCGGTGCATGATATCGTTTCATATCATCTCGTATTCTCTTGAACCGAGGCGACAAGTCCTCATAAGGTATATTCTTCCATGAGCCACCTTGAGGTATTTTTTCAACCATAGACTGAGCCTGCGGAGAATACGGCCAATAGACTTGATTTGGAACATCTTCTGGAATATCAAGAATATGCCGAAGCGTCAGATTTTCTTTATTAAGCTGAACAGGAGGGAATTCAAATCGCTTCCCAAGATCATTTCTAAAAGCAACAAGAATCAGTCGCTCACGATTCTGAGGAACGCCATAATCAGATGCGTTTACAACACGGTAATTGACCGCATATCCAAGTTTTTCCAAGTCGCCTTTGATAACCTCAATGAGGTATTGACCGCTTTGATGCTTTGACGAAATCAGTCCCTTCACATTCTCAAAGAGGACAGCTTTCGGCAGCTTTCTTTCTATAATTCGCAGACACTCCAAATATAGTTCTCCGCGTGAATCATAGACACCACGCCGATTTCCTGCATTGGAAAAAGGCTGGCACGGGAAACCAGCGGTAAGAATATCACAAGCTGGAATTTCATCAACAGGGACTTCTCGAATATCCCGACCGTCAATTTCACCAAAGTTCAGTCGGAATACTGCCTGAGCATCCTTATCGAAATCATTTGCCCAAACGCGCTGAAAACCTGCTTGTTCAAATCCCTTGTCCATACCGCCGCATCCAGAGAACAGAGAGACCAGCCGCGGAGCGGACTTTTCATTTGCAATCACTATAAAAACTCCTAATCTCAGTTTGTAAACTCTTTTGTTATATCAAAGTCAATGGCATTCTTTTTGCAGTAATCATCAATAAGTTTCATGGTCTTATATGTAGGCTTACTTTTTCCTGATTCTATTCGATTGATTGTGGCAAAGGATACGCCCAACTCTTTTGCAAAATCCTGTTGGCTTAAAAGACATCTCTGTCGAAGCAATTTTATATCATTGCCCAGACTCATTTATTGCACCTCCATCTTCTTTATATAACATCATTATAACAAGGTCATGGCAGATTGGCAATATCAAAAATGAGCTGGGCAATACGATTCAAAGCGGGGTGGGAATGATGGTTTCAAGGGTGGATTCTACTTCATTGTCACTTTGAATGAGTTCAACACGAGAGAAAATATTTGAATCATCGTCAAGAAACATATCAAAATGATTCTTGGCTGCCACCTTAGTACTATAAGCGTAAAACTCATCCGGGTGCTCATCTTTCCGTACAAATCTTACAAAAAACATAAGTGCTCCTCCTTATACAAAATCAGCTCGGTCTTGACGATTTTCCGCGGTCGACGGTTGCGGATGCTGTTCATCCGGCGCACCCATTCCAGTTGATCGGCAGCTTTCAGGGCTTCGGTCACGCCCTCAGCTTCCTGCATCTGCCAGACGGTCAATGCAAGCTGTTCCTCGGCTTGCTTGTCCAGCTTGGCAAGATACGCCGCCCAACTCACCGGACAGGAGCAGTTGATTGTACCGGATGGGATGCTGCTCCTTCAGATACATTTTATGTAAGCGGCCCCACCGCCCGGTGGGGTGCTGCTCTGCCGGGGCTGCTGCGGTCAGATTCGGCAGATAGTGGTCATTGACAAGGGTGTAGTCCAGACCGTTAGCGTTGTCATGGATGGAAATTTTCATGGTAGTCATGCTGCATTATCTTCCTTTGGTTTCGGCGTTGGGACTGCTTCTGGGTCAGGTTTTGGATTTCCTTTTTTCTTGTGATAGAATTCCAAGGTTTTCCTGTTGTGGTTAATTCTTCTGCACTCATCGGAACAAAATTCCTGCTGGCTGTGTGTAGGCCAGTAGGAATGACCGCACACGGCACAGGTGCGTTGCCGGTAGTAATGATCTCCTCTTTCGGCTTCTCTATCTGCTTTCTTTTGCGCCTGTCTTGCCTGATTCCAGCATTCCCTTGAACAGAAAAGTTGTCGGTTGCTCGTAGGTGTAAACTCCTTCCCGCAGTACGGACACGTTTTGGTTTTAATGATCTCGCCACCGTTTTCAGCGATTTTCTTTGCCTTTCGCTTTTCTCGATAGGCTTTTTCACGTTTGCGTTGCTTTTCCATGCGCTGCTGTTCTTCCTGCTCCTTCTGCGCTTTCAATTCGGCAAGTTCTTCCTCGGTATAAGCAATATCGACTTGACCTACATAGTTAAAATAAATGTCAACCTTTTGTGTGCGGGCGTTGCCTGTACCCTCGGCTTCATAAACAACGATCTTATCGACAAGTTCGTTAAGCATTGAATCGGAGATTTCTGTTGGATTTTTGCACTTGCGAATCAGCGAAATGAAATGCTGAATATCAACAGAACTTGATTTATCTTCGGCAATTTCGGATTTCATCGTTTCCATTTTCGATTCCAATTCTGCCTGCTCGCTATCATACTGTGCCATCAGCTGCTTGTACTGTCGTTCGGGCAACAGTCCAGACATAAGATTTTCGTACAGGCTACGAATAAGGGCAGAAAGCTCATCATAGCGTTTTTGACAACGTTTCAATTCCGATTGGTTCTGCTTCGGCTTTTCTTCACGTTTCTCTTTCCAAAGGGATTGCAGTTCCAAAGCAAAGGTTTCTTCGTCTTTTAGAACAAACCTCGAAAAGCGTTTGACCGATGCCAATATCAGGGCTTCAACATTATCGGCACTGATTGAATGGGCAGTACAGCCATTCACCCGACTTGCATATCCACCACAACGATAAGAATATTGAGTAGACCCATCTTTTTTACTGTAGTGCGTTTGCAAGGTCAATCTTCTGCCGCAGTCGGCACAATACAGATACCCGCTTAAACGGTTGGTGTGCGTTCCCCAAGCAGAAGCACGATTCACTCGGCATCTGCGTTTCTGAACACTATCCCAAAGTTCTTGCGATATAATCGGTTCATGCGTGTTCTGGAAAACGTACTGTTCATCTTCATCTGTTTCTTTTCTCTTGTGAAGTTTGAAATTTGTGCTTACAGATTTTCGTAAAACAGTGTGTCCCAGATATTCCTGCCGACCTAAAATTGTTCTTACGGAGGAGGTGCCCCACAGGTACGGATTGGAGAACTTTGTCCCATTGTACTGCTCCGGATGATATTTCTTTGCGTATGCAGCAGGAATCAGGACTTTTTCCTCTGTCAACAGTTCTGCGATTGTCCGTGGGCTTTTTCCTTCGTTCGCAAGAAGAAAAATGCGCTTTACGACTTCGGATGCCACCGGATCAACAACAAGTGTCTGCTTGTCATTCGGCAAACGGTTATATCCATACGGAATAGAGCCGCTGCAACGTTTTCCATCTTTCATCCGGGCATCGAACACAGCCTTGATTTTATTACTCGTGTCTTTGGCATACCATTCGTTCATAATGTTCAAAAACGGAGCAAAATCATTGTCTGAAGCATTGTTGCTGTCGATGCTGTTGTTGATTGCAAGGAATCGGACGTTTTTCTGTGGGAACAGAACTTCCGTATAAAAACCGACTTGCAGATAATTTCGTCCTAAGCGGCTCATATCCTTCACAATAAGCGTTTCGACATTTCCTGCTTCTACCTCTTTTATTAGAGATTGAAAGCCGGGACGATTGAAATTCACACCTGAAAAGCCATCATCTGTAAAATGGCGGATGTTCTTGAAGCCGTTCTTTTGGGCGTAATCTTCCAGATATTTCTTTTGGTTGGTGATGGAATTCGATTCACCAGCAAGATCATCATCTCTTGACAAACGCTCATAGAGTGCGGTGATTTTTGGTTCTTTAGGCATTTGTTCTACCTCCTTTCTTATGGAATCTTTCAATTTAGGACAATCAAGTTTATCGTCCTATTAAAGTATAGCCTTCCGGGGCAAGCTCAATGGCCGTGGTCGTCTCACCAAAGGTGGATGCCCAGCAGTCGAAGTGGGTCAGCTTTTTCTGCTGTAAGGTGCTGTACTGCAAATACCGCATGACCGTGTACAGTTCGGTCATGGAGTTGCTCACGGGCGTGCCCGTGGCGAACACCACGCCCCGCCCGCCAGTCACTTCATCCAGATAACGACACTTGCCGAACATATCGCTGGACTTCTGTGCTTCGGAGGTAGAAAGGCCGGCAACATTGCGCATCTTGGTGTAAAGATATAGGTTCTTGTAGTTCTGGCTCTCGTCCACAAATAACCTATCTACGCCTAATTGTTCAAATGTGACCACATCATCCTTGCGGTCGATGGACTGTAGCTTCTTCAGTTTCACCTCCAGTGTTTTCCGTGTCTTTTCCATCTGTTTCACGGTAAAATGCTCACCGGACTGTTCCTTGGCCTCTGCAATGGCATTTTCGATTTCCTCGATCTGATCTTCGATGATCCGTGCCTGCCGTTCCGCAGAAAGAGGGATTTTCTCAAACTGCGAGTGGCCGATAATGACGGCATCGTAGTCGCCGGTTGCGATGCGGGCGCAAAAACGCTTTCGATTGGCGGGTTCAAAGTCTTTCTTGCTGGTAACGAGCAGCTTTGCATTGGGGTATAGCCGCAGGAACTCGCTGGCCCACTGCTCGGTCAGATGGTGGGTACCACGAACAGGCTTTTCTGACACAGGCCCAAACGCTTAGATTCCATTGCCGAAGCTGCCATCTCAAAACTTTTGCCGGCACCCACCTCGTGGGCGAGCAGGGTGTTCCCACCATAAAGCACATGAGCAACTGCATTGCGCTGATGTTCCCGCAGATTGATCTCCGGGTTCATACCGACAAAATGGATATGGCTTCCGTCATACTCGCGGGGCCGGGTACTATTGAACAACTCGTTATACTGCTTCACCAACAGATTCCGCCGCTGCGGGTCTTGCCAAACCCAGCCTGCAAAGGTATCCTTGATGGCCTGCTGCTTCTGCTGGGCAAGCATCGTCTCCTTCTGGTTCAGGACACGCCGCTCTTTACCATCCTCCTCAATGGTATCATAAATGCGGCAGTCCCGCAAATTCAAGGTGTCCTCCAAAATCTTGTAGGCGGTGGCCCGGTGGGTGCCGTAGGTTTCGGTGGACATGATATCATACATTCCGGCGGCAGATTTGTTGCCGATGCGCCATTCGGACGTAAATGGAGAGTAGTGGACTTGGATCAGGTTGTTATAGCGGATGCGGTAGGGCGGCTGAAAAGTCTCCATCATAAACTGCTGCACAATGGCGGGATTCAGCCATGTGGCACCCAGTCGGATGTCGATTTCTGATGCTTCAAGGTCCTTCGGCTGCGCTTTGGTCAAAGCCTCCACATTGATCTTGAACTCCGGGTGGCTTTCAGCGGCAAGCTGAGCCATGCGCAGTTTATTCCGCACATTGCCGGAAAGATACTCGTCCGCAGTCTGCCAGCCTGCTTCCGGCTCATCTGCATCCGCAGAAGGGTCTTTGAAAATCACGCCTTGCAGCTCTGTGGTAATACGCTCATAATCGCCGGGAGAGCCGAGAAGTTCCGCCATATAGGGCAGATCAACACGGCCATGTTCTCCAATGGACACTGCCAGTGCTTCACTGGGGGTATCCACGCTGGTGACAACACGCTCTGGCCGAATCGTCCGCTTGGTGAACATATCTGCCTTGGACTTAAGATTTTTATTCTCGTCCAGATTCTCCAGCGAGCAGAGCAGATAGTAGGAACTGTCATCATCGAACAGGCGGGCATTTTTCTTGTCGTTAATCAGGCCGTATTTTGCAGTAAAGGCATCGTAGGCGGCGTTCAATTTTGCTTGCGATGCCTTAATGTCCTCGTCCGGGAAGTCATTCAGCTGCTGCTGAATCAGTTCGTTGACGATCTGCCGCAACTCCACCATACCAGCTACACGGCCTTTGGCGTTGTCGGACAGTTCAATCTGCGTCATGATAGAGTTCTCTCGGTAGTAGATCTCGCCATCAACAACCGTATAGCTAAAATTCTTCACAGTCGGGTCTGCAGGCAGCGTTTTGCGCTGTGCTTCCGCATCTGCGACGTCCGGGGCAGCAATCTCCACCGCAGTGTAATTGCCCTCAATATGCTGTACCGCTTCTGCAAGCTGGTCTGCCAGCACTGCACCCTCAATGGGTGCAACGGTGAGTTCCTCCCGTCCGTACTGGGCGCTTTCGGTGGTCAGCTCGCCCAGCACCATCTCCGGGTGGTCTACGAAATACTGGTTGATGGCAAAGCCATCTTCTGTTTTGCCCAACTGCACCCAGTCCGGCTCATGGTCGATGGGACGGTCACGTTTTTGCAGGAAAATAATGTCGCTGACAACATCCGTACCAGCGTTAGCACGGAACGCATTGTTGGGCAGACGGATAGCCCCCAACAGGGCAGCACGCTCTGCCATGTGCTTGCGGGCGGCGCTGTCCTTGCTGTCCATAGTATAGCGGCTGGTGACGAACGCCACTATGCCGCCCGGACGCGCTTGGTCGATGGCTTTCGCAAAGAAATAATTGTGGATGCTGAATCCTAGCTTGTTGTACGCTTTGTCGTTGACCTTGTACTGACCGAAAGGCACGTTGCCCACCGCCAAATCGTAGAAATCACGGCGGTCGGTGGTTTCAAAGCCAGCCACGGTAATGTCTGCCTGCGGGTACAGTTTTTTCGCAATGCGCCCGGTGATGCTGTCCAACTCCACGCCGTATAAGCGGCTGTCTGCCATGCTGTCCGGCAGCATTCCAAAGAAGTTGCCCACGCCCATACTAGGCTCCAGAATGTTACCGCTGCGGAAACCCATGCGCTCCACGGCATCGTAGATACTACGGATGACGGTAGGGCTGGTATAGTGGGCGTTCAGGGTGCTGGAACGGGCGGCGGCGCACTCATCCTCGGAGAGCAGCCCTTTCAGTTCGGCGTATTCCTTTGCCCAACTATCTTTGCCGGGGTCAAAGGCATCCGCCAGACCGCCCCAGCCCACATATTGCGAAAGCACCTGTTGCTCCTCGGCGGTGGCACCACGGTGCTCCTCTTCCAGCTTGACAGGGTACGGATAGCTTCGATGTTCCAGGCGAATTTCTGTTTGGGGCCTCCGACACCCAAATCATCATCCGTGATGTGGAAGTTCCCGGCAGGCTCCGGCGCAGGTTCAGCATTCAGGGCTTCATCCAAGGCAGCGGCATCCGGGAAGGTCTGCACTTTTCCGTCCATCACAGTAGAGATGGGGAGTTCGTCCAGTTCTTCGTCCGTAAGCGGCGGTTTGTCCTCGTCCGGCTCATGCGCAGGAGTGAGATTGACCGTCAGGTTGTGCAGATGGATGTTGCCCGGCTGGCGCAGCAGCCGTTCCAGATTTTCCTTGCTTTCCGAGCGGGCAACCGGATAGACCTCATCCGGGTCACGAAGCTGGATGTTCAGAGTTCCGACAGTTTCGACCGTAAAATCCTTACCGTCCAGACGGATTGTATCGCCCACACGGTAATCACGCTCTTTTGGGAGAGCGGGAACAGGTTCATTTTCTGCCAAAAACTTTGCCTTTTCCACTGCAAGCCAATCGGCGGCGGTTCGTTCATCCGTCTCTTTTTTCAAAGCGGTGCAATAGGATTCTGCCTGCTCCTTGTCTGTAAATTGCGCCATTCCGTTATCATTTGCATAGTAGCCCTCATTGAGATCATCCCAGATAGCAAAAAGCTGGGACGTACCTCCGACCACTTCGCGGACAGAAAAACGCTCATATTCCGGCACCTCGGATTCCTTGTAGATGGTTTCTGCCTGCGCCAGCATTTCATCCACACGCTGGCTAGGTTCATTCTGCCGCAGACCGTCCTCGAATTGTCGTTTGTTGATAACTTCGTTATCCCACGACTGTCCGTGTGCGCTGGTGTCGATGCGAACATCCGTTTCGCCCACATAGCCGATTGTTCCTTCGATGGTTCGGGTAGGAAGATCAACGATAACGTTATCACCGACCTTATAATCGGGCAGGGGGGGTTCCATCATATCCTGCTCCTCGTACAACTCCCGGACAATAGCCAGCGGTTCTTCCCGGAAAACTGGCATCCGCATTTCTGCCAGTGCCACATCCTGCAGGGTCACGCTACCCCTATCATAGTTTACCGTATCCACTCGGAAAGCCCGCCCTTCCATGTGGATGGTAGCACCCAGCGGCAGATAGTCCTCTCGGCGCAGGTACTTGGTCTGGTGATGGGTGCCGTCCTCGTTCAGCCCGGCAAGATAGACGTTCTCACCACACTGCCACAGCTGCTTGGCACGGTGCGCCCACTGGTCTCTGGGGAAGCCGGTGACCGGGACGGTGCCCAGTGCAGTTTCTTTTTCCAGCAGTTTGCCGCCCAGAAGTTCACTGACTTTTTGCGCGTCATCTGCGTAAAACTCAAACTGTCCGTTCTGCTCAAAGCCCACCAGCGCATCCGGGTGCTGCTCCTTCAGGGCATTGTACTCGGTGGCGGCATCCAGCGGCAGCAGTGCAGGGCGTTCCTCCACTTTGCTGTGGTAGTGCTCCAATTCCTCATCCGTGACGCTGACCAGTTCCGAAAAGTCCAAAGCTTCCAGCTCGGTTTCGGTCAGTTCTTCCAGACTTTCGTACTGCCGCTCGTCGATCAGCACTTCACCCAGATACCGTTCCACCCGGTATCCCACCAAATCCACATTAACTTGAATGGGAATATCCTCATCGGTGGCGTTGGTGTAGGCAATACCAATCTTGGATAGGTCAGAGAAGTCCGGCTCGGAATCGTATTCTTTCAAACAGAAATCCCGAATCAGGTTTTTGGCATGAGTCAAGGCACCATCCGGCTTTGCGCTGACCGGCGCAGGCGGCGAATAATGCTCCTTTTCCTTGTCGGTCAGGTAGCGGTCGGACTGGATCATCAGGTCGATATACTTTTCCACCTGCGCCCATTTCAGGATGAATTTCTTGTGGTCGGGATAGTGGTCGAATTCCATTCCTCTCCCGTCGTGGTTGACAAAGCCTCGACTGCCGTCCAGAAAATCGTGGGAATGCCCACCGATGCCGTACTCCTTTGCCAACGCCTTGGCACGGAGTTTTCGGTCAGGCTGGGTCTGGTACAGTGCCATAATGCGTTGCTTGCCACCTGTAAACCCAGAACCATGCTTACGCAGTTCGTTCTCGATTTCAGCCTGCGACAAAACAAAGCGGAGGACGATTTCTCGCTCTCCGCTCGGTTGATGTTCTTAATCTGTTCTGCTTCGGTAGGGATGGCGGCATCCAGAAAACTTAGCTGTAGATCAGCTCCGTCAGAATGATTTCCTCGGTTTGCGCCCGCAGGCTGTTCATGTGCCTCACCCAGCTCATCTGGTTCTTCTCCTTGTCCGGGGCTGGGTTCTGCTTCAGCAGTTCGGCCATCATCTGCTGCATCCGGCTCTCTGCCGTCTGCTCCACCTCCATTAGGTGCGGGCACAGCGTTCCGTTCAGGAGCATCGAGTTGTACAGCACCGGGTGATGCTGCTTCAGATAGTTCCGGCGCATCCTGCCGTACTTGCCCAACGGAATCTTCGGCTGGCTGAGGGTCAGGTTCGGGAGTTGGTAGTCCCCGACGGTAGAGTAGGTCACGTTCCTGCTGTTCGTATTCATATTGGCTCCTTTCTGCATTGCGGCGGCGAATGGTTGTTTTTATGGTGCGCTCGATGTTCCGCAGCACCTCCCGGCTCATGTCGCTGACTGCTGCGCCGAGGGCGTAGACACTATCCGGGGTGGAAAACTCGTGGATGGCTCGGAAATCGTCCTTGTCAAACCACCCGGCAGGCTCAAAGCCGCAGC
>ENA-OQNM01000357-OQNM01000357.1-human-gut-metagenome-genome-assembly--contig:-NODE-357-length-17275-cov-2.394857_pt1 | contig 17275 bp, 20 predicted proteins | sample MGYA00242632_ERZ504886 | MGnify/ENA primary metagenome ERZ504886 (study PRJEB26092, sample SAMD00036424) | human gut metagenome | host: Homo sapiens | study: EMG produced TPA metagenomics assembly of... | reverse complement strand
TAGGGTCGGTTGACCAGCCTGGCCAATTCGACGACGGTCGGATTGAGTTCGTGACTAAAAATACCTTTATTCGTTTCGATAGCCAGAGCAAACCCATAATGTTGAGCCAATACCAGTACCCTCTGAAAATCCTTTTCGGGAATCTGTTTACGAGATATAGGAGTGCCATCTCTCAGTACACAATCGGACCCATTCAAAGCTATCACTGCATCGTATGGAATCTCTTCAAGTTCGTGAAGATCGGTAAACGCCCTCCCAGTTGCTATTATGATTTTTATATCGGATTCATGAACTTGCTGCAACGCTTCGATAGCCGACTGCGGAACGCGGTGAGTGTCGAAACTCACCAATGTTCCGTCTACATCTAAAAATATAGCTTTGGTCTACCATTATAAAATATTTTGGTCTAATAAATTATATATATTTCCCTCATCTCAATTTTGTGAATATCTATATTCATTCGGTGCAACTCCCGTTGCTTTCTTAAACACCAGACTGAAATATTGCACACTCGGATAGCCCAGCCGACGCGCTACGGCAGCAGGTGTATTACCGCCTTCCGACAACATCTTCCTGGCCGTGTACAAGCATTTGAGCTGGAAATGTTCAGCCAATGTCTTGCCGGTTTCAAACCTCAGCAAATCATCAAAGTAAGCCGTCGAAAGATTCAGTCTTCCGGCACAGCATCCGGAAGTGGGCAGCTTCCCCTCCTGCAACTTTCCGGAAGTGATATATTCGTCCAATATCCCTTCCATTTTCCCCAGAATCATCCTGTTCTTATTCTCACGGGTGATGAATTGCCGCTCATAGTAACGTGAGCAATAATCCAGCAGCAATTCGATGTGACGGGACAAGATGGTATTGCTATGCGTATCAATGGAATGATGAAGTTCATCCTCGATATTCTCAAAGCAACACGTCACTTTGGCCGTTTCGCGCTGTGACAGATGCAACGCCTCCTCTTTGCGGTAGAAAAAGAAAGTATAGTTGTCGATATGATTCTTTAACGTAGTACAAAGCAATAAATCGGGATGAAATGCCAGCAGCCAGCCTTTGTCCGGAAGCGTATTATTCTTGTTCATCCGGAATATCTCGCCGGGAGTAAGAAATACCATCGTAGCATTGGAATAATCATAATATTTCCGCCCGCAACAGTCGCATCCCCCTTCACAATCCTCTATCAGCAGGATAGCATAGAACTCAAACTTCACGGCATCCTGATACACATTAGGATTTTCCAGATTAATAATGCTTACCTGGGGATGCAGCGTTTTGCATCCCAAACACCGGTTACACTCACATACAGTCTTTATGTCCAATGTATTGTCTTTCATCACCTATAAAGCCATTCTCAATTATTGCAACTTCAGATATCTAAAATCGTTAAGGATATGTTTTCCAAACGTTCACAATATCCCAATTACAAAATTAGAGGAAAATCCGGATACTTTCACTACCCTTATTACGGATTATATAACCTTAGTTACTGTCTTTATATCTGGTTACGTGACTTCATCTCCAGATACTTGTTTATCACATCGACAGAAAGATTCTCCGGTGTAGTCAGTAAAGAACAGATGCCGTGCTGCTTCAAGGTGGAAACAGTCAACCGATTCTCAAATACAAATTTCTCGGCAATGACATGACGGTAATAACCTTCCGTATCTTTTGCAGGCGTGGCGATGTACTCTTCCAAATCGGTATCTTCAAAGAAGATGACAAGCAACCGGTGCTGACGGTTCAACTGCTGTAGATAAGCCAGTTGGCGGTTCAGGCTGCTTATACCGGAAAAGTTGGTGTACAGCACCAAAAGGCTCCGTTTGTTGACATGCTTGTTCAAGTGTACGCACAATGAGGAAAAGTCGGTCTCCCCAAAAGTAGTCTGCTGGCTGTAAAGGTTCTCAAGCAATGTCTTCATTTGCCCGGGTTGCCGGGAGGCGTGGACAAACGTATCAAAATGCTCGTTGAACGTCACCAGTCCGGCTTTATCCTCCTTCCGCATGGCAACGTATGAAAGGACAAGGGAGGCGTTGATTGCATAGTCGAGCAAAGTCATTCCGCGAAATGCCTGCTGCATAACCCGCCCCTTGTCTATCACATTATAGATTTGCTGGGAACGTTCGTCTTGATAGACATTGACCATGAGTTCGTGCCGCCGGGCACTCGCCTTCCAGTTTATCGTGCGGTAATCATCCCCTTTCACATACTCCTTTATCTGTTCGAACTCCGTATGATGCCCCACCCTGCGGATGCGCTTTATCCCCAGCTCGGTCAGGTTGTCACTGATGGCCAGCAGCTCATACCGATGAAGCATCAGATAGGACGGATATACCTTGACATCCTGAGGAGCACCGCAAGTATATCTGCGGGAAAGCAGTCCCATCCTGCCTGCCACAAACACCCGAATCCGTCCGAAAGAGTAAATCCCCCGCCGCGTGGGACGCAGATGATAGGTAATCGTCCTGCCCTCACTCGCCCGGAGCTTCATCCTGAAATCAACATTCCGCAACTGGAATTCAAAAGGAATCTCATCCACCACTTCCACAGCTACCGGATACGGATAACTGCTCTCCACACGTATGTTCACAGCGTTCTCATCTCCGTTGGAGAAACGGGTAGCGCACTGACGGAAAGCCCGGATGCCACGAACGCGATAGAGCATAACCCCATCCACCAGCACCGACAAGGCCAGGACAAACAGCGCCCACTGCCCGATTGTAAAGAACGGAGCAAAAGCATACCCGATACCCATCAGCAGGATAATCAGCACAAGAGTCATATAGAAGCGGCGGCCCAGTCTCATTTCGGAACTTCCACTTTATCAATCAGACGTTGCGTCACTTTTACCGGTGAATAACCTTCCATCTCGGCTTCTGCCGTCAATATCAGGCGGTGCTGAAGTACATACGGAGCAACGAACTTTATGTCCTCCGGTGTCACGAAATCACGTCCTTGCAACAGTGCATACGCCTTCGAAGCCTGCATCATTGCCACAGATGCACGTGGAGAGGCTCCTAAATACACAGCTTTGCTGGTACGCGTCTGTTGCACTATCAGCGCGATGTATTGAAGCAGTGTACGATCCACAAACACCTGCTCCATCAGCCTGCGCAATGACAGCAGTTCTTCCTTTGTAAGGACAGGCGTCAGACTATCCAGCTTCACCAGCGAAGCATTCGTGTGGTGACGCTCCAGAATATCCACCTCCTCCTCCAACGAAGGGTATCCCATGGTTATCTTCATCAAAAAACGGTCCAATTGCGCTTCGGGCAATTTATAAGTACCCTCCTGTTCCACCGGATTCTGGGTTGCCAGAATCGTATAAAGTTCTCCCATTTGATGCGTGGTGCCGTCAATGCTGACCTGCCGTTCTTCCATAACCTCAAACAAGGCGGCTTGCGTCTTGGCAGGAGCACGGTTTATCTCGTCCACCAGCACGATGTCGGCAAATACCGGTCCTTGATGGAAGTCAAAGTCATTGGTTTTCATGTTGAAGACCGTAGTCCCCAACACGTCACTCGGCATCAAGTCCGGAGTAAACTGAATGCGGCTGAAATCCGCCTTAATCAAACGGGCAACCAGACGGGCAAGCAGCGTCTTTGCCACCCCCGGCACTCCCTCCAGCAACACATGGCCGTTTGCCAGGACAGCCGTCAGTACCAGGTCCACTATCTGCTCCTGCCCCACTATGACCGTAGCAATCCGGTCCTTCAACGCTTGTATCTTCTCGGAAAAGAGAGTCAAGTCCACCCGTTTTTCTGTGTTCTCTTCCATAAATATCTTCTTTATATATGATTGATTATTTCATTCATTTTATCGACAAGCCGTTTCATCTCCTCCTCAGAGATGCTGCGCCCTCCGTACACCACCGGCCTCACCTCGCGGATGAATGCGGCAATTTCCCCCGCTTCCATACCCGTCTTCCGGGCAATCCTGCCGAAAGAGCGCTCATCCTCTGCCACTTCCTCCACATCCACTTGCATTTCCCTCCTCAGTTCCTCCGCAAAATAGAGATATTTCTTGCGGACTAAGTCAGCATGGTCCTTCTTCTGATAATAAAGGGTACCTATCAACTCTGCAAACTCCAAAGACTTATTCTCCGGTTCGCGGATAACGGGAATGGCACGCTGCTTCCTACGGGCTGTAAATATCATAAAGAGCAGGATGGAAACCATACTCAAGTACAATGCCCAGCGAAGCGGAGGCTGCGAAAGGAAATAGCGAAAAGGAGACATCTGTGCCTGGGCTGTTTCTTTCATATAGCCTTCGGTACGGACAATGGGAAATCCACCCATTTGGGACAATATACGAAAAAGATAAGCCGCATTCTTCCCATCCAGCACACCATAGTTCGTAAAAAGCAGGGGAGTGGAAGCCAGTATAACCTCCCCCTTTCCCCAAGAAACTGACATGGCAACCGGATGAGCAGCTTCTCCGGTAACAGTTTTTTCCGCCAACACTTTACAAGAAATGGAATCTGCAAAGAAATAAGACTGGCAAAGTTGGGGATAGAAACAGAAAGTCTGCTGCGGATAAACCGCCGAAATCCCCCACCCAGCACAAACTGTCTTTCGAGAGCAATGCAGTGGCATATTTTTTTCAAAGCCGACGGACTGAAATAGGAATAGCTGCACTCAAATCCCAGCGTATCTTTCAAAATACGGCTGAAAGAGCTCCCCGCCAGCATAATCCCGGTCTCCCCGTCCCGCCATCTTCAACATCGCCTCCACATCTACATCCGTCAGATGCAGGTTATCGGTAACAACCAGTATTCCGCGGCGAAGCGTCGTATCTTCCTGCTCCAGCTCATAAAAAGTCTTTCTCGACAACGAATATCCCTTCGGCAACGATGAAGACACCAGGCTATCGAACACGGCACAGCCGAACGGTTGCTTGTCATAATGGCTGAACGTAGGGTTCCAGACAAACTTCTTCGGCAGACGGCACTCTATCGCAAACATCAACACCAGAAAAGCAATGATACCGGCTATAAACCAATGGTTCCCCTTCATGCCATCCCTCCTTTCTCCACTTCTTTCTGCAAATCCCGCATCGCATGGAACAATGTTTCGGTCGCTTCAAAATTTCCGTAACGTACCCGTAGAAAATGGCTGGTCATTTGGCGGAAAGCTGGCAGACGGACTTCATAGATATATTGTGTAGGCGTTTTATATAACTGCCAGTCTATACGTTTTCCATCGCTGAGCTGTTTCAGCGTCTGCAGATAGAGCAAACGCACCGCCTCCCGATAATCCGTCCGGACAAGCGCATCGGCAATTCCCTCCGCAAAATCCACTCCATAGATGGTATCCTCCCCCACTGTATAGGGCAGGGTACTCTTGCGCGAATGCATGAACAGTTCCGGACGCTTCTTGTACAAAAACCAGATGACCAATACAAGGATAAGAATGGCAATGCATATCAACACGACCTCCGAATATTCTGCCACCAACGTATTCCCGAATATCTTGTCCAGCAGCTTGCCGAACCATCTGCTGAACCACTCAAGTACATTAATTTCGGGAGCTATCAGCTCACGGCTGTAAGCAAACGCCGGGTCGGACTGCCAAACGGCAATCTGTGCAGTATCACAAACCAGTGTATCAGCCGGAACCATATTCATAGTCCGTTATCAGAGTTTATCAAAATTGTCAATATCACTCTCTACCATCACATAATCTATCTTTTCCGAAGCATGACCGTATTGATAAGCCAGTCCCAGCAATGAGAAAATCATGGACATATAAACGCCGAATGCCTGGACCACCGCCAGCAGATAAAGCACAAAGCTATAGGCTGCCGATACAGTGGCACCGCCACCTGCATCAGTCATTGCAAAGATATATTTCACAATGGTCCCGATATACCATGGAATCATCGTCACTCCTTGCAAGATGGCGGCGATGAATCCCATAACAATGGAAATCAGTACGATACCTCCCCAGGTAGCGAAACCCAGTCGGTAGGCCTTCTTCAAGGCATCTATGATATAGATATCTTCGAACAGATAGACTGGAGCCCAAATAGCCAGTGGCACAGACACCACCACAACAAGCAGAACGAACAAGAACGCAAGCGCTATAAACGGAATGATGGTGGCTATAAAACCAACAATAAGCCCTACAAACAGCACCAAAAGCACACTGACAATCATTATCAGAAATACCCTTCTGACATTACGGAACAACAAGGGCTTCAGCATCCCTAACGTCACTCCCTCCAAGCGTTCTTCCCGTTCATTGTAAGTACGGACCAATGCGTAGACCAAAGAGGTCAGCATGACAGTTCCCAGCAGATATAGAACGGCATACAGACTGTAATAAGTCACCAGCGCCATGATGGACGCTCCGACAACAGAAGAGTCGAACGAGCCTCCGGTCATATCACCCAAAACCATTGTACCGCTCATCAGCCCGTTCAGGCTCAGCCCCTGAAGCAGGCAAAGCGGCAACATCAGATATGTAGTGAATTTCATCAACGGCTTCCAGTTCTCTTTGATAAAATCAAAGGTAGCAGTTAGTTTCTCTCCAAAAGAACGTTGTACATACAGTGCGATTTTAGGTTTCTGTGCTTCCATGCTTCTTTCTGTTAGGTAAATAAATATAATAAAAAAAGATAAACGACAAAGAAAGTAGAATAAAGCCGAACCTCAAAGCATCCGAAAGTTCGGTATGACGGGTAACAAATCCTTCTATAAATCCTGCCATGATGAATACGGGTACCGTACCCACCACTATTTTCAGTCCTTTTTTGGCTCCCCGTTTGAAAGATTCCAGCCTTGAATAGGTTCCGGGAAAGAGCCATCCGTTGCCCAGGGCAAGACCGGCGGCACCGGCTACAATAATCGCCCAGATTTCGAGTGTCCCGTGCAGCCAAATGGCAAGGGAGGACTCCCAAAGCAAGTCGTGCTGATAAAAGAAGGTTTGGAAAGCCCCTATCATGATGCCATTGTTAAGGAGCATGTATCCGGTGCCAAAACTGGTCAGCAGCCCCATGGCAAAGCAGTTGAAGGAGACCATGATATTGTTCAGCGTGATACTCAGAAACATGGGGAACTCGGAGGAACCGTTATATACAGCCATGGGTTCACCATTAGCGATATTGTTCAAAGTCATATCCACATAAGAGTTTCCTAAAATCAAACGCACAAAATCGGGGTCTCCGGCAGCAGATACCACTCCTATCAATGCGCTGACCACAAATATAATGAAGGAAGCCACTAACTCACGGCGTGCATCGTGCATGGCCGAAGGCACTTCACGGGTCCAGTAGGTGATAATTCTTGACCATTTCTCGCGCTTGTTTCTATAAATGCGGTTGTGCAATGCCGAGGCAAGATTGTTCAGATAGATAGTGATGCGGGAAGCGGGGAAATGCGTTTGGGCAAAAGCCAGGTCTGCCGTAAGCTCCGTATATGCGTCGGCAAGCTCATCGGGAGACAGACTGTCCGCCTGCTCCACTATTTTTTCTGCTTGTTTCCATTTTTCGATGTTCCGCCGGATAAACGTCACTTCTTTCATACCCCATGAATATTTCAGAGAAGTTTTGTCTGAAATCGGTAACAAAAATAAGAGAATAATGATATATTTGCAATGAAATACTAAAAATGTTTTATCAGGAATGGCAGAATCTACAATTATCACCGGGCAGTTTGTCCGCATCAGTCAAACGCCTGCCAGTATCGGTGAACGGCTCATTGCACTGGTCATAGACTATATTCTGCTCGGATTCTATGTATTTTTCTACTTTGGTCCTTGTTTTCACGGATTCATCTGCCCTCTGATTTCACGATGCTTTTCTTCCTCGCTATCGTCTACCTGCCGGTCTTGTTTTACGCATTTCTCTGCGAAATGTTCAACCAGGGACAAAGTCTCGGCAAGCGGCTGATGAACATCCGTGTCGTAAAAGCAGACGGTTCCACGCCCGGTATAGGCTCGTACCTGCTCCGATGGCTTCTCTTTCCTATCGACGGACCGGTGACCGGTGGCCTGGGACTTCTGGTCGTCCTTTTGACCAAAAACAGCCAGCGAATGGGCGACCTTGCTGCCGGCACCATGGTAATCAAGGAAAAGAATTACCGCAAGATACACGTCAGCCTCGATGAGTTCGACTACCTGACCAAAGACTACCGGCCTACCTATCCACAAGCTTCCGACTTGTCATTGGAGCAAATCAACGTCATTACTCGGACCCTGCAATCGGGTAAGAAAGACCGTACACGACACATTGCCTCCCTTGCGAAAAAAGTGCAGGTACTTCTCTCCATCACTCCTCATGACGGTAACCCGGAAAACTTTCTTCAAACCATTCTCCGGGACTACCAGTATTATGCCTTGGAAGAAATTTAATACAAACTTCCAACAAAACCCAAGAAGTGTTAAGTCTTACGCTTATTTAAGATTCAAGCTGCATCTTTTTGGTTTTTCATTTGTTAATTAACCAGAAGGTCTTAACTAAATAACAAAGAACAATTATGAAACGAATCATTACATTAATCACACTGGTGTTGGTAAGTGCATCTACCTTGATGTATGCACAGAGTAGTAACGAAACGCGCCGTGCAGAGCGTAAAGCCCAACGCGAAGCCCAGAAAGCACGCGAAAAAGCGGAAAATGAAAGGAACTATGCCATTGCCGTCCAGGCATTGAAAGAGGGCAAGTTTGTATTGGAAGCAGACCAGCTGGTATTCAAGAGAGGAAGGAGTGCATTTGTTTCATCGACAACAAACTTCGTTATGATGGACGGTGAACACGCATCTGTACAAATAGCTGCCAACAGTGCCCTTGCAGGCCCCAACGGAATAGGCGGCATCACAGTGGACGGCAGCAGAAAGGAAATGAAAATCACGACCGACAAAAAGGGAAACGTGAATTGCAGCTTCAGCGTACAAGGCATCGGAATATCCGCACAAGTGCATATCACACTGACCAACGGCGGCAATAATGCATCAGCAAGAATCAGCCCGAACTTCAATTCGAATACCCTGACGCTGAACGGAGTCCTGGTTCCATTGTCCCAGTCAAACGTTTACAAAGGGCGGGCTTTATAAAACGCTCCTTTGTCCGTACAAAGTATGAAGAAAAGAAGATATTCATATCGTGTTCGCAGGATATGAATATCATGTAGACATGAAATTAATAGAATGCAATACAAGGAATTAATGTTCTGTATAACAGTTTATTAATTCCTTGTATTGCATATAAAGGATTCTAAGAAGATGTGAACATTTATTCTTTTATCTGTTGACACGTTGGGCAATAATATACCGAACCACCCATATAAGCCTCTTTTATGATGGTACTGCCACAACGGAGACAAGGATTCTTCCATGTTTTGGCAGAAAGAATGGTTTTGTAGCCTCCGGCGTTGCCATAAAGATCTGTTTGCGTATCGCGTCCGCCCTCGGAAGTCATATCCACCAATGTTTTTTTAGAGCATTAAAAAGAACTTCTTTCTGATTATCCGACAGAAGTAGCACTTTCTGTTTGGGATTTATCCGTGCATTGAACAGAATATCCTGCGTTACGCCATTACCGACACCGGGAATATGCTGATTGGTTGCCAATAGAGCTTTAGCAGAGAGGGTCTTCTTTGCTTCGGCAACGAGTTTCTCAAATTCCGCTTCGGTGTATTTATCGCTCAACGGCGAAATGCTTTCCCGACTCAATTTATAGTACTTATTGTCGATATAGCTATCAGGATAAACATTGATAAAACCATACATTGCAACCGTGAAGACAAGGAATGAATCATCATTAAACGTCAGCAACAACTGGTAATTGGCAGGAATCTTATCTCCCACATTGTAATAACGGACACTGACTCCGTCGCCTATATTCATGATCACATTATCCGAAAGATTGAAATTGACAAACATGCCATATCCTTCGGATGAAAGGATGGTTTTGCCTACGAGCAGTTTACCATACTCCGACGGATTGCCGTTATAGAACGTAAACTTATGCGGTTTGGTGGCATTGAATACCTGCGTGATTGTTTTACCGCTCAAGGCGTTGTTCACTTGTTTGCTCAGGGTGATAACTTCGGGTAATTCCAACATATTATCTTACTTTTATTTTCGATAGGGATATATATTTCCGTTAATAACTCGTCAATAGCTAAATAATCAATATCGTTCATTATTTTAACCGGACCACTTCCCCTATAATAGGCATCAACACGTTCAAAGAGTCTTTCTCTTTCAGATTCATGGCATTCTTCAACGGTTCGTCCCAGCGGTGTCTAGCCAAAGCATATTTGGAATGATGGACAGTCAGAAGCTTTTCCGCATTCAAGTCCCTGGCCACTTGTCCCAAATATTGGGGCATGGTATGGATATATTTCCAATCTTCGTTATACTGCCCATTCTCCAATAGTGGCAAGGTCAATGCCGGGATATTGCTTGCCTATTTACGGCAAAATGCGTGTCATATCCGCTATCACCACCCGATATAAATCTTCTGCGAAGGGGTTTCGATAAGGAAAGAAGCCCATAATGCCTGATTTTGCCTTCAACGAGCGGCCCGAAAAATGCCGGGCGGCAAGCAATGAAGCAGAAATCCCTTAATCCAGTACAGTATCTTCAAACCAATCTACGCTCAACCTAGGGATGATTTGTCAAATCCCCCAATACTCGAAATGTTCGCCTACCCCCAAAGGACAGACCACCTTGCCTACCCGGTTTTTCAGCTGCATCACCGTCTCATAATCCAGATGGTACCCAATGGTCATGTGATATCACCAGATAGTCAATCTCCGGCATATCGGCAGGCTTGTAGGCATCTGCTCCCTTGAACGGCTTGTTTACAAACGAAACCGGAGAAGCCCACAAATACGGGGTCTACCAGTATACGCTTTCCGTCTATCTGGATAAAATAGGATGAATGTCCGAACCATACCAATACATTCTCGTCCTTGCTTATCTTGCTGAGGTCCGTCTTTATAACCGGAATCTCTTTTTCTGGACGCAAATCGGTTTCTTTCTTAAATAAGAATCCCCAGAAAGCTCCCAAACGTCCCTTTTGGGAAGTCATCATCATCGTACTGTGCAGATTCCGGAATTCTCCGTCTTTGTAATGAGGCGACTTCTTTATCCTCTCCAACCGTTCTCCTTGAGGAGCCCTCCCGAAACTCGGCTGATTGACAAAAACGAATCCCGCTATGACCGCAACAGCCACAATACCCACTATAATGCCAACTATCATACGTACTCTTTTCGTTTTTAATGAATTCATATTCAATGAAGCTACATTTACAGCTGCAAATATAGTCGAATTGTTATTAAATCACTATCTTCGCGCCCAATTTACGGAATCAATACAATAAAGAAATAAAAAGCCAACAAAGAAATGAACACACACAGTCTATGTTGCATCGGTTATATTACCCAAGATAAAGTCGTAACCCCTAAAAATACCATATATATGCCGGGAGGCACCTCCTTCTACTTCGCACATGCCATCAAGCACTTGAATGCTAACGATTTTCTATTGGTAACAGCTTTGGCTGATACTGACATGGGCATTGTGGAAGACATTCGGAAAGAAGGTATTTCCGTCAAAGCCTTGCACAGCACACATTCCGTCTGTTTCGAGAATATTTATGGAGAAAATCAAAACGAACGTACACAACGTGTCACGGCAAAAGCAGACCCTTTCACCGTGGAAGGTTTGAAAGATACCGATGCACGGATTATCCACTTGGGCAGTCTGCTTGCCGACGACTTCTCTTTGGAGGTCATCAAGTTCTTGTCCGGCAAGGGACTCCTCTCGGTAGACGTGCAAGGATTTCTCCGCAAGGTGGAGAATGAAAAGGTGCTGGCCGTAGACTGGCCGGAAAAGAAAGAAGCATTGAAGTATATCCATATCCTGAAAGCCAACGAAGCTGAAATGGAAGTGCTGACCGGATGCAGTGAACCGCACGAAGCTGCATTGCTGATTGCAGACTGGGGCGTGAAGGAAGTGCTGCTGACCCTGGGAGATAAAGGTTCGCTGATTTATGCCCAAGGAGAATTCCACGAAATACCCGCCTACCCTGCCCTGCAGATTACAGATGCAACGGGATGCGGAGACACCTATATGGTAGGATATCTGTATATGCGCGACAAAGGCGCGTCTTATCGAGAAGCCGGATGCTTTGCCGCCGCCATGTGTACCATAAAGCTACAATCGCACGGGGCCGTTCGTGCGGGAAACGGAGGGAAGCGAATAAATAATGTGATAAGAGGATAAGATGATGGGGTGATAGCAGGATATCACCCCATCATCTTATTTACAATCCGTAATTTCTTCAAATCATCTTCCACGCTACCGATACCTGCAACATGGAACATATCAACCAGTACCTTGACGACATTTGGAGAAAGGAAAGCGGGCAATGTAGGTCCTAAGTGAATATCCTTCACACCGAGGCTCAATAATGCCAATAATACAATAACTGCTTTCTGTTCGTACCACGCTATGTTGTAGACTATGGGAAGTTCATTAATGTCGTTCAGCTGGAATACTTCTTTCAGCTTCATGGCTATTACCGCCAGTGAATAGCTGTCATTGCACTGCCCGGCATCCAATACACGGGGAATGCCGTTGATGTCTCCCAAACCAAGTTTATTATAGCGGTATTTGGCACAACCTGCGGTCAGGATAACGGTATCTTGCGGCAAGGCTTTGGCAAATTCCGTGTAGTAGTCACGGCTCTTCATACGTCCGTCACAACCTGCCATTACGATAAAGCGGCGTATGGCCCCGGTCTTCACGGCATCTACCACCTTGTCTGACAGTTGCAGCACCTGGTTATGGGCAAAACCGCCGATAATTTCTCCATGCTCTATCTCCACCGGAGGCTGGCATTGTTTGGCAATCTCTATGATTTCAGAAAAGTCTTTCCTACCTTCAGCATCCTTATCAATGTACTTGCAACCCGGATAGCCGGTAGAGTTGGTGGTAAACATACGTTCTTTATACACAGCATTTGCCAGAGGAGGAACGATGCAATTGGTGGTAAACAGAATCGGTCCGTTGAAGGAAGTGAATTCTTCGCGCTGTTTCCACCAGGCATTGCCATAATTGCCTACAAAATGGGAATATTTCTTGAAAGCCGGGTAATAGTGAGCAGGTAACATTTCACCATGTGTATAGACATCTATTCCTGTGCCTTCAGTCTGTTTCAATAATTCTTCCATATCCTTCAAGTCATGGCCGCTAATCAAAATTCCCGGACGGTTCTTCACACCGATATTCACCTTTGTAATTTCAGGATTACCGTAAGTACCAGTATTGGCTGCATCCAATAGAGCCATTGTCTTTACTCCAAACTCACCAGCTTCGAGAACCAGCTTCACCCACTCCTCTGCCGATAGAGACTCAACTGCAATGGTAGCCAGTGCGCGTTGCATGAAAACATGAACCGTATCATCATTGAATCCCAGACGCATGGCATGCTCCAGATAGGCAGCCATACCTTTCAAGCCATAGACAAGCAATTCTTTCAACGAGCGGAGGTCTTCATTCTGTTCACGCAGAACACCTACTGTCTTCGCTTTTCCGGCATAGTCATCACGCGTTCCCTGCCAAGTCAGTTCATCTACTTTGGGTAAGAGCACTTTGTTATGCTTGGCCTCTTGAATCAATCCATTACGCATGGTGATTCCTTTATCTACCCGCTTCAAAATGCTTTCATCATCGAAATTTGCATTCGTAATAGTGCAGAACAGAGCATCCGTCACAAAGATATTCACTTCTTCGGAGACTGGACAATCTGCCTTGCGCAAAACATCGGCAACGACAGAGACACCTCTAACCACAAACAGCAACAAGTCCATAGCTTGAGCCGTATGACTTTCTTTTCCACATACACCTTTCAGTATACAGCCGGTTCCTTTGGCTGTCTCCTGACATTGATAACAAAACATGTTCGGTTCCATATTCTTATTCATTTAAAAGTTTACATCATCTTTCCATAAGATAAGCGGCACCTCAGCAATAAAAATAAGCAAGCTTATTTTCTATTACTTTCGGTTTGCATTATCTTTGTGCAAAGATGAGAGTTCTACAACGCGAAAACTGTCACGAATGTTACATCGAATCACAAAAAAGTAAAAAAGAGAATGGAAATCCATACATTATTGAAAATGCCTCCTTTTCAAGGCATAACAGAAGAAGAATTATTATCCCTCATCCTGGCACCCGAACATGCACGCAGGCAATACAAACCTGCTGACTTTATTGCCATGCAGGGAGAAGCATACCGTTCTCTATTCATATTGTGCTGCGGCAGTGTGCGTACCCAAATGGTCAGTGCAGAGGGAAAGCAACTCACCATAGAAACGCTGAAAGCCCCGCAACTACTTGCCCCGGCTTTTGTCTTTGCCTCCGAAAACCGCTTCCCGGTAAATATCGAAGCAAAAGAGAAATGTGAGATACTCATCATAAACAAGAATGTCTTCCTGGAATTCCTGCATCGACACCCCACTGTGATGCGCAACTTTCTGCAACTGGTATCGGACAGAACTCTGTTTCTCTCCAAAAAGCTGAATGCCTTTGCCCTGCAAAGCCTAAAATCGCGCATACTGAACTATCTACGCATGCATGGCACAATACTCAACCAGCAGGAAGTGGCACAAATACTGGGAGTGGCTCGTCCCTCGCTAGCACGTGCCTTATCGGAGCTGGCAAGCGAAGGATGCATCCGGATAGAAGAGAAGGAAATGCGGATAAATGAAATCTCCGCCCAAAAGTATTTATAAAAAAACGCCCACAAAACACGCACGCCTGCGCATCTTGCGGACATCTTCATCCTTTTATAAAATTGCCTGCTTTTTCTAAGCAACTTTCTTTAATTGCATGTTCGCTTTCCTACTGCCTTTCCGAACCAATCTGCGAATCCAAAGATAATAGCCCGTCAGCGGCAAGCTGGCCCCTACCAAAGCGGCAAGAAAACTCAATATACGGGTGGTCAGCCCTCCCCAACTGCCTACATGAACGGAGAATATCCAGCCACGGATTTTTCCTGAAGCGTCGGCATCCTTATATAAGGTAGCCCCGGTGATTTCACCGCTACGGGGATTGAACGTATAGCGGTCGGCAGCACGCTGGTTGCCCAACCGATTGAAAGAAACCGTAGCAGAGCCTTTGGACACGGTAATCTGTTTATAATCAGGATTGAGTTCCTTCAGTTCTTCGTAAACCTTCTGCCAGCTTGTAAAAGGAGAGAAAGAATTTCTTTCACGATGCTCACCTCCTGGTCTGCCACCAGACCGGCCTTGAGCCCGTTCTCCTCCCTGGGCAGCAGTTTGTGCCGAAGCACCATGTCCTCCACCCCCTTGCGTGGTTTCCACTCCGAAAACTTTGTAGAAGCCGGTGCGGTACCAGGAGAAAGACCATGACAGTCCCGTAAGCGCCATTACCAACAGAAGAACCAGCGTGTACATACCGCCTGCCACATGCAGGTCATAGCAGAACCGACACCAACCCTTACCGGAAACAATCTTCAAACTGTTCTTCAAAGCCTTTTTTGTACGGGGCCACCAGATGACAATGCCCGATATCAGGACAAAGACAAACATCAGCGTGGCAGTGCCCACAATCATTTTTCCCCAGAAGATGCCTCCATCGGGCTTCATGCTGTCCAGCAACCAGCGATGCAGGCGGAACATGGTCGTGAAAAACGGCGCACGTTCATACTTGCCCTTTATCTCACCCGTATACTGGTCTACATAGACGGAAGCACGACGAGGTTTGGAAAGGTTCACCTGCCAGGCACGCTCCGGAGCAGACGAGGCTGTGACACCCGTCACAAAAACACTATCCGGCAGAGTAGCGGCCACTTTTTCGGCCACCTTGCCCATGGGAAGCGATGCCGGCCCGACTTTCTCCACATAGTAGAGGTCGCGGCGGCAGAGCTCCATCACCTCCGTCTCGAATACCAGCATGGCTCCGGAAAAACAGATAAGGGTAATCAGTAGCCCGAAGGGGACTGAAAGCCATAAATGTATTTTACGAAAAACTTTCTTCATAGGAGCTTTATTCCAGTTTACCTACACCGTTCAGTTGGGTTGCATTGACAACCAGACCCTTGGTAGCTGTTGCATTGGCAGGGTCTACCTTATAGATGGCAGGATAGCCGGAAGAGGTAGTGACTGCCACATATGCGTTGCCATTTTCCATGTACGGGGTATTACCAAAGCCGGAGACATCGCTTGGAAGGCCGTTCACATAAGTCAAAGCTCCGGTGGAGGCATTGAAGACGGCAAGTTGGTTGGCAACCTTGTCTGATGCCGTAATTGCCTTATCATACATCAGCAACAGGAAATAATTACCTGAAATATACCAAGTGCGCAAGAAAGAGGCGCCATTGGCTTTCTCTTCAAGATTATAGTAATAGGCGGCATCAAATTCCTCTGCTTTGGTATCGATGCGTACAACTCCAGCAGGCAATGTAGTCTGCTGACGCGAATCACTCATGGTCTTGGCATAGCTCGGAGAAAATACATATACATAGCCGTCGTCGGCAAGCCAGTTCATCTGGTAGTACTGTGACTTCATGCGTCCGGCAGCATAACTGATTTTGTCTGTAGTGATGACCTTATGAGAATTCAGTGTCTGATCACCAAAGATAGCGATATGGCATTCATTAGGATACTGGGTCCATTGCAATTTCGCCTTCTCATAGGCACCGCTACCCTGCCCGCCGGATTCTGTCTTTATTAAATCCTCATTACCGGAAAGCACCCACTTGTAACTACCGTCTTCATTCTTCTGCATGCAACCATACTGGCTAAGCCCCATGGGAATGGCTGCTGCATAAACCTTACTGCCCACTTGTTCTATACCGGCCAGTGTTACGTATTCACCATTTTCAAGGAAATTTTCGGCAAGAAATGGAGTATCCTTTGTTACCGAGTTCTTTGTATAAGTCTGTTTCTCGACATCCAGATAGGAAATCAAAAAGATTGGGGAGTATATCCATTTGCATCATTCAGTTCCGTAGGGCCGTCGCCGGTAGAAGTCGTCATTATAAATTGGTCATAATAGCCGTAGGTAGTGAAACGATTGACGTTATACTCCTGGCTACGTTTTTCCAGTTCACCGTTTGTATTCATAATGAACGACTGGGTAGTGCCTGCATTTCCCTGGTGATAATTCAAGGCATACAGATATTTGTTTCCGTAGAACACCCAGTAAGTAGCCCCATCGTTCACAAGGCCATTGCCGGCAGCAGTAATTTCACCGCTTTCCAGTGACTCGGCTGTCAGCAGGACAGGAACGGAGCTACCTGA
>ENA-OQNM01000355-OQNM01000355.1-human-gut-metagenome-genome-assembly--contig:-NODE-355-length-17280-cov-3.074681_pt1 | contig 17280 bp, 17 predicted proteins | sample MGYA00242632_ERZ504886 | MGnify/ENA primary metagenome ERZ504886 (study PRJEB26092, sample SAMD00036424) | human gut metagenome | host: Homo sapiens | study: EMG produced TPA metagenomics assembly of... | reverse complement strand
CACCAGCTCAATGGTGCCGTTGATGTTGCCATTGCCGGACCCGTTGGCGCTGCCGTTGCCGCTGCCATTGATCGTACCCTGCCCGGTCAGTTTGGTCAGGTTGGTAATGTTGATGGTCTGGGTGCCGATATCAAACCCGTTGACCGTCTTATCGATCAGGGTATCCACGGCTTCGCGCGCGCTGTCCACCCGGCCGGTCAGGTCATTCAGCTGGCTGGTCAGCTCACTGGAAGAAGCCGAGGCATCGTTGGTGGCCTTGTTCATCAGGGCAGAAAGGGTATTCAGTTCGCCCTGCAATTCCTGCAAGGTATCCTGGTTATATTGCAGCACGCTGGAGGGTTCCATCTGGCCCACAATGCCGCCGCCCTCCTTGCGGCGTTGACGGTGCCATAGTTCACGCAGCCTTCCACATAGCCGGTCTGGCTGCCGGTAATACCGCCGACATTATAGCCAATGTGGCTGTAGCCAATGGTTCCGCGGTTGATGCAGGCGCGCAGCACACCGGCATTGTTGCCCGCAATGCCGCCTGCATCGGTCACATCGTTGGCCTTTTCGGTTTTCAGCACATCGTCCAGGGTCAGGTCATTCAGCTTGACTTCGTTCTGGCTCACGGTGGTATTCACGCTGGCCACGTTGGTGCAGTTGGCAGCCACGCCGTCATTCTGGCCCACAACACCGCCCACAAAGTGGCTGCCGTACACTGTGCCGCTTACCGTGCAGCCGTTGATGCTGCCCTTGACCGTATTGACACCGGCAATGCCGCCAATCTGGCTGGTGCCGGATACCACGCCGTCAAACGCGCAATTTTCAATCGTACCGGCGTTGCTGCCCGCAATGCCGCCCACGCTGGCGCGGGTGCCGCCCGGCTTGATGCGGCCCTTTACCGTCATATCGCGCACCAGGGCCCCCTGCTGCACATAGCGGAATAAGCCCTGCACGCTGCCGTCCTGGCTGAGGGAAAGGCCGGTAATGGCGTGGTTCTGGCCTTCCCATGTGCCGCCAAAGCTGGGAATACCGTTAAAGTCAACGCTGGAAAGGTCAATATCGGCTTCCAGCACAACGGTGCGGTTCTGGCTCCAGCTGTCCAGGCGGCAGTTCTTGGCCAGCTGGATCAGGTCATCCGCGCTGGAAAGGTAGACCGTATCTTTTGGGGCCGTATCCTGCACGGTTTCGGTCTGGGCGGTGTCGGCTTCCTCGGCAAACACCTGGGCGGGCAGCATAGCCCCCAGCATACACAGGCAGATACACACAGAGAGGAGTTTTTCCAGCGTGCGTTTTGCTGTATTGCGTTCCATCAGACTTCCTCCCCTTCCGTATAATTTTCTGCCCATTCAGCCGCCGCTTGTTCCTTGCTTTCCGGCAGATAAAAATCAGGCTTTGTTGGTTCTATCGTTGTGCCGCTGGTAACAGAGGCTTTCAACGTACCGTTCAACGTACCCTTGATCTCGGCATCGATCACACCGTTCACATAGCCGCGCACCCGGCCGCTGACGCGCATGTTGCCGCTGGCCGTGCGGTTGACGCGGGACAGATCCACAGGAACTTTTACATCAAAGCTGGTGCGCTCCACAATGGTATCGCCGATGAGCAGGATCTGGGGCAGAACCGCCATAACCAGCACAATGGAAATGACCGTGCCGCGGCCCAGGCAGGTGCCGATGGCAGCGATGACCGGATTGGTGGTCATAACGCCGATCAGCGCACCGGCCACCGCCAGAATGGTGCCGGATGTAAAGATGGTAGGGAACGCTTCGTTCAATGCGGCGACAATTGCCTCTTTGGGCCGCATTTCTTTTTTCAGGTCAGTGTAATGGCTGGAAATAACGATAGCATAGTCAATGTTTGCACCCATCTGGATGGAGTTGACAATCAGGTAACCCAGGAAGTACAGCGACTCATGTTGGATGGTCGGCACCGAGAAGTTGATCCAGATACTGCCCTGAATGACAACGATGAGCAGCACCGGCAGACCGGCCGATTTGAAGGTGAACAGCAGGATAATGACAACAAACAAAGCGGACAGCACACTGATCAGCATATTATCCTCGCCAAAGGAGCTGGACAGGTCTTTGACGTTGGTGGAATTACCGACAATGTAGGTATCGCTGCTGTAATATTTGGCGATCATAGCGTGCATCGTATCCAGGAAGTCCATGGTCTCGTCACTTTCTTCCGGCAGGTTCAGGTAGACAACCAGGCGGCTGTATTTATCGCTTTGCAGCTGTAGCTGTGCCTTGTTCAGCTGTTCAAACAGGTCATCCAGCGTTTCCTGAATGTCGCCGTCCAGCGTAATGTTGCCGTCTTTCATCTCCCGCTGCAGGAACATGAACATATCAAACAGCGGTACTTTATAATCGCCAAGGCCGCTGATCAACTTGCCGTATTCGTTCTGGTCCACGGCATAGGCGGCGTACAGGGCTTCGGCCACCTCGTAATCCAGCCCGGCCAGTTCCGACATCTGGCGCGGGGTCAGGGCATCGGCCAGTTTGTAGCCATCCATAGCGTCAATGTTGGCCAGGCCCTGGGTGGATTTTACTTCCGCGCAGGAATCCAGATCCTTGAGCAGCTGGCGTTCGGAATCATAATCCCCTGTCGGCACGATCACCGCCACCATGTTGTTGACACCAAAAGTGTTCTTGATTTTCTGGTGGGCAATCTGGCTTTCACTCTGCTTGGCGGTGACCAGGTCTGTATAGCTGTAGCAGTAGGGGCACTTGTTGGCCAGCACTGCGGTGACTACAACCACAACGGCAAAAATCGGCGGGACAATAAACCGGGTGGCGACATCAAACTTGCCCAGGAAGGTGATCTTGGGGATCAGGTTTTTATGGCGGGTTGCATCGATCTTTTTGCTGAACACCATCAGCAGGCCGGGCATCAAGGTAAACACCGACAGCAAGCTGAACAGAATAGCCTTGATCAGCACGGTTGCCATATCGCGGCCAATGCCAAAGTGCATGAACGCCAAAGCCCCCAAGCCGGAAATGGTGGTCAGAGAGGAAGAGCTGATTTCGGGGATTGCCTTGGACAATGCCGCGATACAGGCCTCCCGCGTATCCTTGGTTTCGTGCTCATCCGAGAAGCGGTGGCACAGGATGATGGCGTAGTCAATGGCCAGTGCCAGCTGCAGAATAACGGTAACGGAGTTGGAGATAAAGGAAATGGTGCCACACAGGAAGTTGGTGCCCATATTCAGCAAAGCCGCCGCGCCAAAGGTCATAATCAGAACCGGAACCTCGGCATAGGAACGGGACGTAAGGGTAAGCACCAGCACGATGACGATGGCCGCCAGTACCAGAATGACGCTCATCTCGCTTTGCAGGTCTGCGGAGGTATCCACGCCGACTTCGGTATCAATATAGGTATCGTACCCGGCCAGCATATCCCGGATGGTATGCAGCGCATGGATGCTGATATCGTCCGTTGTGGTACCGTCAAACGTTACGCTGAACAGCGCCGAAGCGGATTTGTAGTGGTCCGTGGTATCATCAAAATCCACGCTGGTAACGCCATCAATGCTTTCCAGGTCACTGCAGATATTCTCGGCGGTTTCATATGTAACATTGGAAACCATCACGCGGGCTGTGCCGTATGTAACAAAGTTATCATTCATCACGGTCAGGCCCTGGCGGGTTTCGGTATCCTCCGGCAGGTAGGTAGTAATATCATTTTCCACCTTGACCCAGCCGGTTGCTACAATACTGAAAATTAACGCAAATGCATAAAGTAGAAAGAACAGGTTGCGCTTATCCACAATGAAGGTAGCGATTTTTTCCATACCGCTGCCTTTTGGCTTTTGCTCCTCCATATACACACTCCTTACCTGATTAACCACAGTACCAAAAGCACAAAACCAACAGCACCGTGCATGGTTTGCCGGTGCACGGTGTGTGGCTGTGCCTTTCCCGTACTTAACACCCAATAATTTTATCGGCACTCTCCTGCCCTATTTTTATATGGAACCGGGCGCAGAGAGCACTTTATTTATATCATTTTTATTATAAGGATTTTTGTGTCAGAAAGAAATGGATATATCTTGAACATTTGTAAAATCACACTGTCAAATTCTCGTTTTTGTACAAAAATGAAACCGTGATTTGTGTATTTCGCGCAAAGGGGATCCATGTGGCTGACATACAAAAACCGCCCCGCGGTTTACACCACGGGGCGGTTTGGAAAAGATTCAAGTAAGAAGAATTACTTCAGCTCAACCTTAGCGCCGACTTCTTCCAGCTTCTTCTTCATTTCCTCAGCGTCAGCCTTGGAAGCCTGCTCCTTCAGCTTAGCGTTGGCAGTCTCAACGAGCTTCTTAGCTTCCATCAGAGAAGCGCCGGTCAGCTCCTTAACAGCCTTGATGACCTGCATCTTGTTAGCGCCGACATCAGCCAGGATGACATCGAACTCGGTCTTCTCTTCCTCAGCAGGAGCAGCAGCGCCAGCAGCAGCCGGAGCGGCAGCAGCAACAGCGGAAACGCCGAACTCTTCGCAAATGGTATCAACGAGCTCTTTCAGCTCGAGAACGGTCATAGTCTTGACAGACTCGACAATGGCAGTGATCTTTTCAGAAGCCATGGTAGTTACCTCCATAATTTTTATAATTGTTTGTGTGCGGCGGTTTTGTTGAGGTTTACGCCGCTTTCCTCATGCTGCAAGATAAATCAGGCAGCGGGGGTTTCTTCCTGCTTGTCGACGATCCCCTGGATCGCAACAGCCAGACCGCCGATGATCCCGTTGAGGGAGCCAGCCAGCATAGAGAGCAGGCCTTCGCGGTTGGGCATGGTGGACAGGCTCTTGACGCCAGCGGCATCCAGCACCTGGCCGTCGCAGAAGCCACCCTTAACAGTGAAGCGCTTGGACTTGTCTGCGTCAGCAACCTTGCACAGGATGCGGGCAGCAGCAGCCGGGTCCTCAGCAGACAGAGCAATTGCGGTATCACCCTTGAAGTACTCAGCAATAGCTTCGTACTGGGTGCCAGCAACAGCACGGCGCAGCATGGTGTTTTTGACAACCATGTACTCAACGCCAGCTTCACGCAGTTCCTTACGCATCTTGGTATCATCAGCAACGCTGATGCCGTTGTAAGAAACGACAACGCCAGCCAGAGAACCAGCGATCTTGGTGTTCAGTTCTGCAACATAAGCCTTCTTGGCTTCCAGAATCTTTGCACTGGGCATTTGTTTCACCTCATTCCGCTTGTAAGATATACAGGCAAGCGGCTCTATACAAAAGAAAAGCCACTTTCCCGTTGCCGGGAAAATGGCTTTGAAGCAAATTCAAAACGCACGTTTCTCGGCAGGTCGGGTCAAACCCGTTAGGCCCCAGAGGGCGCCTGCTGTCTTAAAAACAGCTTAATTATAATAGCACGGGAATGTGCGTTTGTCAAGCATTTTTTAAGAGAAAATTCTCTTATACACCATACTTGTTGGTGGCAACGCGAACGCCGGGGCCCATGGTGGTGGCGATGGTTGCGCTCTTGAAGTACTGGCCCTTGGCAGCAGCCGGCTTAGCCTTAGCAATGGCTTCCAGGACGGTGTCCAGGTTGGCCATCAGCTTTTCAGCGCCAAAAGAAGCCTTGCCAACGGGAACATGGATGATGTTCTGCTTGTCCAGGCGGTACTCGATCTTACCGGCTTTGGCATCGGTAACAGCCTTGCCAACGTCGGGGGTAACGGTGCCAGCCTTCGGGTTCGGCATCAGACCACGAGGTCCGAGGATCTTACCCAAGCGGCCAACGCGGCCCATCATATCCGGGGTGGTAACCAGAACGTCGAAGTCCAGGTAGCCGCCCTGGATCTTGGCGATCAGATCATCATCGCCAACTTCCTGAGCACCGGCAGCCTCAGCAGCCTTAGCAGCGTCGCCCTTAGCAGATAGCAACAACGCGAACGTTTTTGCCAGTGCCGTTGGGCAGAACAACAGCGCCGCGGACCTGCTGATCAGCATGGCGGCTATCAACGCCAAGGCGGACATGCAGCTCAACGGTCTCGTCGAACTTGGCCTTAGCGGTCTTGCAGCACAGCTCCAGGGCTTCCTGGGGCTCGTAGGTCTTGGTACGGTCGATCAGCTTAGCGCTGTCGACATAATGTTTACCGTGATTCATTACTTTATTCCTCCATTGTGGTAGTTATCGGATTTATCCTCCCACGCAAAAGAGCTTAATCAGCCCTCGACGGTGACGCCCATGCTGCGGCAGGTGCCCTTGATCATGCTGACGGCAGCTTCCAGAGAAGCAGCGTTCAGGTCAGGCATTTTGGTCTTGGCGATCTCTTCGGCCTGAGCCAGAGTGATGGAGCCAACCTTGTTCTTGTTGGGCACGCCAGAGGCGGTGTCGATGCCAGCGGCCTTCTTGATCAGGACCGGAGCCGGCGGGGTCTTGGTGATGAAGCTGAAGGAACGGTCAGCGTAAACAGTGATGACAACGGGGATGATCATGCCGATCTGGCCCTTGGTACGTTCGTTGAACTCCTTGGTGAACGCCATGATGTTAACGCCCTTCTGGCCCAGAGCAGGACCAACAGGGGGAGCCGGAGTTGCCTTGCCGGCGGGAATTTGCAGCTTAATGTAGCCAGTGATTTTCTGTGCCATGATAAATTGCACCTCCAAAATTTGTGGTGAGTTGCGGCCCGCGGTGCAGGCCTCCCACGAGCATGCGACCCTCGCACGCTCTATAAAAACTGCTCATGCGCAGTTTCTACCGGAATTACTTGCCTGTTGCCAGGCGATTTGCGCTAAGTTCCGCTTACAGAAGTTTGACTTCGTGCAGACCAAGTTCTGCCGGGATTTCGCGGCCAAACATGTTGATCTTGATGCGGACCTTGCGTTCGTCGAGATTGATCTCTTCCACCGTACCGATGGAACCTTCCATTGTGCCGGAAGTGATCTCGACATTGTCGCCCACGGCATAATCGACTTCGGGCGCGGCAACGCCGTTATCAACGCCGAGCTTGGCGACTTCCTCCTCCGAGAGGGGTTCCGGCTTGGAAGCCGGGCCGACAAAACCGGTGCAGCCGCGGGTGTTGCGGACAATGTACCAGGTATTATCGTTCATGACCATTTTGACAAAGACATAGCCGGGGTAGATCTTGCGCTGAACTTCTTTTTCGCCGATCTTATTGCCGGTTTTATCAAACTGATCCTCCATCACGGTCTCGGTGGGGACCTTGACATCGCAGATAAGATCCTGAATGCGGCGGTTTTCCACCATGGTCATCAGATCCGTTGCGACTTTGTTTTCATAGCCGGAATAGGTATGCACAACATACCAATATGCTTGTTCAGCCATAGTTGCCTCCGCTCAAAAGCCGGTTCACGCGCCGATCAGCAGGTGAATGATACCGCCAAACGCCATGTCCAGCAGCACCAGCACAACAGCCGCGATTACCACAACCACAATAACGGTAATGGTGTTGTTGCGGGTGTCTTCCTTGCTGGGCCACACAACCTTTTTCAGCTCACTTTTGGTATCACGGAAATACTTGGTGATACGGCCAAAAAAGTTCTTGACCTTGGCAGTGAAGGGAACCTTCTTTTTGCCGTCGTTTGCCTTAGCCTTTTTGTCGGCTTTAGCTTCTTCCGGCTTGGCGGCGGTCTGGTTTACCGCTTTGTTATCAGCCATCTTAAAAGCTCCTTCAAACTTACTTTGTTTCGCGGTGAACAGTATGCTTCTTGCAGAAACGGCAATACTTCTTCATCTCAAGACGATCCGGATTGTTCTTCTTGTTCTTTTCCTTGTTGTAGTTACGCTGCTTGCACTCGGTGCAGGCCAGGGTGATCTTGACAGTCATTCGTTCGGCACCTCCAATTAACGGTTTATACGGGTGCAGCACCGAAGTTAAAGCTTGATGCTTTGCGCTGCGCCCAAAGGCCTCCCTCGTTGTGCAAAGGGTTGCCGCCCTTTGCGCCCGCGGGCCCTGTGCCTAAAAATGGGCACAAAAAAATAGACCCGCAAAAGAGGTATTACTATAATAGCATACCAACCCCCGTGCGTCAAGGGGGGCAGGCAGAAAAAAATCACGTTATCTGCCCAAAAGTTTATCGCCTATTCCAGCGGGATATCGATCTCATCCTGCATGGCGAACGAGTAGATGGTCAGCTTTGTTACCGGCACCGGCAAACGCAGGGCAAACGCACGGCGGTACAGCCGCAGCTGCGCAGCATAGCTCTCAATATAATAGGTGGCATTGCGGCTTTTATCGGTTTTATAGTCCAGAATTTCGGCGTGGTCGTCAAACACCAGCACCACATCGGCAATGCCCTGCACCAGCACCGGGGCCTTGGCCGCTCTCCCCTGCCCCGCCGCTTCGGGGACGACTTCTCCGGCCGGCAGCGCGGTAATGAACGGTTCTTCCCGCAGGACCTGGCGGGCAGCGGCAATGCGCTGCCATACCCCGCTGGCAAAAAACGGGCGTACCTGTTCTAGATCCAGCACTTTGGCCAGCTCCGGGTCCAGCAGGTGCAGGTCCAGCTGGCGCTGCACTTCGGCTTCCAGCGCTGGCGGCTGCGGGCCAAAGGGGACGCTCTGCAAAAACGCATGGATGGCCGTGCCGCGTTCCGCCCCGGTCATGCCGGACTTTTGCAAAAAGGCCGGGCGGCGCAGGGTCAGTTCTTGTTTGGCGTGGGTCACGGCGCTGACACTGACTTTAACCGGGTATGGTTTCCGTAGCGCTTTGTTTGGGGCGTTTGTCCATGTAAACGCTTCCAGCAGACGTTCGGTTCAGGGCGATCGTCCGGCAGGGCCGGGGCTTCCGGCTCCGCTGCCTGCACCGCGGGGGGCGGGTCCAGCAGGCGGATGTTCAGCGGCGCTTCCGTTGGAATATGATGGGGCAGCAGTTCGCTGTATTTCCACAGTTCCTCGCTGGCCGGGTGCAGCATAGCTGCCGTCAGCAGCCAGAGCGCCCAGTTCTGTGCCCCCAGCATGGCTTCGGCATCCGTTGCCTCGGCGCTGGCAAACATGGCCGGATTTTTCAATTCACTTTCCGGTCTTTTCAGCGGTACCGTAATGATCAGCGCATCCTGCGCACGGGTCAGCGCCACATATAAAATGCGCATTTCCTCGCTGAGTGTTTCACGTTTGATCGTCTGCGCCACGGCGGTATAAGGCAGCGTTTTGTAGCGGCTGGCACTGCTGCCCGCGCGCAGCATCAGGCCAATGCCCAGCTTCTTATGATACAGCACCGGATAGATGGCATCGCTCTGGTTGAACTTGTGGGAGGTGTTGGCCACAAACACCACCGGGAATTCCAGCCCTTTGGAGCGGTGGACCGTCATAATGCTCACGCAGCCGGGGCGGCTTTGGCCGATGGAAGGCGCCTGCACCCCGCTGCCCGCCTTGGCGGCATCCATTGCGCGCACCAGGGCCGAAAGACCTCGCGCCCCGGCGTTCGCTGCCCACGCGGCAAATGCCAGCAGGTCATCCCGGCAGCGGGCACCGTCCGGCATGGCGCCGACCGCCGCCAGGTAACCCGTGCGGGCAAACAGCTCTTCGATCAGCTGCCCCACCGTCAGGGTACGGGCCAGCTCGCGGTAAACCTCCATATCCTGCAAAAACGGTGCAAAACGCGGGTCGCTGCCGTGCAGCACCGCCGCATACAGGCTGCCGCCGCGCACAGCCGCGCGCAGCTGCACCAGATCATCCGGGGTGTAAGGGTACAGCGGGCTGAGCAGCACAGAGGAAAGCTCCACATCCTGTGCCGGGTTATCCAGCACACGCAGCAGTGCGGCAAAGGGGCGCACATGAGGGGCGTCCAGCAGGTCAGCCGCCACATCGGCATAAACCGGGATATCCAGCGCGGTCAGGGCAGCTTCATACAGCGCAAAGTCCGAACGGCCGCGCAGCAGAATACAGAAATCGTCATACTGGCAGGGGCGGGTTTTGCCGGGTTCGGCGTCCCGCACAGGGTAACCATCCGCCATCATCTGGGCAATGCGTGCAGCAATGGTGCGGGCATCTGCCGCGGTATCGGCTTCGCGGATCACATCCAGCTCGCACAGGCCGGGGTAGGTTTCGTCTTTTCTGCCCACCACAAGGCGCTGGCCATCGCCGTAATCAATGCCGCCGAGCCGCCGGGAGAAAAACGTTTCAAAAAAGTAGTTGATCCCCCGGATTACATCCGGCGCACTGCGGAAGTTGGCATCCAGCGCAATGGTGGCCGGTTCCGGGTAAGGTACCGGGGCATCGGCCGGGTAGGGCTGCCACGCCGTCTGCTTGCCCACAAAGACGGAGGGGTCCGCCTGGCGGAAACGGTAAATGCTCTGCTTGATATCCCCCACAAAAAACAGGTTAGAAGCATCCGGCGCGGCAAGGGCAAAGTAGATGGCATCCTGCAGCGCGTTGGTATCCTGGTATTCGTCCACCAGCACAGCAGAGTACCGCGCGCTGACGGTGCGGCACAGGCTGGTGCGCTCGTGCTCCGGTGTCAGCAGCAGTTCCAGCGTCATGTGCTCCAGGTCTGCATAGTCCAGCACTTTTTCTGCCAGTTTAGCTTCCAGCAGTGTGCGGCGGTACTGTTCCACTGCGCGGACCAGCGCAGCCACAAGCGGGGCGGCGCGGCGGCGGTCTGCCTGATAGTCAGCTGCCGGGCAGAGCAAAAAGTCCGTTCTCAGGGTTGCTATATGTTTTTTGGCGCGGTCCCGCAGCATATTGGCCGACATTGCTGCTATGTTGGATGCGATCCCGCCGGGCACCCGCCCGGCTCTGCGCCAGTTATCTGCGTTATCCAGTGCTTCCGGAACGGTGTCCCACGCGCCGTGATCGAGCCGATCCAGCACCAGCAGCATGCGGTCTTCGTCATCCATCAGTACGGCTGTCAGGGCTTTATCCGCCGCCGGGTCCTTCGCTGCAATTTTTTGCGCCGTGCGCAAAAGGCGCAATACGCCCTTGATCCGCGCAGAGGTTTCCCGCAGAACGGCCTGCCCCCACTGGGTCTTTTCCGGTGGGGCATCGCTCTGCCACATTTCAACAAAGCGCTGCAGCGCCTGCGCCGGGTGTGGCAGTGCCTGGGTAAAGTGATACAGTTCCTGCACCGCCCGGCCTGTGGTATCATCCGTCCGGCCGCGGTCATACAGGTCCGCAAAGGCACAGAAGTCAGGATCGGTATATGCCTGTTCCAGCACGGTGGAAAGGGTTTCCTGCTGCAGGCGCACCAGGGTAGCGTCATCCGCAATGGTAAAATCCGGCGGAACATCCAGAGCCGAAAAGTTCTGCTGCACAAAATGCAGGCAGAACGCATCCACTGTGCCGATGGATGCCCGCTGCAGCCGCATCTGCTGGCGGCGCAGGCGCACATCCTGTGGATGCTGGCGAATCTCTGCTGCCAGGCGCTTGGTAATATCCGCCCGCAGCTTGGCCGCTGCCGCATTGGTAAATGTCATGATCAACAGAGAATCTGCATCCACCGGGTGGTCCGGGTCGGCGATCAGCCCCGCCACACGTTCCACCAGCACCCGCGTTTTGCCGGAGCCGGCCGCAGCCGAAACCAACAGGCTGCCGCCGCGGGCCTGAATGGCCGCGGCCTGCGCCGGGGTAAATTGAATTTTCGCTTCCGCCATTGTTGTCTCCTTATCCGGCGTTTTTGCATTTTAAGGTATATCTGAAAGCAAAGAAATAACGACAATTTTACAAACACAAGACGAATTCCAATGCTTTTTAACACAGAATTCAGCTGTGTTTGGTCGAAAGAGGCTGAATTCTTGACTTTCCAGCTGCCCCGCCGGTTTACTCTGCGCCAAACGGGTCGTCCGGTTTAAGCGGTGTGCGCTCCCCTTCGCCGTCCGCATGACGGCAGACGGTGCGGTACTCACACCAAGGCAGGGGCTTTGCCTGCATTGGGCACCAGCGGGCCGCGTCGATTTCACCGCTGTACAGGTTCTTGGCCATATCGGTCAGCATTCCATCCAGGTGGTCCCGGATGCGGTTGAACTTTTCCCGGTCCGCCAGCCGCGCTTTGGCCGACTGTGCCGTTGGCTCCCCGGTTTTGGCGCTGAAGCTGAGGGGCACAAAGGCACCGGTGCCCCTGGTATCCATGGCATGGTAAATGCTCGGCTCATCCAGCAGCAGTCCTTCCAGCGGGTAGTTCTGCGCCTGCGAAGGTTCTGCATCATCTGTTTCCGGTCGAATGATATTTTCCGGCGCGGGATCCGCCCACAGGTATTCTACCCCGGCTGCCGTGCCCTGCGAGAACAGATGCCCGCCGTTGCGTTCCAGGGTAAACAGGTAGAGCAGCATCTGGCAGTCCAGGCCGTAATACACTTCCCGCAGGTCAAACTTTTTGCTTCCGGTCTTATAGTCCACCACACGGATGTAGGTTTTGCCGCCCAGTTCCATGGTATCCACACGATCCACCGTACCCACAATACGCACCGTGTGCCCCCTGCCATCGTCCAGCTGAACGGGGTCCACGCGTGGGGCATCCGGGTCATCGCTGTCCGGGCGGTCATCAATGCGCAGCTCAAACACCACGGGCTGAAAGCCGGACTGCCGCACATCCCGCTGGATGAACCCCAGCAGCCCCACCAGGTTGCGCTGGATCCGCCCAGCAGGTAATTCATCCGCACCCCGCGCCGGGCAGGTTGGCGGCGGTGTATTCCTGCACCAGGCTTTCCACCAGCTGTTCCAGCTGCGGCTGGGTCAATTTGGCAAAGGCACTGCCCTCCCGGCGCAGGGCCTGCTCCAACACCCAGTGGGTCAGCGTACCGCTGATATTGGGGGCCAGTTCGGCTTTCTGGCGCGGGCGCGCCCCCAGCACATACTGCATAAAATAGGCAAACGGACAGCTGATGTACCGTTCAAACCGCGTGGGGCTGATGCGCACACTAGGGCCAAGAATACTTTCCAGTGCCTTGACATCCTCCACGCGGGCGGGCTTGCGCTGGGCGGCGCGCTGCACGGCGGCATAGCCGGGTGCGGCCTGCGCGCTGCCCTCCACGGCTGCCAGTGCCGCCTGCACCGATGCCCGCTGCGGGGTGTTCTGCTGCCAGACATCCCCCAGCAGGTCAAGCGCAGCGGCGGGTGTTGCGGCCAGCTCTTCCGGCTGCACCACCGCCGGCGGCACCCGCAGCAATTCCAGCGCCGGGGCCAATGCCGCCGTGCCGGGCAGGCCCGCAGCGCCGCCCGGCCAGCTGAGCCACAGGTATTTCTGCGCCACCGTCAGTGCCTTATAAAAGCAGACCTGCTCACGGATCACACGGTTTTCAAAGCAGTCGGGCAGTTCCGCGCCAAGCGCGATCATGGTATCGCGGTCAGCGTGGCTCAAAAGGCCGGTATCCCCCGGTGTCTGGGGAAACTCCCCTTCCGCCAGCCCCATCACAAACACGGCCTCGGTTTCGGGCAGGCGCATGCGGCCAGCGGTGGTAAAGATCACGCTGTCCATGCTTTGCGGAATATGCCCCATATCCGTAGTGCGCAGCAGCAGGGTGAACAGGTCATCATAATCAGCTGGGGTGATGGGCTCCCCTGCGGGCAGCAGGTGCACCATCTGGTCCAGCAGCTCGGTGATCACATTCCATTCCCGCAGGGCTTCGTCCGCGTTGGGCAGGTCCCCGCATGCACGCAGGCCATCGGTCAGCTTCTGCAGGGCCTCCTCCGCCCCCAGGCTTTGCAAAAAGTAGTAAATTTGCGCCGTCAGGGTGGCGGTATCCGCATTGCGGGCACGGTCCATAAATTTCTGTACCCGCGGCACCAAAAAAGCTGCGGGCTTCCTCGGCGCGCTGCAGGTCCTGCTGGCTCTAGCTCGCTCATCCGGTCGGTGTAGCCCTCCGGGTTGCGGGTAAAAGGGTTCCCGCAGTCCTGCGCATGCAGCGGCCAGGTATAGGCATAGTTTTTCCAGTGCGCACTGGCTGTCCCGGTCCAGGTCCACCAAGCCGGTTTTTCAGCAGGCGCAGCAGCGCCGTGGTGGTCAGACCGCCGCGCAGCAGATCCAGCGCTGCATGGATCGCACGGGCCGGGGCGGTGTTTTCCGGCGTTGTGGGTTCATCACAGAACAACGGGATATTTTGCAGCCGGAATTCATACCGGATCTGCAGCAGGTACTGGTCGACCGTGCGGCAGATCACCGCCATTTTGTTATACGGCACACCCGCACGGGCACGCGCTTTGACGGCTGCCGCCACGGCCTTGGCCTCCGCCTGGCGGCTGTCCGCCTTATAATAGGTAATAGCCGGGGCGGCGGGGTCCACCTCTGCCTCCGGCGTATAGGTCGGATCCGCCAGCAAAAGGCCAAGCTCCGCCAGCACAGGGGCATCTTTGTGGCGCATATCCTGGGTCAGGTGGATTTCTTTACAGGGCACCCCCGCACTGGCCGCCATGGATTTCAAGGTATTGGCCACCCGCCGCGCACCGCTGAACACGCCATCGTCCGCCTGGTCCGGAGCCTGGTCACAGCACAGGCTTACCGTTACATCGGCAACCGGCAGCATGGCCGCCAGCATGGCGCGCTTGGAGTGGTTGAATGTATCAAATTCATCAATGTACACCGTGCGGCCCGCAAAAAAGGCCTGGTCCAGGCTTTTGGCCGCCAGTTCCACGCGGTCGCCGGGGTCCATGGCCGTTTGGGCCAGCAGGGTTTCATAGGTTCCAAAAATCAGGGCCAGTTCCCCCAGCTTATCTTTGTCCGCACCGGGGGCGTTGGCATAATCCGCCAGGGTCTCCGGGCGGATGCCCGCGCTTTTCAGCTCGCTGATGGTTTCCGCCGCCTTCTGGCAGAACGCAGCGCTGCGGCGCTGGCGGCTGTAATACACCACCTTGTCCATCATTTCATCCATAGCGCGGCGCACCAACACGGCGCGTCCGGCCTCGCTCAGCGTGGGCACCGCCGCACCGCCATAGCGGCGCAGCAGGGTTTCGGCCAGCGAGGTAAAGGAATAGCTCTCCACATAGGCAGAAAGTTCATCCCCCAGTGCGTGGTAAAGCGCACCTTCGGTCGAAGATGTAAACTGCTCCGGCACAATCAGGATACTGCGCTGCCGGCTGCGCGCACGCTGGCGCAGTTCTTCCCGCAGGCGCACCGATTTTCCACTGCCCGAAGGGCCAAGGATCAAGGTCAGCATGGTGTTCCTCTTTCTTTTGCAGAGCTTCTTCTTGCACGCCCTGCCGCCATTTTGTCAATCCGTTATTTTCTGCCACACGCTGCGGGCGGTATCCAACAGAGCAAACCGCACCTGATAGTCGCCAAACACCAGCGCGTTTTCTTCCGTATCCGCATACCTGGCTTCGCTGCTGCCCACGCAGAGCGCCGGGTACAGCACACAGAACCAGTTGTGCCCCTGGGCGCTGCCCAGTTCGATCCGCAGCGCCGTGTAAGTACCCGCCGGCAGCCAGAAGCCGGAATAGCGGCGGGCTGCAAACGGGATTTCTTCCAGCCTGCACTGTACCTGTTGGCTGCTGCCCGCATGGCGCAGCGTCCGTTGAGCTGTGCGCTGCAGGTCCGGCATGACTGTGCGCAGGGTCTGCACCGCCTGCTGCTTGGTTTCGGCATACTGCGTTGCGGCTGTCACCTGTTCCAAAACAGCATCCCGCACCTGCAATTTCAGCAGCTGATCCTCCACTGTATCGCTGTTGGCTAAAATGTGCAGCCGCAGCGTATCCCCGCACACACGGGCACACACAGTTTGATACCGCACAGCCGCTGCAGTAAGTACAATGGTCAGCAGCAGGCCGCAGGCACAGCCCCATTCCAGAATTTTGCGAATCCTTAGCGGGCTAGCCCCGGCAGATGGTAATTTTTGCAGCAGTTTTTTCATCAGCGTTTCCCCCTTTTGCTGCAAAAGCAAAAAGCCGGCCCGGCAACAAACGCCCGGTGGCCGGCAATGCTTTTGTCTGCACGCTGCGCAGTTCCCTGCGCCGTGCCTTGCCCCTTGACGGCTTGATGTTACAAGCAGTATGGGGCCAAAGGAAAGCTGTTATTCAATTATTTTACGTTATCTACTCTTTATGTGATGTGCCCATGCATTTTTCTACACCACTATACTTTCTTTGTCTATATAGTTTTTATAAACCATAAAAGGCATAAAATCAAAGGCACAAAAGCGATTGGCAGGTCACATGCTACAGACCTGCAACCAGCAGGCTTATTTTTCCCGCCTGGGTGTGTGGTCCTTTTTGGCAGGGCGCGGCAAAACGCGCGCACCGCCGCGCACCGGGCGGGCCAGATAAACCTGGTCATACCCGGCCTGCAATGCCTGTTGGGCCTGTTTCGCCTTTTGCTCATCATCAAACACACCAAACACCGCCGCGCCGGAACCAGTCATCAGGCTGGTTACTGCGCCTTGGGCATTCAGCTGCTTACAGATAGCGGCTGTTTCCACCGCGCCGCTGCAATGTTCCAACGCATTGCCTGCAGCGGTGCACATAGCAACCAGATCGTTTTCGCGGATGGCCTGTTCCTGGCGCTCACAGTCCGGGTGAACCGGGCTTCCCATGATATCATAGCGCTTGAACGCCTCCGGTGTGGAGATGCCAACGCTGGGCATAACCACCACAAACCAGCAGTCCGGGCAGGGCGGCAGCGGCTTAATCAAATCGCCCACGCCCTTTACCCGGCAGGTTCCGCCCATCAGGGCAAAGGGTACATCCGCGCCAATGCCCGCACCGATGGCACACAGCTCGCTCATTGAAAGCTGCGCGTTGTACAGCTCATTCAGGCCAACCAGCACACCGGCAGCATCCGCACTGCCGCCCGCCATACCAGCCCGCACCGGCACATGCTTCTGGATTGTGATATCCACCCCGGCCAGCAGCCCGGTATAATGGAAAAACGCCACAGCCGCTTTGTACGCTGTATTTTTATCGTTGGGCAGAACAAAGCTGCCCGGCAGGCGCAGGGTCAGGTCTGCACTGCGGCGCAGGGTGATGCGTTCATACAGGTCAATGGTCTGCATAACCATGTCAAGGTCATGGTAGCCGTTTGGCAGCAGTCCAGCCACATCTAGCGAAAGGTTCAGCTTGGCAGGCGCCAACACCACAACCAATTGTTTTTGATATACCATATCCTGTTCAGCTCCTGTTTTTGCCGTTTATTCTGCCAGCCAGCCGTGGTCTTTCAGGAAAGTGCGGATGCGGCGCATGGCAGTTTCCAGGTGTTCCACGCTGTAGGCATAGCTGATGCGCGCATAGCCTTCCCCACTGGCGCCAAAAGCATCACCGGGGATAATGGCAACCTCCTGCTCTTTCAACAGCATTTCACAAAATTCCTGGCTGGTCAGCCCGCTGCAGCGAATGCAGGGGAACACATAAAACGCCCCGCGCGGCTCAAAGCAGGTCAGGCCCATATCGTTCAGCGTCTTTAC
>ENA-OQNM01000354-OQNM01000354.1-human-gut-metagenome-genome-assembly--contig:-NODE-354-length-17301-cov-7.962094_pt1 | contig 17301 bp, 12 predicted proteins | sample MGYA00242632_ERZ504886 | MGnify/ENA primary metagenome ERZ504886 (study PRJEB26092, sample SAMD00036424) | human gut metagenome | host: Homo sapiens | study: EMG produced TPA metagenomics assembly of... | reverse complement strand
CGCATCTTATCTGTACCTCCACCAATAGTTACATTAGTAGAATAATTGATAGGATTCTCTCCCATTACCTCATCCTGCCAGTCATGAGTAGGCAAAGAATAATACATATCCAAATCTTGCGGATTGCCAAAATTAGCACGGAAAAATTTGGCATTGCTAGAACGGCTACCATTACACGCCGACCATTCATATTGATAACGTGCAAACTCTGCTGAATTCATTAAATCTAATTTTTTAGACAAATGACTAGTAGACAAATGGGCATTGAAACTTACCTGTATTTTTCCAGCTTTGGCCGATTTAGTAGTAACAACCACTACACCATTACCGCCCTTAGCTCCATAGATTGCCGTGATAGAAGCATCTTTCAATACATCAATAGAAGCAATGTCTGTAGGAGGAATATCATTGATGTTATCCACCTGAAAACCATCGACAATGTAAAGAGGATCATTGCTCTGGGTCACAGACGTACCTCCACGAACACGAATGTTAATATCTGCCCCTGGAGCACCATCGACCGTAGTTACTTGCACACCAGCTATTTTTCCCTTGCAAAGCCACAGCGGCTGAAGTAACTGGTACAGCAGCAATCTTCACACCAGACACGGAACCTACTGAGCCAGTCAGATCTTTACGAGCCCTGCTACTGTAACCCAGCACTACTACCTCTTCAAGCGCTTGTGAATCATCTTGCAGCGTAATTGTCAGTTCTTTTCCGGTAACCGCATCCACTTCTTGCGTTTCGTAACCTACAAAAGAAATAACAATTCTTTTTCCTTTAGACACGGCCAAAGTAAACTTTCCGTCAAAATCAGTTATGGTTCCGTTGGAAGGATTTCCCTTCTCCACAACGGAAGCTCCAATAACGGCTTCACCTGCCGAATCAAGTACAGTACCTTTTACGGTAATGCTCTGAGCAAACATCATCACCGGTATCAGTAACAGCACTGAAAACAGAAGAAGTCTGCTTTTCACTCCTCTTAATTCATTTGTAAATTTCATAATAAAATATTAAGTTAAACAAAATTTAAAGTCCATTTTTTCCGTGAATGTGAAATAATATAAATCACTATTGTTATTTATATTCTATTCTAAAAGGAAACAATTATAATTTTTATGAGAATAATAGATACTTATTAAAATAGCACACGCATTCTTATAATTTCCGTGTACGCACACAAAACGAGTGAAAAATATTAGATATACAAATTCCCATGCTAAATAAAGCACATCATCAAATACATTAACAGTAATGTTTTCCATTATAATTTAATGTTAGTATTAGAAAATTGGTTTATTTTTATACTATATACGCCACAAATAAAAATAATATTGTTGACTGAACCTAATTTTTGTATTGAAAAAAATTAGTTCAACCAATAATTACAACATAATGAACAAAAAAGACACATTCATCAATGAAAACACGGAATTACATAAAAAAGCAGTGCTATGGACTTGTCCTCCATAACACTGCCACCTCTATTTATCATAACTGACAAACTCCTACAGCTACAAACCTCACTCCTCCTATTTTATCTCATCCCACTTCGGTGGATTCACCTGCATCAAATGACGGACAAAGAAATCATACCGCTTATGTTCGCCAAAATCTTCCCCCATTGTATGATGCGCTCCGGGAATCACGACCAATTCAAAATCTTTATTCGCCTTTATCAATGCATTGACCACCTGCATGGTAGAGGCAGGATCTACATTATCATCCAGTTCTCCCACCACTAACATCAAAGGACGACTCAACAGATGTGCATTTTCCACATTAGACCCTTCCTTATATTGATCTCCTACCGGATAGCCCAACCAAAGTTCATTCCACCAAATCTTATCCATACGGTTATCATGACAACCACAAGCCGAATAAGCCGCTTTATAGAAATCAGGATAAAGCAAAACTGCATTTGTAGATTCCTGACCACCGGCAGAACAACCGTAAATACCTACCCTGTCCACATCCATATAAGGATATTTCCGTGCAGCCGCCTTAATCCAGGCAATATGGTCCGGCAGACCGGCATCTTTCAAATTCTTATAACATACATTCTCAAAAGCACGCGAACGGAAAGAAGTTCCCATTCCATCGACCATTACGACGATAAAACCAAGTTCGGCCAAGGAAGTCATATTCCAGTCATAAGGACGGAAAGTCTTCGGAACATACTGGTCTCCGGGACCCTGATAAATGTATTCGATAACCGGATATTTCTTGTTCGGGTCAAAGTTGGTGGGGCGGGCAATCAATCCCCACATATCCGTCTTGCCGTCCCGCCCTTTGGCAACAAACACCTCCGGAGCTTTCCAGCCTTCGGCCTCCAAAAGAGTTATATCGGCTGTTTCCAACGGCATCGCCACTTTGCCATCCCTGGCACTACGTAACACAGCGACGGGAACCTTGTCCACCATAGAATAAACATCTACCAAATACTTCATATCTCCCGAAAACCAGGCACGGTGCATCCCTTCTTCGGGAGTAAGACAGGTAAGACCTTTGCCATCAAAACCGATGCGGTAATAACGGATGAGATAGGGGTCTTCACCGGCTTCCATACCATTTGCCGAGAAATAGATCTGACGGTTATCCTCATCTACCCGAAGCACTTCGCGTACATACCATTCTCCTTTAGTAATTTGATAATCGGGCTGTGCGGTAATACGGTTGTACATATAAAGATGATTCCAATTGTCACGCTCACTCATCCATATCATCTGCTTGCCGTCTTTTAAGTCATGACGGAAATGACGGGTATAATTCACATATGTATCGCTGGTTTCTTCTACCAACGGGCGCACTTTTCCCGTTTCGGCAGAAAATTCAAGTACTCTGTACACCTGATGTCCGCGCTGGTTATATTCAAAAGTCACGGCACGGCTGTCGGGATTCCATTCGGGACCATATACTTCATATTGCCGGTCGAACAATTCGGTAGAAGGAATAATGCTTCGTCCGCTTTCCACTTCATAGATGCAGGGCACTTTAAAAGGAAGTTCGTCTCCCGGCTTCGCATACTCCTGTTTGTGAAGCTTGGGCTGAAGCTGATCAGCCGGAGAAGATTCCACATAATAAACATAACGCTTTTCCACCGGACGGATCTTGCAGGAAGCCACCTTCTTACTGTCCGGTGACCAGCGGATGTAGGCTGAATAATAATTACCCAGTGTCCCGTCCAAGCTCAGTTGCTTTTCTTTTCCGGTAGCCACCTCCTTTACATAGATATTCTGATTTTTAATAAATGCGATCCATTTACCATCAGGAGACGGAACCGGTGATGCCGTCTTCTCATCATCCACCTCCATCCAATGCTTTTGCTTGGGAGGGAGAGGAACCGCACCTTCATTGACCAGTTGATTTTTCCGGGACGCATACATCCAACGTTGATTATTAAACACAAAGCGCAGCGTATCCAATCCCTTACTGACCGACAAACGCCCCAATGCAAGAGCTTCCGGCTTGACCTCTTTTCCGGATGCAGCACCCAACGCCTTTGCCAGACGATGAGAATCAAACAATTCTTTTCTAGCTTTCTTATCCGCATCTACAGATACATACAGGCAGCCGTCCGGAGTATTCCGCACATACCAGAATTGATGAGTACCCTCTATCCATTGCGGATTGACATTGGAATAGAAAACTTTATCCGCACTGAACTTCTCTTTCAATGCATAAGCACGCCGATAATCATCGACCGTACCTTGAGCGACAGCCATGCCCCCACTAAGGAACATGGCTACCAGCCAACCTAACTTACCAACCTTCATTTTGAATTATTCTATTTTACTTCCCATTCAAACAAACCCGATGAATTATCGGCCGGCTGAACAATCTCCAGTTTTACCGCTTTTGTCTTTACCGGGTCAAAATTGACTGTATTCCCCGTACCTTTTTCCACTCCATACTTATCCGCTCCACTCACCGGTTGCCACTGGCCTTGTGCATCTTTATAGTACATCTTCCAACTTTGCGGTATGCGGCATCCTCCCCAAGGAGCATCATCATACCAATATACGGTAGCACTGGAAACAGTCGCTTCGGATGGGAACTCGTAGGATATCCATTCAGTAGTTCCCTGTTTGGGCCACCAATGGTAATAGGGTACGGAACGGTCATTCTCATCTTTCGGCACCAGACGGTCATTAATGGCGGAGATGGATTTCACCTTATGCGAAGCATCCACTTTGCTTTCCGATGCCAGCGTAGCAGGCATAGTCGGACGGGAAGCACTTAATTCCTGCGGCAACCACACTGCCATAGCACCTGCACCGCGGTGTGCCCAAGCATAGTAAGGGATCAACGTCAGCTTCACATCAGTAGCCGTCAGACGACCTCTGTCGTCATAGCCCAGAATCTGCGCATCCGTCTTCAACTGGTTAATGCCATAGAGTAAATCCGGTTTTTCAACCACCTCGAATTGAGGAGTGCGGTTCATAAACACGCTCAGCACATCAAAATCATTATCCGGCCATTCCGCACAATAAACGATCGGGCCACGCTCCACGGCTATACGTCCACGATCTGCCTCCACTTTATTATTGGCTTTCACTGTACGAGGTTCCATATCGAAATGGACAGCTACTTTATCCCCTTTCTTCCAACGGCGGTCTATGCAGAAATAACCGTCCTTCAGTTCACTCTGTACCGGTTCTCCATTTACTTTCACTGTATAGCTCAAACGCTTTCCATCCGAATAAGTGTACAGGTCACAGGGAACTACCTGATTACGCACCCATCCCGGAATACGGATTTTCATTGTAAACTGTCCGGCATTGTTCTTGTTGACACCGATAGTGACATCACCGTTCCAAGGATAATGAGTAGCCTGCTCCAAAGAAACAGCCTTGCCCTCTACCTTCAAGTTCGAAGTATTGGACATGAACAGATTAACATACACGTCCTTACCTTTCACCGCATACACATATCCCGGCAAAGAAGGAATGAAACGACAGATATTGGACGGACAACAGGCACAGCCGAACCAAGGCTGGCGCTGGTGCTGCCCGATGCTTTCCAACGGATTAGGATAGAAGAACCCGCCACCATCCAGGGACACGCCCGAAATAAGACCATTATATAAAGTACGTTCCAGCACATCATAATATTTTGCCTCACCATGAAGCAGGAACAAGCGGTAGTTGACATACACATTACCGATAGCCGCGCAAGTCTCACAATAAGCTGACATATTGGGCAGTTCATAGTTCTTGCCAAAAGCCTCCCCATTGCTGGTGGCGCCGATGCCACCGGTAATATAATATTTCTTGCCCACAATGTTGTCCCAAATACGGTCTATGGCATGGATATAAGCCGTATCCCCTGTCAGTGCGGCCACATCTGCCATGCCTGCATACATATAGGCTGCACGGACAGCATGTCCCACGGCCTCATCCTGCTCCACTACTGGCTTGTGCGCCTGACTGTATTCATCCGTACGAGTAGTATATCCGCGCTGGTCCAAAAAGAATTTGGCTTGATCCAAATATTTCTGTTGCCCCGTTACCAAATATAGTTTAGCAAGGGCCATTTCGGCAATCTGATGTCCCGGCACACGGATTTGCTGTCCTTCGCCCGTACCTATCTCCCGGCATACACAGTCGGCATAACGGATGGCGATATCAAGGAAGTTACGTTTTCCGGTAGCCTGATAGTGCGCAATAGCACCTTCCACCATGTGTCCCAAGTTATAGAATTCATGACTCAGTTCCTCCACCTTCTCCCACCGTTTGCTTCCTGCCCACTCATGCGGATGTTTGGGATTCATGGTACGCGAAGTATAAAGATAACCATCCGGTTCCTGTGCCGCAGCGACAATAACCAGCACACTATCAATATACTTAGCCAGTTTCTTATCCGGATAGGTCTGTAACAGATAACTGGCACCTTCTATCGTTTTGTACACATCGGTATCATCAAAAGCCAGTCCGCCTACTTTAATGGTATCACTGGGATGGGCGGCATTGACAAAGTTAGTATAACGTCCTGTTTCCTCGCATTTGCTGAACGCCAAGGGAATCGTTACTTCACGGCTGGCATTCAGTCGCTGTCCCCAAAATGAATCGGTTACTTTCACCGAAGTGAAAGGTACGGGGTCGATGGGATAGCCGTGCGACTGATTTTTTACTTGCGCTGTTCCACTTGCTACGGTAGCAGTCAACAGAGCAGTGACTAAAAATTTTTTCATGGTTCTATCATTTAATTGTTTATCATAGTTTTTGCAAAAATACATATTCCGGTCATAGGAAAAGGGTGAATCACTCTTTCAACGGCAAATATTCATCCCATAATTTCAATGAGTGCAGATAACCGGTAAAGGGCCAGTCTCCTTCGGCATTGCGTCCCAATGTGATGAATTGTGACGGTTTCACCAGCAACTGGATATCTTTCTCACTGACTAATTTTCCATTGACATAAACCTGTTCCATCCGCCCATCAAAGCAGATATAGATGTGCTGCCACTTTCCTGCCAATTCCTTCATGTCCTTATATCCTGCATCTTCATACCAGCCATAGTGATTGATTACTCCACAACGAGGCTCCGTGCCGTTGACCAACATGATTTTCTCCAATTCATCATGCGAGGTAGTAAAATCGGCCACACATTCATTTTCACTAATGGAATCATTCAGTACCCACGCCTCCAAGGTATAAGGAGCATTATCCTGCAAAGTGGCAGGAAGCATAAAACTGGAAGTATAGACCTGAGTACCCTCAAAATGAAATGCCTTTTTCCCTTTCACTTCTTTCACAACGAGAGGTAATTTCCGGGCTTCAAAATAACCTTTTACTCCTCGGTTTTCCAGATAAGGAACCGTATCGTTCACTGCAAAATCATCAGCAGAAAGACTGACCACCAACCCATGTTTCTGCTGATCGGCTACAGGCAGACGCACGATATCCGTTTCCGCATCGTATGCCTTTTCCGCTGCTTCCTGCTTCCAATTGTAGTAACGGAAATTGGTAATGACCAAAGGTTCGGTGGAACTATGCAGCGCAATCGCTCCTGATGAAAGACACGACTCCGCTTCATAACTCTGCCATTTACCTGACTTGTAAACCAACCCACTAACCGTATGCTCTTTGGACGAAGAGAGTAACGGATGGCGATACTCCAACGTAGTTCCCGGTTCCAGTACCAACGCATCACGCCCACCGATGCGCTGTGTGCGTGCCGAACCTTCCTTCAATGTAAAAGCCCCTCCCAGCATCCCTTCATTGTTCTGCCATTCACGACCATTCCAATCGGCAGCGGTAAGTCCCAGCCATTGTTGCGGAGCCGATGCTTCCACCCCATCAAAGATTTTCAAGTTCCAGACCGCCCCGCCAAATCCGTTCTTCTGTCCTCCGGTAAAGCTCAGACGGACATAACGAGCCTTCACTTTGCCAAAATCGACCATCGGGCTGCCTGCCAGACGATTATTCCGTTTATCAGCGAAAACAGACCAATGCTTGCCGTCGACAGAAGTTTCAATTAAATATTGATAAAATTGTGTGCCATACTCAAATTGAGTCCAGATAGTTTGTATTTGCCGGGCAACGCCCAAATCCACTTCTATCCACTCCTGTCCCATTCCACGAGGACGCCATAAAGTTCCGTTATTATCATCTACAGCATATTCGGGACGGAAACCGGCATCATAAAAAGAAGAAGCCCTCACCTTAGCACCCAATGCCAGATTTTTTGATTTCACGACAGAAGATGCCAATGCACCTATGCCGTCATGAGTGGGAATAAGGGGTTTAATACTTCCATCTTCGGCAAACTCCATACGGTCCACACAAAGCTGACGATGAAATCCGCGGTTGGAATGCGGATTATCATGACGGTGATAGACCATATAATATTCATTGCCTTCTTTCAAAATGCTATGATGTCCCGGCCCATGGATTGTTCCATCGGCATTGGTTTCAAGAATACATCCCTGATAGGTGTACGGCCCCATAGGCTTGTCCGAAGTGGCATACTGCACCCGATAGGTGTGGTCGTGACAGGAACCCGAAGAATACATAAAATAATAGATACCGTTCCGTTTCATCACAAAGGGCGCTTCAAAAAAATCCGTGGCTTCCGTATTCGGAATCAGACGCGTTTCAGTAAAACTCTTCATATCGGAAGCCAGTTTTCCGGCCCCGCAACCGAAACCTTTATAAATCCCCCAAGTCCCCCAACTACAAATATACAGAACCATCATCATCCACAAAGGTCTGTCCGTCCAATGTAATGGCATTCGTCACAAAACGGTCGGGTACAAGAACAGCCTCACTTTCGCCCAATATATTTTTCCAAGGACCGCGCGGTGTTTCACTGACTCCGCAATGAATCATACAGGGCTGACAATAAAAATAAATAATAATTCCCATCCGTATGTTTCATCACATCAGGAGCCCATATCCAATGACTGTCCGGCCAGTTCATAGGCATCAGCGTCCAGTTTACAAAATCCTTGCTGGTCCACACCTGTGCAGGACCGAAACCGGCTCCACTGCCATCCGTAGTGGCATACATATAATACGTATCGCCAAACTTCTTCACCGTGGGATCGGCAAAATATCCGGGAATAATGGGATTCCCCGTACCCGAAGCATTAAAAGGCTTCTGAGCAAAGCCTGTAGCAGCTCCCAACAATAAGGAAGCAACAACCAATCGTATCTTATTCATCTCTATATAGCAAAATTCTATTTGTCCCTGCGACGCTTATTCATGCACCACATTATGAATGGGAATTTCTATCTCATAAAAATATTCCTGCAACAACCGATACATATCCGGATCATACGTCTTCAGTTTCGTGCGGCGGTTCACCCAGTTATGAACTCCGTTTGCAGGTTCGGCATAGCGGTTACAGTTAAAGAAAGACTGTACGCACTCGGCAAAGTATTCCTCTTTATTGCTCACTGCATACGTCTTTTCCCACAGCCCTTTCCGGATTGCATTCTGACGAAGTGCCTCCAAACGCTCATTAAAGTCTGGCTCCACTCCCACTATACCTACCGTATGAATAAGGTGAGCGAACTCATGAATCAGGATATTCTCACCTACATATTTATCCTGCGGCAATGCCAGCAGATTCTCTTCTCCGCAACTGGATGAAAATTCATCTTCCGGTGCTCCGCCAAAACCACGGGCACGCCAGTTCCAATATTTAATGCTGTCCTCACAATTGCAGATATGGGCAAACTCCGGCAAATCGCAAGTTTCCTCATCTTTACCGATTATCATGACGTGGCAGCCTTTCTTCACCATGTGTGCCTTCACATCCGGACGTTTTGCCAACATCAAACTGATGATATCACAAGCTTTCAATAAGGCCTCATCGCTCACCTTTCCAGAAGAGGTGACATACAGACCTTCTGTCTCTATGTATTTCTGATAGAAAGAAGGAATATTTTTCCCTTCAGGAATACCGGTAACCTGTCCGTGAACAGGGCAAAGCTCCAACTTCATGGCGAATCCGCCTCCCGATGCCAGATGCAAAGTCAACCGGCTGTCCTTATCAATCCGGATGGTTTCCTTGCGATAGTCCTCGGCCTGCTTATTGGCATTCACACCGTCTTTAAACAAAACAGCCGTATAAGACATTCCTTCGGGAAGGAAAGAGAAATCGAGCTGCACATCACGTTCATCCCAATTGGTCATACCGCCGATATACCAGTTCACATCCTTCTTACGCACCGTTACAATATATTTTCCCAACTCGCCCGAAGCAATAAAAGTAGAATCCACCTCCACAGGCAGAGAAGCTATGAAATCCACACATTCCTGCTCATTCAGATAGTTGGTAGGCGCATCACACAACATGGTAAAAGGAGAATCGTGTACAATATAGGCAGCCAGCTGATGACACCGGGTTCCCATGCTGGCCGGTGTGTAATACATGGCGCGCCAATCTGCCTTCGTGGCATTGCGCATAGCTCCCGGCGTATAATCCACCGGTCCCGCCATCATACGGATATAGGGGAAAGTAACATCATAAAGAGGCATATTATTCTTGATATCCGTCCATTTCACCTCTTCCATGCCGAACACGCTTTCAAAATTGATAATATGAGGGTAGGTACGGTTGATACCTGTCGGTTTGTAAATGCCGTGCAGATCAAGGGTTAATTTATACCGGGCCGTCATCTCAGCGATGCGATACACCATTTCGACGGCAGTCTGATCATCACGATCCAGGAAATCCACCTTAAAACCTTTGATTCCCATATCCGCATATTTCTTACAAGCTGCTTCCAACTGGCTGTCGAGTACATTAAACACCGTCCAAAGCACTATTTCCACCCCTTTGGATTTGCCGTATGCTATCAGTTCCGGCAAATCAAGTTCGGGAATAACGGTCAGCATATCCCCGCTCTTCGGATCATACCATCCTTCATCCAACACAATAAACTCCAATCCGTTCCGGCTGGCGAAATCGATATAATATTTATACGTATCCATGTTGATACCGGCTTTAAACGGCACTCCTTTCAGATTCCAGTCATTCCACCAATCCCATGCCACTTTGCCTGTCTTTATCCATGAGGTATCACCGATACGGTTGGGAGAAGCCAGAGCATAGACTAGGTTGTTGACCGGCATATCCGTATCCTTCTCCGTAATGGCCAACACACGCCACGGATAGGAACGGGAGCCACGGCTACGGGATATAAAATCGGTAGTTTCAGTTACATATTCCTGCTTCCGCCAAGGATAAAAGTCTGTTTTAGCCGGATAAGGAGCAAAGACACCTTTCAATCCATACTTTCCCTGCTGTGACTGCACAAACATGCCCGGATAAGCTTCCAAATCTGACTCCAACAGGGTCAGTTTTACGCTGCCGCAATCCACGGTAACCGGAAGAAAAGCCAGTTTAGGCTGTGCTTTTGACAGAGGAGTGATGTCATATACATTCTGATAAGCCATCGCCATCGGTTTTTTATCATTGGTGGTATAAGGAAGATAAGCCGTATAATCTTCCTTAAAATTAAACTCGGCCTGTTCCTCCTTTATAATGATATCCGAAGATTGTGTGGTATAGAATCGATAGGCGACTCCCTCATTGTATGCACGGAAGATGATTCCGAACCCGCCTTTCAGCTTCAAGTCGAGTTCGTTGCCTGTTGCAACGAACTCCTTGAAACGGTAAAAAGGTGATTCTATGTTATCCTTTATCTTTCTCCTTCTTTCCCCTGTGATACGGGGAGTTTTACCTACTATAGTTCCGTTTTCCAGAACCAAACCTATATTAGAGTGTGAGAGAATTGTATCATTTCCATGCATCACTTGGTAGGCCAGTTCGTTTCCGGCGCTGATTTCCACTTTCAATGTTCCATCGGGTGAAGAGAGTACATATTTCTTTTCCTTGGCTGCAAATGAAGCATTTCCACTCAATAAAAGCAAAGATAAAATTGCAAGACAGAGTTTCTTGTTGTTTTTCATAATCTATCGGTTATATACGTTGTTCACTTGCAAAGTAAAATAAAAAAATTACAAGAAAGGGAAGATATAATATAATGTAATGGCAGAATCGTCCAATAAATCTCATTTTATGGATTTGACAGTTAGGCGGTTGTACTATTCTTCCATTCGTTTAGACTATTTTTTTATCCTCTTGGAGGTGTACGGTGTAAACAGCTATTAAAATTGCATATTCAACACAATAGTCGCTTTATACTGTACACCATTTCTGGTATATATCAGAGTAGGTTTCAACATATATTTCTGGCCGGCAACACTTACTCCTTTCCGGTGTCCGTATGTCATGGTCAGTCCACTGAATTCTACATAGACCGGTGCCGTATCACCCCAGTTGCCTACGTTGCCATTGGCTTCACACCAAAATCCGTTATTGGCAGTAGAAGTGTAAGCAAAAGTGCCGTCAGTCTGACCGAGTGCGATAACCACTTTGTCCTCGGCAGGTTCTGTACCTACACTGGCCAGTTTACTTTCCAACACGGCAGGCTTCATGACAAACGCCTGTGCCAAATCTTTATTTGTTTTCAGGTCCACCGTTCCTTGTGGATAATCCTCGGAACCGGCATTGCACTTCACATCGAATGTCAATGTAATATCTTTAGGCATAGCCGTCTCGTCAATAGAGAAATTGCCAAGCAAGTCCGTTCCTTCAAACTTTACTTTGTAAGGCCATTGCTCATCGTCAGTCTCATCATCATTCCATGGATGTGACTTATACTGAACGGGAGCGCCCATTACCACTAGGCATAATTTTTCTGTTCCGATCGGTATCGTATAAGAAACCACTCCTGCATTTTCCTTATTCATAGATGCGTATTGTGGAGCTCCATTCACAATAGCCACAAATCCATATCGCCATCCGGCTGCCGTATTGCCACCATTATTGTTGTAAGCGGTAGCCGTACCTGCCACATTGCCGTCGGCATCCAATGTCGTTCCCGGATCCTCTTCTGCCAAAGCACATCCCACAGCCAGTCCGGCAAAATTCGCCTTGACCGTTGTTCCGGCTTCGGGAACGTTCAATGGAATGATATTGAATCCAGTAGTGCCCGGACAGCTGGCATAGCCTACCTGATAATATCCTCCGGCTGCATCATACATTTTCGTTGTATAATTGCAAGCGGTCTCTGTGACATAATTCCGCACCACGTCCATATCATAAGTCACCATACGGGTAGCGTAGCCATAAAGTTCCGTATAAAGTGTTTGCAAGTCATTGTTACAGTACAGACGCTGATAAGTCATGAGCGGATCTTCCGGATAGCGCGACTGTGTCCAGACATTCCCTACCACATCGACTCCATGTTTCTGCGCCCAGTAATATTGCAACCAATAACTGGCATAACGCATCCATTCATGATTGAAATGGCGATGGTAATTGGCTTTCCACACATCTACATGGTAACCGAACAGCTCCGCCGGATAATCTTGGAACGACTGCCATTGCGCACATTGTTCCCAAAAGCCATTTCCACCTTCACCACTCGACCCATAACCGTATCTGAATCCTACTTGCGAAAAGTCCGCCTCTCCGTTCAACATCTTGTCACAACTTACCTGATACTGGAAACTATGTCCTATTTCGTGCGCAATGGTAGAACCTACCGGTTGGCAGGTGCTGGGATTTACCCACAATGCACCGATTGTATTGTCGTAACCGGAACCTGTAGCAAGCCACTCAGTCTGATACAGCAAGTAAATCTCCATCTTATATTTATCCAGAAAAGACTTGTTTTGCCCAGTGTCAGCAAACTTCAAGGTTTCGATATTTGTCCGGTAGAATTGTTCGGCCTTTGCCAATAAATCATCAATGTCTACACGCAATACCTCCGGCACTGACTCTGCTCCCGGATCGTTGCCGAACCCCGGTTCCCAAAACACGAAGAAATGCTCGCTTTGCTTCATGCGCCACCATGACCAGCGCGCATCACTGCGAAGCATATTCATATTACTAAACTCAATAGGTTTGTAATATTTATCAAAATCTTTGATATCAGCCGAATTCAAGGTTAACACAGCATTGGGATTAGCTTCCTGGCGGATATGGACGGTTACTTCGGATTCTCCGCATAATATGACAAGAGTTGCTTCCCGATAGTTTTCGCTATCATTCTTCTGCAACAACATGGGCAATGAAATTTCGCCTGCCTCACCTTCATATCGGGGCAGTTTAATCCAAGTGCAACTGGAATCGGTGGCACGGCTGGTTACATCTTCTACAGTGGCTGTCCAAGGACCGGTAGCGGAGAACTTTACGGAAGCTTCTGTCTCATCCCAAAATAGTGTTTTGCTTTGCTGACTGCTGTCTAGGGTGAGCTGGAGGATAATACTTTCATCCTCGCTGTCACTGCAACTGCTGAAGGCAATAAAGAAACAGCAAAAAATGGATAAAGCAAATAGTAATTCTTTGCACAATAATTTCTTCATAATTATAGCTTTTATTGGAGTCCCATTTAAATGCCTGCGGTAAAGTCAATATTTACCCCATTACCACTAACACATATATAAAGTTTTTGATGGTCATTCGTTTCAGCTAAAACATTTATAAAGCTAAAATATCCTAATAAAGTCACTAAAAGACTTCTTAATAATAATATTTTCACACATTTGTTTTTCTGAATTTACTAAATAAAAAAGAGAAACCAATATCCATTATAGATACTGATTTCCCTCGATAAAATATTATTCCAACGTTGCTTTAACAATAAACTCTACGAATTTACTATTATCCTCCTTAAGCGCATATACAAAATTTACATTAAAAACAGAACCGGAAGTTGAAGCTGGATTTCGACCTATATTAACCATATCACCATTCTCTTGTGTTTCAACAAACAAAACACTACCAGTCGAACCATCATCACTCCAATTCGTTACTTTTAAATTAGAAGTCAGCCAATAACCTATTCCACTACCACCAGCAGTATAATCACTAGTAGTATTCCATTCACCAGATTCACTATCGACCATATACAGAGCAATCGGGCCTCCCGGTTCTTTGCAAGCGGTAATGAATTCAGATAAAGTCAGCCCCAAACAACTTTCTATCACCTCCTGATAATCTGCAAATTACAATAGAAAATAGCAGAATAGTCACCTGCTGGAATAGTATTGGCAACAACAATACGTCCCGGACTCAGTAACGGTACACATCAAAAGCAAAACGTAACATAATCATCAAAACTTTAGTCACCACTTGTTTATTAGCAAATCCAACGTTAATGGAGATAGCTGTACCTACAGAAGCGGTTTCGAGCACATTAAGAACCAGCTCCTTCTTTGTTGCATCCAACTCAATACTAGCTATACCAGAAGCTGCATCACAAACACCGCCTGCCGTATTATAGTACCAACCGTTGGTACCCTTGGTAGGAGCTGTTCTATTCCAACAGTTTTTCGATATATTGATAGGATAAAACACCACACTCCCATTAGACAATGCAGCCAACGTCTCATCTACCGTCATCCCCAAATACGTATGAAACTTTTCTGCATAATCAGTCAGTTTAACCGTCTTCGCTTCCAAACGGCTGATGGGAAACTCTGCTTTGGTAGAAACCACAGCATCCGCATTCGTCTTCAGATAGGGATTTTCATTCTCCCCGTACACATGCTTGCTGGTAGCATCCTCCGGATCCGTACTGCATGCAGCCAGTGACAGAGTGAAACAAGCAATTAAAGCATATATAAAATTCTTTTTCATCGTACTTTTCTTTTTTTAATTAATGAATTCATTATTCGGCACCACCATATCCCGGATTCTGCTTCAACTTAATGTTGCCATCCAATGCAGACTTAGGTAACGGAAAAATATCACAATGCCTGTCTGTCTTATCCGTCTTCGCATCTTTGCAAAACCATGACTTGCCATTATATACATTCTGATTGGTTCCGTTTATACGGAAACGGATCAAGTCCTGACGACGGTGATGCTCTGCCACAAACTCCCAGGCCAGTTCGTCCAACAAACCACCCAGTTCAATATCATCGCCCCCTTCTTCTGTGATAATCCAGTTATCGGCTTCTCCCATGATTCCCTGATTCTCCCGATGTCCGTAGTTATAACGGCTGCCACCCTTCAATTGAGCTACAGTAACCGTTGCTTTACCGGGATCGGACTTGAAGGCACGTTGGCGTACAGCTGTTACCAAATCGGCCGCCACTTGCTCGCTTTCTCCATTGTAACCACCTAAACGAAGCAAGCACTCCGCTTTAATAAAATAAGCATCAGCCAAACGGAAGAAAGGCACATCATCATAAGAAGTTCCATAGTCGCCTGAAAGTATTTCATATTTCACCAAGCGTTCACTTTCAAAGGGATAGCAACCGGGATTGTCTATACTATGTAATTCCCGAGTATATACCAAAGGTTCACTGTCCACATAAATGGGAGCACCGGCATAGTCATATTGCTGTCCTGATATCCAACAGTCTTCATAGCGGCTGTCTTCTTCATCGTATGTTTCCAGAAATTGAGGAAGAACAGCCGCCCCACCGGTAGCCCATCCGTTAAACTGCCACGTTGCACGTCCGGCTACATGCATCCACATATTTGCCATATAGTTACCTCCGGCATAATTGAATTCAAACGGAATACCAAAGATAATTTCAGGCGAACCGGAAATATCTTCTCTAAAATTATCCGAATAATTCGGAGCCAAAGAGAACTTGCCACTGTTAATCACTTCATTTACCTCATCAATAGCCTTTCCGTAATAAGAATTATCAGAGTAATCATTGAACCATGCATTGTGGTTCAAATACATTTTTGCCAGAAGCATATTGATGGCATAGTCGTTCAGCTTACCCATTTCTACTTTTGTTCCACATTTCCCCTTTACATCCGTCAACTCACTGATCAGGAAATCCCACATCTGTTGGGGAGTTGCCTGTTCGGGCAACCATCCGTCTTCATGTTCATATTGCGTATCCAATGGGATGTTGCGGAACAAATCGAATAAAATATAATAATAAAGAGCGCGATAAGCCCTTAATTGCGAAGAAGTGGTTATATCAGCAGCAATGACTTCATCTGCCAACAGTTTGTTACAGGCATTGATACCGGCATAGTTACGATTCCATGTATCATTGAAATGGGCTATCTGTGAATGGAACTGATGTTTGTGCATAGACACGTACAAATCTCCCCAGCCGATACTGATCCGATAAGGAATACACCATGAATCGGACGACTGGTCCATCATATCGGCATAACTATACCATCCCCAATACACATCACGAAGACTGCTGTATACCGGAGCAAACATGGCCGCCCGGTCTTTTTCTGTAAACTCATACTTCTCGGAAGCAATCGTATCATAAATCGTTTCGCTCAAATCTGTACAACTGCCCAAAGACAAGGTACAAGCTCCTATCGCTGAAGCCCAAAGTGCTTTATTGAATATTGTTTTCATGTTAGTTCTTCATTTAAAAGTTAGAAAGATACATTCAGACCGAAAGTGAATGAACGGGTAGAAGGATATTTATCGCGCCAGTCAATACCCAAAGACCAAATATCACCATTTGACATTTCAGGATCCAATCCATCATATCCGGTAATGCAGAATAAATTATCGGCAGAAACATAAGCCCGGATATTTTTCACAAACTTACTGCTTTTCAATGGAATGTTATAGCCCAACGTAATGTTAGTCATTTTCAAAAAATCACCATCCTCCAAATAATAGCTTACAAAAGTCTGTTTTTGGGCTGTTGATAAGGTATATTGTCCACCATAAGGAGCCTTTTGCACAGATTTCAAGCGATTATAAGCGATCGAGTTGTTCTCATAATAAGCACGAGGCTCGTTCAGAATCTTAAAACCAAACTGGCCTGT
>ENA-OQNM01000352-OQNM01000352.1-human-gut-metagenome-genome-assembly--contig:-NODE-352-length-17319-cov-2.833818_pt1 | contig 17319 bp, 15 predicted proteins | sample MGYA00242632_ERZ504886 | MGnify/ENA primary metagenome ERZ504886 (study PRJEB26092, sample SAMD00036424) | human gut metagenome | host: Homo sapiens | study: EMG produced TPA metagenomics assembly of... | reverse complement strand
TGCGTGGGCCGACCGACGGGCCGACGGCCGACGCCGGTGTCGCCCGAGGTCGGCTCGACGATCACGCCGCCGGGCTTCAGCTGGCCGGACTGTTCGGCGCGTCGATGATGCGCTCGGCGATGCGGTCCTTGGAGGAGCCGCCGGGGTTGAAGTATTCGACTTTGACGGCGATGGTGGCTTTGACGCCGGCCGCCTGCGGGATGTGGTTGAGCTTGACGAGCGGGGTGTTGCCGATGAGTTCTGCGAGGCTGTTGTGGATGGTCATGTGAAGTCCTTCGTTGCTGGGGTTGTGGGGTTTTGCTGCGTTGCGTTCGTGAACCGACGTTCCCAGACGAATGGACTGTGGCTTTAGTTTGAAATCGAGTATCCCCGCTCACTGTACGGTGAAGCCGGAAAGTGAATCGGTTTTTCATGTTAACCACGACTCGCGCGTTACACGGTTACGCTCGTGCCATCGATTTCATGAAAATTCATGCGACAGATTTGCCGCGATTCGAATGCTCTATCTCAAGTTATGCGTCACTGACCGCTCGCCCAGGGGCGTCGGTTAGCGACAACAACATGAGATAATCTGCATGTCTCACACCATAGCACAACCCGCGACAGCGCGTGCGCGGCGGCCGGCTCCCTCAGAGAGGGAGACCAAAAAGGTCTATAACGAGGCTGCCTCGATGAGCTGACGGGTGTAATCGGATTGGGGGTTGCCGAGCACTTCGGCGGTGGGACCCGTCTCTTCGACGCGCCCGTCATGGAGCACGAGGATGCGGTCGGCGATGTGCTGTACCACGCCGAGATCGTGGGAGACCATGATGATGGCGGTGCTCGGCCGGGCCGCGCGGATGGCGGCGAAGGTGTCGAGGATCTGAATGCGCGCGGCCACGTCGATGGCGCTCATCGGCTCATCGGCGAGGATCACTTTGGGCTCGTTGATGATAGCGCGGGCGATGACCACGCGCTGCGCCTGGCCGCCGGACAGGTCGATTGGGTACCGGTTCAGGAAGTCTGCCGGTTCAAGGCCTGCCATGGTCAGAGCCGCGGCCACTCGCTCGTCGATATCGGTGTTGTTCAGGTCACGCCGTTGCAGACTCAGCGGTTCAGCCACTGATTTGGCGACTCGCCAACGTGGGTCGAGCGAGGAGAACGGGTCCTGGAACACCAGTCCCGATTCGCGGCGCAGGGCCGCGAATCCCGGCGATTTTCGGCCGCCGACAATGGATTGGCTCTCGTATTCCACGCTGCCGGAGTCCGCGGATTCCAAGCCCAGCATAATGCGGGTCAGCGTGGATTTGCCGGATCCGGAGCCGCCGATCACGGCCAGACATTCGCCGGCGTGGACGTCGGCGGAGACGTCGAAGAGGACTTGGTGGCGTGCGGTGCGCGGGCCGAAGGATTTGGTGATGGAGTGGGCGGAGAGGAGCGGCACACTGCTGTTACTCATGCGAATCCTCCTTGGGGGTGTGGAGGGTGAGGGTTTGGGCGGCGGCGACCAGGCGCTGGGCTTGTGGTGTGGTCGGCGCGGCGAGCAGGTCGGCGGTGGGTCCGGATTCGACGATGCGGCCGGCGTCCAGCACGTAGCAGCGGGTGGTGGCACGCGCGAGTACGGAGAAATCGTGGGTGATGAACAGCATGGAGGCACCGGCGTCGTCCACCAGCGAGGTCAGCAGGTCCACGATCTGGCGTTGCGTGATGGAGTCGAGTGCGGTGGTGGGTTCGTCCGCGATGATGAATCGCGGTGAGGTGATCAGCGCCGTGGCGATGCCCACGCGCTGCTGTTGGCCGCCGGACAGTTCGTGCGGGTATTTGCCGGCCATATCGAGATCCAGCCCGACCTTGCTCAACAAGGCATTCACTCGGTCGGCTCGTTCGGCCTTGGTCAGATCATAGTGCAACCGCAATGGCAAGGCGATCTGCTGCGCCACGGTCATCACCGGGTTCAGTGAGGCAGCCGGATTCTGGAACACCGCACCCACATACCGGCCGCGCAGGTCGGCAAGCGCACGTTCGGAAGCTCCGATAATTTCCGTGCCGCCCATATCAATCGACCCATTAGTCACAGCGGTCAGGGGCAGCAACCCCAGCATCGCCTTGGCAATCATAGATTTTCCGGAGCCTGAAGAACCGATCAAGCCAACTCGTTCACCGTCGGCAATGGGTCTAGTATCCGCATCAGAGACGATTGGTTTGCCGCCAATCGTGATTTTCAGACCCGCGAACATCGACGCTCAGTCGTTCGCCTCCTATTTCACGTAAGTGCGGGGTTGGTGACCGGATCGATGGCATCGCGCAGCACATCACCAAAAATATTCAGCGCCACAACCACAACCGTGACGATCAGGCCGGGCCACACCACGGTTAATGGGAACACGTTGATGAGTTTGACCGAAGTGGCCAGAGAATGCCCCCAGCTCGGCACACCGGACGGCACACCGATACCGAGATAAGTGAGCCCCGACTCAGCCAACACCGCCGTGCCCGCCGACAATGACAGTTGCACAGCCAATACCGGCAGAATATTCGGCATAACATGGCTTATGAGCACACGCCACCCGCTGGCACCATTGGCCAAGGCCGATTCCACATATGACGAGCGGGACGCCAGCAACGCTGCGGGGCGAGCCACACGAGCCAGATTCAACCCATATCCGAAGCCGCAGGCGATCACAATCACCGCGATTGACGCTCCCAACGGCACAGCCAGAATCAACGCAATCAACACGGTGGGAACGGAAATCAACGCATCAACTACCACTACCGAAGAACTGGCGAGCGCCGCATTGCGCGCCACCATGGCCGCGATGAGCAGCAGCCCCCAAGCCATAGATGCCACTACGGTCAGCAGCACGATCACAAGATTGGTATGTGAGCCGGCCAGCAGCCAGCTGAACACGTCCGCGCCGGTGCCGTCAGTGCCGAGCCAGTGCTCGGCGGACGGCTTGGCCCATACATGGTAGCCATCAGTGGCCCACAGCGATTGCGGGGTCCAGAACAGGGAAACGATGGCAATGAGCAACCACAGAGCGAGCACGATAAGTGCGAATTTGCCCTCGGCACGACGCCACATGGAGTGCAGGACGATGACGAAGGCAGCCCGTCGACCACCAGTCGTCGCACGACGAACATTGCTCATGCGGTCACCTCCGTAATGGCGGTAGCGGTTTTCAGACGCGGGTCGAGCACGCGGTGGAGCAAATCGACCACGAGGCCGACAGTCAAAAAGAACGCGGCCAGCAGGAACAGCTCGCTTTGCACGGCAATCAGGTCGCGGTTGCCCACGTCGGTCACAAGACCGTTGCCGATGCCCGGTAACGCAAACAGGTTTTCGATGACCATCACGCCAGTGACCATCGAAGCGAAGGTCAGCCCGATAACAGACACCAGCTGCGGGGTTGCCAACCGCAATCCCACACGCAACACCGCCTGAGTGCGCGTCATGCCACACGAGCATGCCATATCGATGTAGCCGGAACTGGCTAAATCCCCTAAGGCCGCGCGCGTGTATCGCATAAGCGATGCTCCCACGATGATGCCGACCGATACAGCCGGCAATACCAACGCTGATATCGCCGAACCGGGTGCGCCCCAGCCATCCAGCGGGAACCCTTGCGAGGGAAACACGTCAAGCAATCCTACGCCGCGCCCGAACAACAGAATCAGCAGCAGACCGCCCCACAACGCAGGTACGGCACCGCCGACAATAGCCAGTACATGAAACACCGCACGCACCGTTGCGCTGCGGGCCAGTACCGCCGCACAGCCCAGCGGCAAGCCGATGACCAAGGCGATGAGCAGGGCAAGAATAATCAGGGGAAAGGTGATGGACGCACGTGCGCCTACCAAGGAGGTTACGGAGCGACCAGTCAGGATTGAAGTGCCGAAGTCACCACGGGCCAGCGCACTCATCCAATCGAAGTATTGTGCAATCAATGGCCGATTCAGACCGAGTTGTTCGCGTAGCTGGGTCACACGCTCAGGCGGCGAGTTGACGCCGGCCATCACGGAGGCCACATCGCCAGGCAGAATGCGCAATGCTGCGAAAACCACCACGGACAGGCCGAACAACGCCACCACGAATAACGCCAGCCGTTTCAACACGAATCGCATAATGCCTACTTTACTTGGATTAACAATGAGCCCCCTCACTGAGGGAGCTCATTGCTGTAACGAACTACTTCGTGTAGGTCACGTTGTAGAGGGGCAGAACGGTCTGGTTGAGGTCGAAGGGGAATCCTTCAACGCCCTTGGCCGTGGCGGTGGTGATGCGGTAGTTGAACAGCCAGTCGGCCGGCGCATCCTCGGAGACAAGCTTGGCGGCCGCGGCGAACTTGGCATCACGCTCCTTGTCGGAGGTGGCGGCAACACCCTCGTTGTACAGCTTGGTCACATTCTTGTTGTCGTAACCGAAATAGTATGTCGGATCGGTCCACGATGCGAAGTCGTGGCTTTCGTTGTGGTCCACCAGCGAAATATCGAAGGTGTGGTTGGTGTACACATCCTGCAGCCACGTGGAGAACTCCACCACATTCACCTTCAGGTCGATGCCGATGGGCTTGAGCTGGGAGCGCAGCTGGTCTCCGAGCTCGGTGCCGTAGATGTTGGCGTAGGTCAGCGTAAGTTGAAGCGGCTTGTCGGTGGAATAGCCGGCTTCAGCCATGAGCGACTTGGCCTTGTTCTGATCATACGGGTACAGATTCGTCAGATCCTCGTAGCCGGGGTCGAGAGACGGGATCGGGCCGCCGAGCGCCTTGTCCGCACCGCCGCGAGAGGCGATGAGCTCCTTGTGGTTGATGGCGTAACGGATGGCCTGGCGAATGCGCTTGTCAGCCAGTTTGGAACCGGAAGCGTTGTTGAAGCCGAGCACGAACTTGTCGGTGCCGTTGCCGGCTTTGACCGTGTACTTGGCGGAATCGGACTTGAACGGTTCGGCGAGGTTCTCGGTAATCGGGGCGAGCACCTGCACGTCACCGGACTTCAGCGCATTGACCGCGGCGTTGTCGTCGGCCAGATACTTGACGACCACAGTGGGCGTCTTGGCCTTGTTCTTGCCCCAGTACTTCTCATTGGCCTTCAGCGTGATCGAGCTGTTTTCCACGAACTTGGCAACGGTGTAGGGGCCGGAGCCGACGGCCTGCGTCTTCAGGTCATACTTGGCATCCTTGTCGAACACGAGCCCTGCGCGACCGGTCAGGGTCCACAACAGGTTGGAGTTCGGCGTCTTGAGCGTGATCACCGCGGTGTCGGCGTCCTTGGCCTCCACCTTGCTGACGGCGGCGAGCGCGTCGGCGTCGTGGTAGCCCTTAGCGATCAGCTCGTTGATGGACCAGGCCACGTCGTCGGCGTCAAGTTTGTCGCCATTGAAGAAGGTCATGTTCTTATTGAGGTGGAAGGTGTAGGTCAGGCCGTCCTTGGACGTCTCCCAGCTGGAGGCGATGGCGGGAGCGACCTGGTTCTTGGAGTCACGTGCCACGATGCCTTCGTATACGTTGCCGATCAGGATCTGGTCAAGCGCGGAGCCGGCGGTGTTGCGGATGTCCAGATTGGTGGGGGCCAGTTTGAGGCCGATGGTCACGGTGTCGGCATATTGGTTGCTGGACGAAGCCGACTTGTCATCTTTCTTACCGCCGAAAGCGAGCGTGACGCCGATGACGACCGCCACTGCCACGATGACGGCAATCAGTGAGATCAGCCACCACTTCGGGCCGCTTTTTTTCGGATTCTTTGCGCGCGAGGCAAGGCTCGCATCTGTGGTTGCGCCGTCTTCGACGTGCGCACCATTGTCTTGAGACATGGTTCTTCCTCTGTATATGTTGTGTTCTACGGTTGGCCGCCACGCTGGGTCGACCACCGCAGGCCATCATAGCCATGGGACTGTAGAATTGCGCATGAAATCCATCTTGAATCTGGAGGGTTATCATGCTGGTCGCCGTTGATATCGGCAATACGAACATCGTGCTGGGCTTTTTGGATGGCGATACCATCGCCGGCACCTACCGCATCACCACCAAAGCCAACCATACGTCTGATGAGTATGGGCTGTTTCTGACTGAATTCCTGAGAATGAGCGGTTTTCAGCCATCCGATGTGGACGATGTGATCATCTGTTCGGTGGTGCCGAAAGTGATGCACTCCTTCCGTTCGTCCATCGTCAAATTCCTCGACATTGATCCGATGGTGGTGGGACCGGGCATCAAGACCGGTATGAACGTGCGCGTTGACGATCCGAAATCGCTGGGTGCGGATATTCTGGCCGACTGCGCCGGTGCCTATTACGAGTATGGCGGCCCAGTGCTGGTGGCTGATTTCGGCACCGCCACCACGTTCACACACGTGAGCGACAAGGGCGTGGTCGATTCCGGCGTCATCACCACCGGCATCCGTGCCGGTGCGGCCGCTCTGTGGGGAGATACGGCCCAGCTGCCGGAAGTGGAAATTACGCGACCGGATACGATTCTGGGCACCAACACCAAGACCTGCATGCAGGCCGGTTTGTATTACACGTTCTTGGGCGGTGTGGAGCGCACGATTCGTCAGTTCCGCAAAGAGCTCGGAGGCGAGGATTTCAAGGTGATCACCACCGGTGGCCTCGGTCGAGTGTTTGAGAATGACACCGAGCTGATTGACGTGTATGACCCGGATTTGATTTTCAAGGGCATGGCGCACATCTACTCGCGCAATGTGAAGTGACGTAGTATGCAGGAATCGGCCGCGTATAGCGCGGTCGATTCCGACCCAACCCCGAATCCCTACTTAATCGTAAAGCCCTGATTGAAGCCGTATTCTCGGAGGTCTTTCTGCCATTGGGCCAGGCCGTCGGAGAGACTGACTTTCTTGCCGGGCTTCTCCAACGGTTCGAGCGGGTTGCCTTCCTCGTCCTTCATGCCCATCTCAATGGCTTCCTGTCGCTGCTGATAGGCGTGGAAACTGCCGGACCACTCGTATGCCTGGCCCACCGTCGATTTGAAGTCACTGCGCGCATACACTTCGAACGGCAGATACTGGTATCCGACCGACACATCCTCGGCGGCCTCCGACAGTACACGGTTGAACTTCTGCCCGCCGAAATACGGGATTTCAATCGCCCGGTCATTGGTAATCGTGGTTTTATACCAAAAAATCAGCGGAATTCAGGGTGGCAGTAATCGGCCGGGAAAGCACCGCCATCCACACGCGCGCTAATGCCTTGGGCGTCATGCGCCACAAAGTCCACGAAACGATAAGCCGCATCCGGCTTACGGGTCAATTGCAGTACGGTCAGTGCCGACCCGCCGCTTTCGGCGTTGGTGGGCTGGCCATCATAGGTGGGCATGGGAGCCACGCGCCACAGACCGGCCGCGCCCGGCACATTGGACAGCAGCAGCGACGGCATCCAAGCCCCAGAGAACACGGAGGCGATGGTGCCGGTGCCCACTCTGCTTTTCCACCGATCCGACCATGTGGCGGAGGTGGTGTCAACAAGCCCCTCATCGATCATTTTCTGCCAGAATTCGGTGAACCGTTGGGTGCCGGCATCCTCATCCAAATCGATGGTCACGGTTTTGCCGTCGGCCGACGTGTGGAACGGCTGACCACCGGCGAGCCAGACCATCGCGTCATAGAAACTGCCGTCGCCCGAGTCGGCGGCGATATACGCGCCGATCTCCTTGAGCTTTTCGGCGGCCTCGTAATAGTCATCCCAAGTCTTGATCTTGGTGGCGTCCACGCCGGCTTGGCGGAACACGTCTTCGTTGTAGAAGAAGCCCATCGGGCCCGAATCCATGGGCAGTCCATAGGTACGGCCGGCGAGCTGCACGGACGACCATGTGCCGAGGGTAAAGAAGTTGGAATAATCCGAGCCGATTTTGTCGGTCAGATCAAGCAATTGGCCGGAGACCGCGTACTGCAACAGTGCATAGTATTCGATTTGAGCCACGTCCGGCGTGCCGTAACCGTCTTGAATGGCGGTATTAAGATTGCCGTAGCCGGAGATATTGGTCCATTTCACGCGGATGTCCGGATTGGCTTTTTCGAAACGGCGGATGACCTCCCCCATGCTCGGTTCCCAGCTCCATACGCTGATCTCCGTACGGTTGTCGTCCGTGGCCTGCCCGCACGAGGCCAGGGATACGGAAAGGATGGCAGTCACTGCTATGGTTGCCATTCTTTTGATTCGCTGTCCGATCACTCGCATGGTGACGAGTGTACTAGGCGGGGCTTAAAACGGTAAAAGCCCCGTGACGGGATTCGTCACGGGGCTTTGTGTATCAGGTGAGATTAGCTAGGCAGTCTCAGCGAGGGTTCAAGGCTTACTTCACGGTGAAGCCCTGATCCTTGCCGTAATCCTGCAGTGCCTTCTGCCAAGCGGCGATACCGTCAGTCAGCTTCTGGTCGCCGGTGTAGGACTTGCCAAGGTAGTCGCCGAAGATGGTGCGGGCCTTGACCTCGTAGGGCAGGAACTGGTAGTCGGAGGACACGTTCTCAGCAGCCTGAGCCAGAACCTCGTTGTACTTCTGACCACCGAAGTAGTCAACGTCCTCGCCATCGGCGTTCTTCACAGTGGTGGTGTTCTTGAAGGAGTCGGACTCCATGGAGGCCTTGTCAGCCGGGAATGCACCGCCGGCCACACGGGTGGCCACGCCGTCGCCGTGGTTGGCGTACTCGATGAACTGGTAAGCAGCGTCAGCCTTCTTGGTGGAGGCGAGCACAGCCAGCGAAGAACCACCGTTCTCGGAGTTGGTGGTGGAGCCGTCAGCGGTCGGCATCTGGGTCACACGCCACTTGCCAGCGCCGTCAGCAGCGGAGTTGGCCAGGTTGGCAGGCATCCAAGCGCCAGTGAACAGGGAGGCGATGGTGCCGTCGACCATGCCCTTGAACCAGTCCTCAGACCAGCCAGCGGTCTTGGTGTCGAGCAGGCCCTCGTCCAGCAGCTTCTGCCAGAAGTCGGTGAAGGTCTTGACGCCCTTGTCCTCGGTCAGGTTGACGGTGACTTCGGAACCATCGGAAGAGGTCTGGAACGGCTTTGCACCGGCCAGCCAGGTCATGGAGTCGAAGAAGCCGGCGTCACCGGTGTCGGAGGTGATGTAGTAGTTGTCGCCCAGAGCGTGAATCTTCTTGGCGGCGTCGTAGTACTGATCCCAGGTCTTGATCTGCTCGGCGTCAACACCGGCCTTGTCGAAGACCTCCTTGTTGTAGAAGAAGGCCATTGGGCCGGAATCCATCGGCAGGCCGTAGACCTTGCCGGCGAACTGCACGGAAGCCCACGGGCCAGGGGTGTAGAAGTCGGAGTAGCCGGAGGTCTTGTCGGTGATGTCCAGCAGGTTGCCCTTGATGGCGTACTGCGGGATGGCGTAGTACTCAACCTGAGCGACGTCCGGAGCACCGGAGCCGGCCTCGATGGCGTTATCAAGCTGGGTGTATTCCTTGGTGTTGGTGCCGACGTTCTTGAGATCGACCTTGATGCCGGTCTTCTTGGTGAAGTCCTTGGCAACCTGGGTCAGCGTGGGCTCCCAAGCCCACACGGTGATTTCGGTAACGTCCTTATCTTGAGCCGGCTTGCCACTGGCGGTGTCGGAACCGCAGGCGGCAACGGAACCCAGCATGGCAACCGCACCGGTAAGTGCAATGGCCTTCTTAGCAACGGTGAACTTCATCGTTCTGTTCTCCTTCCTTGGATCGCCTTTCGGCGGTCTGCAGTGATTGTCACCACAACAGCATGGCAACTCTCCTCGTCGTCATGCTATCGTGAACCATCACTCTATGGTTCAGTAGTCACAAAACGGCTTTGTTTCGCCACTTTGTAGCTATGGTTGCGATAACATCTTTTATTATACACATTCTTCGGCAACACGCCATCTTGGTATCGCAATCCGCGCGCCACTGCTCCCATGGCATAAGAAAATCGGGCGCTCCGAAGAGTGCCCGATCCTGTTATCGCAACCTCCCGCTACAGAAACCACAGGAGGAAGTCTGCTGCGATTGCCGTTACTTCACCTGGTAGCCCTGCTGCTTGGCGTAATCCTGCAGGTCCTTCTGCCAGGAAGCCACGGCATCGGAGAGCGTGGTCTTGCCGGTGTAGGCATCGCCGGCGTAGTCGCCGAACTTGCCGCGAGCGTAGACCTCGAAGGGCAGGAACTTGTAGCCGGTGGACACATTGGCTGCGGCCTTGGCCAGCTCCTCGTTGAACTTCTGACCGCCGAAGTACTCGTGGGCCTTGCCGTCGGAGTCGGTCAGGGAGGTCATGTTGAGGAAGTCGTTGGACTTGAGGGTGTCGTTGTCGGCCGGGAAGGCACCGCCGTCAACACGGGTCTTAATGCCCTCGGCGTCGTGGCAGGCGTATTCCATGAACTTGTAGGCGGCGGCGACCTTGGCCTTGTCGTCGGACTTCACGATGACCAGCGAGGAACCACCGTTCTCGGAGTTGGTCTCGGAGCCGTCTGCGGTCGGCATCTGGGCGATGCGCCACTTGCCGTCACCGTTCGGAGCGCCGGAAAGCAGGTTGTACGGCATCCAAGCGCCGGTCAGCAGGGATGCGATGGAGCCGTCATCCAGACCCTTGTTCCAATCGTCGGTCCAGCCGACGGTCTTGGTGTCGATGAGGTCTTCGTCGATCATCTTCTGCCAGAAGTCGGTGAAGGTCTTGACGTTCTTGTCACCGGTCAGGTTGATGGTCACGGTCTCGCCGTCCTTGGAGGTCTCGAACGGGGTCGCGCCGGCCAGCCAGGTCATGGAGTCGAAGAAGCCGGCGTCACCGGAATCGGAGGTGATGTAGGAGTCCACGGCGCGAATCTTCTTGGCAGCCTCGTAGAAGTCGTCCCACGTGCGCACCTGGGTCGGATCGACGCCGGCCTTGTCGAAGACGTCCTTGTTGTAGAACCAGGCCATCGGGCCGGAATCCATCGGCAGGGCGTAGACGCCGTCATTGATGCTCACCGAGGACCACGTGCCCGGGGTGTAGAAGTCCTTGAAATCGGAGGCGCCGAGATCGGAGAGGTTCTCGAGGTGGCCGCGAATCACGTATTCGGGCAGTGCGTAGTATTCGATCTGGGCGATGTCCGGAGCACCGGAGCCGGCCTCGATGGCGTTGGACAGTGCGTTGTACTCGTCCTTGTTGGTGCCGGCATTGGTCACCTTCACCTTAATGTTCGGGTTCTTGGCCTCGAATCCCTTGACCGTACGAGGCAGTGTGGAATCCCAGGACCACACGGTCAGCTCGATCTTCTTATCAGAGGAGCCGGTGCTTCCGCTATCCCCGGCAGAGGTGGAACCGCAGGCAGCTACAGAGGAGAGCATGGCCACAGCACCAATCAGGGCAATTGTCTTCTTGCCGAACTTCATCGTTCTTTCCTTCCTTGTTATGGGAAACGACGGGACTTGGCGTTTTGTTCCAAGTATTGTATCGTTTTAAGAAACGGTACCACATGTTTTATGTTTACGCAAACACGACACGTCGCACCATGGTGACTAACCGCAAACCGAAGGAGATGCATCCCGCTCATGACCACTCACAACAGCCAGTATTCCGCCGAAACCACCCATCCCGACAAGCAGGAAAGCAGCCCGGCGCCGACCGCCGCCGGCACCACGGCCAGTAACGTCTCCACAACCGGTCAACGCAACCACGCCGGACGCCAGCATCGCCCTCAACGCCGACGCCACTCCGGTAGCCGACGTTCCCCCGCGTCTGTTCGGCTCATTCGTAGAACATCTGGGCCGCTGCGTCTACGGCGGCATCTACGAGCCCAGCCATCCCACCGCCGACGAAAACGGCTTCCGCCAAGACGTGCTTGACCTGGTCAAGGAGCTGGGCGTCACCTGCGTGCGCTACCCCGGCGGCAATTTCGTATCCAACTACAACTGGGAAGACGGCATCGGCCCACGCGAGAATCGCCCCGTGCGCCGCGACCTGGCCTGGCATTGCACCGAAACCAACGAGATGGGCATCGACGACTTCTACCGCTGGAGCCAGAAAGCCGGCACCGAAATCATGCTTGCCGTCAACATGGGCACCCGGGGGCTGAAAGCCGCGCTCGACGAGCTCGAGTATGTCAACGGCGCGCCCGGCACCGCTTGGGCGGATCAGCGCGTGGCCAACGGCATCGAGGAGCCGATGGATATCAAGATGTGGTGCATCGGCAACGAAATGGACGGCCCGTGGCAGGTGGGCCACATGAGCCCGGAAGAATATGCCGGCGCGGTGGATAAGGTGGCCCACGCCATGAAGCTCGCCGAGTCCGGTCTCGAACTCGTGGCCTGCGGTTCCTCGGGTGCCTATATGCCGACCTTCGGCACGTGGGAGAAGACCGTGCTCACCAAGGCTTACGAGAATCTCGACTTCGTCTCCTGCCATGCCTACTACTTCGACCGCGGCCATAAAACCCGGACCGCCGCCTCCATGCAGGACTTCCTGGCCTCTTCCGAAGACATGACCAAGTTCATCGCCACCGTCTCGGACGCGGCCGATCAGGCGCGAGAAGCCAACAACGGCACCAAAGACATCGCCCTGTCCTTCGACGAATGGGGCGTATGGTATTCGGACAAGTGGAACGAGCAGGAAGACCAGTGGAAGGCGGAGGCCGCGCAGGGTTTGCACCACGAGCCATGGCCCAAGTCTCCACATTTGCTGGAAGACATCTACACCGCGGCCGACGCGGTGGTCGAAGGTTCCCTGATGATCACCCTGCTCAAGCACTGCGATCGCGTGCGTTCCGCCTCGCGCGCCCAGCTGGTCAACGTCATCGCCCCCATCATGGCCGAGGAACACGGCCCGGCATGGCGGCAGACCACGTTCTACCCGTTCGCCGAAGCCGCCCTTCACGCGCGCGGCCAGGCCTACGCTCCGGCCATCAGCTCCCCCACCATCCATACCGAGGCATATGGCGACGTGCCGGCCATCGACGCGGTAGTCACGTCGGGATGAACACGGCCCGCACCGGTCTGCTGCTTGCCGTCAACCGCGACGCCAACACCCCGCACACGCTCACCATCGACCGTTTCCGGGCCTGCCCGGCCTGCCCGGTCTCGGCACGCTCGCGCTCAGCAAGGCGCAACTGTTGCATGAGGACGATCCGTACCGCACCAACACCGCCGAAGCGCCCGAAGCCGTCACGCCGCAACCGCTCGGCATTGCGATGAACGCCACCGGCACCTGCACGGCAACGCTTCCCGCCATCTCCTGGATCAGCGTGGAATTCCACGGCTAAAAGACGGAGAGTCACGCCCGTACCAAGTACAGTCAAGTCCAATACGACCAGGGCCCGTCAATCACCATACGATTGACGGGCCTTGTCATTCACTTCGGATATTTCGAACCATGGATTCATCAGGCGCAGGCCAACGCCGGTGAGGACTCGCGCAGGGAGAGGCTATAGGGGGCCTCGATGGTTTGGGCAGGAGCGCGACTGCCGGATTCGACCTGTTGGATGATGGATTCGACGGCCAGTCGGGCGATGGCTTCCCTGCCGGGGTTAACGGTGGAAAGAGACGGCACCATGTAGGCCGATTCCTCCACGTCATCGAAGCCGATAACGCGAACATCATCCGGCACGGCAACGCCGCGTTCGCGCAGTTCACGCAGCACGCCCCACGCCAGCAAGTCATTCAAAGCGAACACGGCATCGAATTGCAGGCCACTCTCCAGCATGGTGTCCACCGCGACCAAACCGTCGGCGCTCCCCCAGCCTTGGGTTTCGATAAGCAGACTGTCATCACAGGGGATGCCGCGCGCGGCCAGCGCCTCACGATATCCGTGGGTGCGGATGGAGCCCGACGAGAAATCGTGCTCGGGGTGGGGCACGGCACCGACTACGGCGATGCGGCGGCAACCGGCATCAAGCAGGTGATAAGTCGCGGCGGCGGCCCCTTCGCGATTGCGAATCACTACGTGCGGCGCGTTGACGCCGAACAAACGTTCACCCAACAGTACGAGCGGGTAATCGCCATCCAAAGCCGCGATATCGTCAACCGTCATCATCAGAGGGCTTAAGATGAGCCCGTCCGCGCTGTGCGTGCCCATCGATGCGATGCTTTCCAGCTCGCGGGCACGATTGTTAGTGGTGGATTCCACGATGACGCCGTAGCCATGTTGCCGGGCCTCGGCCAGAATATCCTCGGCGAGTTCGGAGAAGTACACCTGCCGCAGATCGGGAATAACCAGCTTGAGCAACCGGGTACGCCCGGAACGCAGGTTTCTGGCCGACGAGTTGACTTTGTATCCGAGCCTGTCGATGGCTTCCGCAATACGCGCGGCCATCGCCTCGCTCATATATGGCTGTTTGTTCAGAAAATTAGACACCGAGGCTACCGAAACACCGGCCTCATGGGCCACGTCCGCCATCGTCACTCTGTTTTTGCCTCGCACGGTGACCACCCTACCCGACTTTGCTGGAGATACGAAAACGACTCCCTGCTGCGATGAGCAGCAAGGGAGCCGTTGGGTAATTAGGCGCTATGCGCGGTTTTACAGCTTGACGACGAGTACGCCGTTGGGCTGGATGGCGGCCGTGTGCTCGGACTCGTTGACCTGGGCCAGCGAGGCGACCAGCGGTTCGCCTTCCACGTCCACGACCGCACATCGTGGGTGCGGTTGAACAGGAACACGAAGTGGTTCTCGCCAGTTTCGTCCGCACGCTCGACGCGCAGCACTTCACCGCGATCGTCCTCAGCCGAAGTCTCGATGCCGAGTTCCTCCAGCAGCACGGGCAGGCTCTTGGCCAAACCCTCACGGCCGAGACGGGCACCGACGTATGCGGCCTTGCCGTCGCCGAAGTCGTTGACGGTGATGGCGGGAGCGCCGTCGAAACCGGTCCACTTATCTGCCTTGAAGGAGGCGACCACGTGAGCGGTATCGGCCACGGAGGTGATCACGTCGGCGAAATCGTGCGCCACGGTTCCGTTGTCCAAGTCAAGGTGGTCCATGGCACCGGGGAAGTCGTTTCCCATCGGGGCGAATTCCTCAACGCGCACGCCCACCACGTCACGGATGGAACCGGGGTAGCCACCCAGCCAGACGTGATCCTTGTCGTCCACCAGACCGGTGTAGTAGGTCACGAACAGCTTGCCGCCGTTCGCCACATACTCGCGCACGCGGCGCGTGGTCTCTTCAGACAGGATGGTCAGGCTCGGCAGCACGACGGCTTCGTACTCGTCCCAAGGGCCGCGAACCGGCACCACGTCTGCGGTCAGACCGTTGTCCGCCAGCGCGCGGAACCACGCGAGCGGCTCGGTCCGAACTGGCGCACCGTCCTCGAGTAGGCGTGGCGGTGTGTTCCGTAGCCACTGGGACTCGTAATCGAAGACGACGGCGACCTTGGACTTGACCAGCTTGGTGCTCAGCAGGCCCTCGTCAGCAAGCTTGTTGAGGTCGGCCACCCAGCTCGCACACATCGACGGAAGATCGTGGGAGTCGGGGCCCGCGTGAGGAACCATCGAAGAGTGCCACTTCTCGGCACCGGCCTTTGGACTGGCGCCACTGGAAGTAGCAGATGGCGTCGGAGCCCATGGCCAAGTGGGCCAGGGAGTCGCGCACCAATTCGCCGGGTTCGACGCGATAGTTGATTGGGCGCCAATTGACGGCGGAGCTGGAGTGCTCCATGAGGAACCACGGATTCTTGCGGGCGATGCCGTCGCACAGGGAGGCCGAGTAAGCCAGCTCGTCGAAGTGGGCTTCGCCAGGCGTGAAGTAGTGATCGTTGGACACGAAGTCCACGTCGTAACCCCACTTGTCGTAATCGATGCCGGTACCGCCGGCGGAGACCATGAAGTTGGTGGTCTGCGGCTTGGGGGCGATCTCGAGCAGGGCATCGCGCTCGGCCTTGTAAAAGTCGAGCAGGGCGTCGGAGCTGAAGCGCTTCCAGTCAAGCAGTTTGCCCGGATTCATGAAGTTGCCATCGCCGATGAAGCGCGGCGGGATGATCTCGGAGAAATTGTTCATGCGCTGCGCCCAGAAGGCGGTGCCCCAGGCGTCGTTGACAGCGTCGATGGTGCCGTACTTCTTCTCGCACCACTTCTGGAAGGCGCGCTCGGCGTCTTCGGAATAGTCGAAGCGGTTGTGGCAGCCGTACTCGTTGCTCACATGCCAAGAGACCACATAGGGGTTGTCCTTGTAGTGCTCGGCCATCTTGCGGCACAGGTTGAGCGCGTAGTCAAGGAAGACCGGGCTGGTGGCGCGCCAGTGCTGGCGGGCACCGGGCTGGCAGACGTCGCCGCGGTAGTCGACCCAGAGGATCTCCGGGTGGGCCTGGGTCATCCACATCGGCGGGGATGCGGTGCCGGAGGCGAGATCGACGGCGATGCCGGCCTTGCCGAGCTTGTCGATGACGCGATCGAGCCAATCGAAGTCGTACACGCCTTCTTCGGGCTCAAGCTTGGCCCAGGAGAAGATGGCTACGGAGACGAGGTTGACGCCGGCCTGCTGCATAAGCTCGATGTCTTCGTCCCAGACTTCCTCCGGCCACTGGTCGGGGTTGTAGTCGCCGCCGTACCAGATGCGGGGCTCGTTGCCCGCAAGAGGCTGCGGCCACTTGAACTCTTTACGTTCCATGATGATTCAGTTCCTTTATTGAATTTTATCGATAATCTGCGTCTACGGGAATAAATTCCTCACGTTGCACAGACACACAAGGAGGCACCTGCACAATTCTCAACAATGCGAATATCTGCATAGGTGCCTCCTTCTGTTAGTGGTTATGCCTTTATCTCGGCTCCCTCCACCAGAAGGGAGCCAAAGTACGCTCACTCCTTGACGGCGCCTGCGGCCAGGCCGGACTGCCAGTACTTCTGCAGGCACAAGAACGCGATGACCAAGGGGATGATCGTGATCAGGGAGCCCGTGATCACCAGGTTCTGGATCGCCTGGCCGCCGGCCGTGCTCGCCTGGTCCTTCCACTGGTTCAGGCCGATGGTCAGCGGGTACCAGTCCGCGTCCTTGAGCATGATCAACGGCAGGAAGTAGTTGTTCCACGTCGCCACGATCGTGAACAGGGCCGTCGTCACGATGCCCGGAGCCAACAACGGGAGGCTGATCTGCCAGAACGTGCGGAACTCGGAGGCACCGTCCACGCGGGCGGCCTCCAGCAGCTCCTGGGGCACGGCCTGCTCGCTGAAGATCCACATCAGGTACAGGCCGAACGGGCTGATCAAACTCGGTATAATCATGGCCCACGGGGTGTTCGTCAGGCCCAATTTGGCGAACAGGAGGAACTGGGGAACCGCCAAAGCGATGCCCGGCACGCTGATCGCGCCGATGATGACCACGAACACCGCTTTGCGCCCCGGGAAGCGGAACTTGGCCGAGAGCGTAGCCGCCCACTGATCGCCAGCAGGGTCGGCGCCGCCGGCGCGCACCACCGA
>ENA-OQNM01000351-OQNM01000351.1-human-gut-metagenome-genome-assembly--contig:-NODE-351-length-17321-cov-7.582994_pt1 | contig 17321 bp, 16 predicted proteins | sample MGYA00242632_ERZ504886 | MGnify/ENA primary metagenome ERZ504886 (study PRJEB26092, sample SAMD00036424) | human gut metagenome | host: Homo sapiens | study: EMG produced TPA metagenomics assembly of... | reverse complement strand
CAGCGGCTTTTATGATTTAGCCACAGCCTATCAGTCAGTGCACGTCAACTATTGAAAGCGCCGTATACCGAACGGTACGTACGGTGCTGTGAGAGGACAGCGGTTAGCCACCGCCTCCTACTCGATTATGTGTGAAGCAAGGCATTTGCAGTCAGGCATACAAAGGAATAATAAAGTATAAAGAGAGATAAGAATTACATGAAAAAAGGATTTAGAGGAACAGGAACCGTAGAAAGAGTAGACTTCCCAAACAAGGGAATAGCCGTTACAGATGACGGCGAAAGAGTAATTGTGAAAAATACAATTCCGGGACAGAAGGTGGAATTTGTTGTAAATAAAGTAAAGCATCAAAGAGCAGAGGGCAGACTCATGGAGGTAATTGAGAAATCGCCTCTGGAGACAGAAGAGCCATGTCCTCACTTTGGAATGTGCGGGGGCTGTACATATCAGACAGTGCCTTACGAAAAGCAGCTTGATATGAAGCTTACCCAGGTGAAAAAGCTCATTTCGGATGCCATCGGCACTGAGGAAGAGTCAGGATATGAGTTTATAGGGATACATGGAAGTCCTAAAAAGAGCGAATACAGAAACAAGATGGAATTTTCCTTCGGTGATGAGTATAAGGATGGCCCTCTTGCGCTTGGCATGCACAAAAGAGGAAGCTTTTATGACCTTGTGACAGTATCGGACTGTCAGATAGTGGATGAGGATTTCAGGACAATATTAAAGGTAACACTTGATTATTTTTCAAAAAACAATATCCCATATTTCCACAGAGCAACACACAAGGGCTACCTGCGGCATCTGCTTGTCAGAAAGGCAACAAAAACCGGTGAAATCATGGTCGACCTTGTCACCACCACACAGACAGAGGGCTTCAACGAGGAGGAGCTGCTCGCTGGCTTTAGATATGAACTTTTGACCAGGCACTATGACGGCAGATTTAAGGGCGTTTTACACACAAAAAATGACACCGTGGCAGATGTGGTCAAAAACGAGGGCACAGAGGTGCTCTACGGAGATTCATATTTCTACGAGGAACTCTTAGGTCTGAAATTCAAAATCACACCATTCTCATTTTTCCAGACCAACTCACTCGGAGCGGAGGTGCTCTATGAGACAGCGAGAGAGTTTATCCTGGGAGATGACAAGGATTCGCTAAACGGTAAAACAGTCTACGACCTCTACAGCGGAACCGGCACCATCGCGCAGCTTATGGCACCGGTGTGTAAGGAAGTAGTAGGTGTCGAAATAGTTGAGGAGGCAGTTTGCGCAGCAAAGGAAAATGCAGCTCTTAATGGTCTTGATAACTGTAAATTTATCGCAGGTGATGTCCTCAAGGTGCTTGATGAGATAGAGGAAAAACCGGATTATATAATTCTTGATCCACCACGAGACGGTATCCATCCGAAGGCTATCGGGAAAATCATAGAGTATGGTGTTGAGAATATGGTTTATATTTCATGTAAACCTACAAGCCTGGCAAGGGATTTGCAGATATTTATGGACAGAGGGTATAGAGTGGAGAAGATATGCTGCGTGGATATGTTTCCGAATACCGTGCATGTGGAGACGGTTGTCTTGCTTTCCAAGGGTGAGGTCGACTCGAAAAAGATTCGGGTTGAGTTCTCTTTGGAAGATATGGATATGTCCGAATTTCAAGATGGGGCAACCTACACCCAGATTAAGGAGTATGTGTTGGAGCATACCGGGTTAAAGGTGTCCAACCTCTATATCTCACAGATTAAACGAAAATGTGGGATTGGGGTTGGTAAGAACTATAATCTGCCGAAGTCCGAGGATTCCAGACAGCCCCAGTGTCCACCGGAAAAAGAGAAAGCAATCCGAGAAGCATTCAAATATTTTGGGATGATCTAACATCCAGCAAAGTGGAGGTTTCTTATGGATAGGTTGATTTCTTGTGAGTTCAACATGGATACTGCCTGTGTAGAGCTGAAATTCTTTGATGGCAGCATCATTGCCATTGACACCATCGCCGTGGAAAAGGAGGTTGCCGACAATATGTATCAGCGGTCAGAGCTGGATTATCTGATCTACAATGATCCGATTGGATATGCAGACTTGATATTGAACGGTGATCCCGAAATTTATCTAAAAACTGTAACTGAATGTAAACCCTTAGATTAAAACTCAGCCCTCTGCCTTTTCATTGGCAGAGGGCCGTTTTTTGCTTAACAGTTATTGAGCATCCCTTAATTGCTCTACAACGCTGCATTTCGCTGCGTTGTCATACATCATGCAAGGAATCAGCCACCCCAGCAGAAGAAATACCGGAATTGTCAGCAGGACAGGCAGAATGGTGAATCGATACTCAAAGAACCAGAACATACTGCCCAGCATTTTTCCTGCAAGAGGTCCCACCGCCAGCGACAGAATAAAGGCCGCCGCTACGGAGGACATTGCGTAAAACAACCCCTCATAGATCAGCATGGTTTTGAGCTGCCGGTTCGTCATTCCTACAGCCTGAAGCACAGCAAATTCACGGCGGCGGGAAAGAATACCGGTCATCATGGCGTTGAAGAAATTCAAGAGTCCCACCAGCCCGATGATAGCACAGAGGATACCACCGATCAGAAGGAACATCTGCCGGAACTGAGCAAACTCAGAGCGAGCCGTGGCCTTGCTTTCATACATCAAGGGCGAAAATTTACCGGCAGTGAGCTTCGATAGATATTGCTCTGCTTCGGCCTCGTCAGCTTCGTCTGCTGTGTCGAACAGGTAGAGCATCGGAATGGCCGCACCACCGCTGTCCCTTTGTGCGGTATCCACAGACAAAACTGCCTCATATCCAATACCACCATAACGATAACTCATGGAATACGGAAGCTCTACCAAGGCGCAGACCGTGTACTCTACATCTCTGGCTCCATACAGTTTTTCCTGAAGGTACTCCTCTGGTGTATCTTCGGTGCAGAGTTTCCCGGTGTGGCTGTCGATATATTTCACATCGTCCGCATAGGTGGCGGTAATCGTGTCTCCCACCTTGGGGTAGTATTCAGGATTGGGCAGATTACCGTAGTCATCTAAGGAAACCGCAATGGCAATGGCGTTATTGTTTGGCTCCAGCATAGGAGAAATATCTCCGTCGAACACTTGCAGCTTGTCAAACAGGCTGTTATCCAGAGCCTCGATTCTGGTATCTCCCATCACCATATTGCCCCGGTGCTCCATGCGGCCCATATGGCTGTCCAACTGCTCAGCACTTTCGTACCTTGCATAGTCCTGCCGCAGAGCATCCTCCGTCATCCACAGATATACGGGTTTTCGCACAGCATATCCCGTGCCGGAAAGACTGGCCTTTGTGTTTGCTTCGATTTCTCCGATCTGTTCCGGCGTGATGAATTCATCTGCCGGGTTGTAACGGAAATAGTCGGGTGTGCTGACGATAAAATCGGCGCAGGTCATGGCGGATACATACTTCTCCATGCTGAAGCCGCCCACAAAGGCACACAGCGCATTGAACAGCGTCACCGACAGTGCCAGAGACACCACCACCAGTACCGTCTTTTTCTTGTTTCGTCCCAGATTGGCAAAAGCCATCTGATGGAGCTTCGCTCCCCGGATGCTGCGCCGTTTTTTCTTGGTCTGCATCACATCCGTATATTTGGTAGCCTCCACCGGAGAGACCTTAGCTGCCATTTTTCCGGGCTTGGAACAGGACAAGAGCACCGTCAACAAGGCGAACAGCATAGAACCAAGGAAGATCACAGGCGATGTGCTAATGGTGGTGATGTCTGCATCCAACCGGGTGGAGCGCAAGACAACAGGAACCAAAACAGCGCCAATGCCGTAGCCCAGCAGCAGCCCCGCCGGAATACCGATCAGACAAAGCAGAAGTGCCTGCTGGCGAATGATGCGTTTGAGCTGCCGGGGCGTTGTGCCAATGGTTTTCAGAAGTCCGTAAAACCGGATATCCCCCGCAACAGAGATCTGGAAAATGTTATAGATGATAAGATACCCGGTAAAAATCACCAGCAGCAAAAAAGCTGCTATGGCAATCACAAGTTCCGGGTCGAGCTGCGACTCCAGCTGGGATGAGGTATATCCCCAGTTGACGCCGATCCGGACGCTGTTGGGATCGGTATAGCTGTCCCATGTGTAACCAAGATCGGTATCCACCTGCTCCATCTGCCCTTGAATGTTTGTGCCGGAGGCCAGCATGACATTCAAATCGGTGCGGAAAGGCTGTAAACCTGTTTTCACTGCCTGCGCTTCGATGTCATCTGCGTAATCACGGCTGATGTTGATGTAATGAACAGGCATTAGTTCATCATAGTCCCAATAGCCCACCAGCGTAAAGGTATCTGTTACAGTAAAGGCGGTTTGATCCTTGTCCGTAATGGAATAGGAAACCGTGACCTCGGCGCCCAGCTCCGGCGTTACGCCAAGCAGCTGCAACGCTGCCGTATCCATGGCTACCTCTTTGCCGCTTTCGGGCATCCGTCCTGTAGTAGGGGTTGCATAGCTCCATTTGGTGCAGTTGGCATCCATGTAGCTGATCTCTGCAGGGGTTTTGGAAAAGACACCATCCACCGTGATGCCGATCACCTTCCGTGCCCCCGCAGCCTTCACCTTTGGGTGGGCAGCGATGCGTTCCGCCTGCTCGGGGGAAACATCCTTAAAGGTGCCGTGTGCATAGCCGCCTACCTGCCGAAACTGGTAGGTTTCATAACTGGCGTTCAACGACAAGACAATGGTGAACATGGACGTAAATAGCAGCGTTGTCAGCGCAATGGCAAAAATGGCGATCAGATTGCGGCGACGGTTCGCATAAAGAGATTTTAAGCTGAGCTTCCGAATACATTTTCTGTTTTTGACATTCATCGTAACTACCTCCCGTTAGTTCTGGGAGACGATCCGACCATCTTCGATACGGATAATGCGGTCTGCCATCTGCGCAATTTCTTCGTTGTGGGTGATCATTACGATGGTCTGAGCGAACTTTTGACTGGTTACTTTCAAAAGGCTCAATACATCCTGACTGGTTTTGGAATCCAGATTACCTGTGGGTTCATCTGCCAGAATGATAGCGGGTGCTGCCGCCAAAGCACGGGCGATTGCCACACGCTGCTGCTGACCGCCGGAGAGTTGATTGGGCAGAGCATCCAGACGCTCACCCAGCCCAAGGGTCTGTACGATCTGCTGTACGAAATCCTTGTTGACCTTGCCACCGTCCAGCTCAATGGGTAGAACGATATTTTCATACACATTCAGCACCGGAACAAGATTATAGCTCTGAAACACAAAGCCGATTTTCCTGCGGCGGAAGATGGTCAGGGCTTCACCCTTCAAGGAGAAAATATCCTGTCCGTCCACCATGACTGTGCCGCTTGTAGGGCGATCCAGCCCACCCAGCATATGCAGCAGGGTAGACTTGCCGGAGCCGGATGTGCCGACAATCGCCACAAATTCACCTTTCTGCACACTTAAATCCACTCCGTCCAGCGCATGAACCGCATTATTGCCGGAGCCATAAATTTTTCTCAGGTTTTTTGCCTGTAAAACTTCCATAAACGAGTACCTCCATGAAAAAATCTGTATGTATGAAAGGAAATGATCCTTTGATACATACAGATTATCGCATAGGAATCTTTCCACATTCTTTCCGGCGGAAAATGAAATCTAACAGTTTTGATAGAATTGTTGTTATTTCGGCAGAAATATGGAAAACGTACTTCCTTTTCCCGGAACGGAAGCAACCTTGATATAACCGCCCTCGTTGGATATGATCTGTCGGGCAAGGTATAAGCCGATGCCTACACCTTCTTGTTTCTGCACACTATTTGAGCGGTAAAAGCGAGCAAATATCTTCGCTTGCTCGCTTTCTGAAATGCCCGAACCGGTATCCGATATATCGATCCTTGCAAACATTTCGTAACTTACGGCAGAAATCCTGATTGTGCCATGCTCTGTATATTTGATGGCATTGTCTACGATATTAGCCAGTGCTTCCGCTGTCCATTTGAAGTCGAATACAGCAAAAGCATCGGTATCCTGCATTTGCAAAGACAATCCTTTTTCAGAAACCTTGGCGGCATATTGTTCTACCACACTTTCAAGCAGCGGCTGCAGCGCTGCTTGCTGAGGGGAGAGTGAAATGATCCCGTTTTCCAGTCTGGAAAGCTTTACGAGAGAATCGATCAGAAATCGCAGCTTTTCCGATTGTTTGTACAGCGCCTCCACATTTGCCTTCGCCGATGCAGGCAGAGTTTCCTCCATCAAAAGCTCGCTGTATAACAGCAGATTTGCAATCGGCGTTTTCGTCTGGTGGGAAATGTCCGCAATCAAGGTTTTGATTTTGTCTTTTTCCTGCGCTATGTTTTGAGAAGATGCTTCTGCGGCGGAAAGATAGTGCGCAAACTTCGTTTCCAATGCAGACAGCCGGCTTTCATCAAAATTGGTTTCAGAAAAGGAGCCGGTCATGGCAGCGTCCAGCATCCTTTCGATTTCTTCCATCGTTTTTCTGATCTTCCTCCGCTCCCATAATACAGCAGCTATCGCCGCCAGAAAACATAGCAGTATGATCACAATGCCGGTTTTATTCATCTTTTGTCACCCAGCTATAACCGATTCCGTAGATGGTTTTAATGTATTTCTGTGCGCCAAGCTTATCCCTCAGACGCTTGATCGTAACAGACAAAGCATTTTCATCCACATATTCTGCGCCATCTGTCCAGATCCGGTCTACAAGGTCTCCACGGGTCATGGTTCGGCCTCGGTTTTCAACAAGCAGACGCAGTAATTTTTGTTCGGTTTTACTCAATTCCACTTTTGAATCTCCCGCATAAAAGGTCATTGCCTCAAAGTCAAATTGAAAAAGATCCATACGGATCGGCGCATTTTTATGGCTTGACGCTTGCTTTCGCAGTTGGGTATTCACCCTTGCCCGCAAAACCGAAAGAGAGAAGGGCTTGGTAATGTAATCATCAGCGCCTCTCTCCAGTCCGTCTACGATGTCCAGATCGGTGTCATTGGCAGTCAGCAGAATAACAGGAATCCCGGGCGTGTTTTCCTTGATCTCCCGGAGCAGATCGAGCCCGCTGCCATCCGGCAGATTGATATCCAGCAGGATCAGGGATACACCGCCGCAAAGAAGCTGTTCCTTCGCCGCTTTTAGGTCTTGGCAGGAAATGATCTGACGGTCATCTGCTTTCAGTGCTTTACTTAAACCCTGATTCAACCCTATATCATCTTCAATAATCAATAATTGTTCCATGTATCTCACTCCCTCGTTATTCAAAGGCCACCATTATTTCCTTGGGTAATTTTTCGTTCTCACAGTTCAGAAGATAGGCGATTGCTCTGCTTGCAAATTTGTTTGTTTTCACTGTATCCCAATCGGCAAGCAAAATGACCTCTGCCTTGCCGTTCTCAAAATCTAATGATATTTCGCCCCATTCGCCGTCGCAGTCTGCCTGATATTCGTAGATTGCGGCGGCGATTTTCTTTTTTCGCTTAATCTTGGATTTCTGTTTTAGCCGGACTGCATGGATTGCGCCCTCGGCAACCAACAATTCCGTCAACTTGTCCACTGCTTTTCGGTAGGCTCGTTCTGCACCGCTGGCTGTACTGCCCTCAAACATAACCGCCAGTTCTTCAAAGGTGGGGCGGTCTTTCCATGAACTGACACGCCCACAGGTCATGCAAATTGCTAACCGTTTTTCGAGCAAGGTCTGTTCCCGATAATTCAGTTTCTCAAATGCCCGCTGCACCTTTTCTGTCTGTATGCCGTTCCAGAGGATATCGGTATAGTTCCAGCTATCGTCAAGGGCTACATCCTCGCCTGTTTCTTCGCCGTCCTCGTCTGTGACATAGAAAGGCTGCTGATTGCGGATTCCACGGACAACTTTCAGATATTCTTCCGCAAGGGCAAGATCGCAGTTATACTTCTTGGAAAATTGGTTGACCGCATCTTTGGTGTTATGGTACAGCCACGCCATTGATCGCACCATTTTGTAATTGGTCAGAGAGGATACCGACCATTTTTCTTCGCCCATGCGGAAACGGAGCATAGAATCCCAGATGAACGGATAGATGTATGTAGCATACTCCGCACCCTTGGCAGGATCATAGTCCATCAGCTTTTGGAGTATCTGTTCCCGGCAGGAGAGCTTTATATCTATAAATCGGTCTGTGTCGTACAGATCGCCGCCATCCATGCCGAGAAAGGATTTGATACGCTTGTTGAGCTGCGGCTCGTAGTGGTGTAGGAAGAACGAAAAATAAAGCAAATTCTTTTCCTGCAAGGCAGACAGGATATATTCGTTCAGACTGTCCACCGCTGGCGGCTCCGGTTCCAGTTGGAAGATGCGCTCTGCCACATAGGGAATGATGCCGTCATCGTGCGGATTGACTTGGTGTTTTGGTATGTATCCGGTCATATTCCATGTAAAATCATTCAGCATAGCGCACCTTCTTTCAGCTTTCAAAATCTATTCAGTCAAACAATATGTGCTGCCCAAATATGTACCCTGATTTTTTGACCATTTCTATTCAAAATGATTTGAGCATGCTTCAACTCTCCATATCCCGTTTCCACATCTAAAAGACTACATTCTCGTGGAAACGGGTAGGAATATTTATCAAAATGGTTGAAAATGGTTTTATAACCCAAATCGAAGTTTTTGGCAGTGGTATAAACTATCAAAAAAGTGTACGGGCAACCGTTGGGGTCGTATTTTGTAAGAACTTTATTCATGTGGGAGTCTAATCGCTCTCTTTCCAATGAAGATACCTTTATTCCCTCTATCATTACAACAGGTAATCCATCATAACAAAGCTGAATATCAACCTCCCCAGCCTCGTCACCGTTTTCTGAGTCTCCTTGCCTTGTTTGATCTTTCATGAAATAGCTCTCGCCCAAAATATCCCGAATATAATCATTCATTGTATCTTCGCTACTATCTGCGTTGTAGTGGTGATTACGCTGTAGCTTTGAAAGTGCTCGTAACATTTTGTCGCATATTTCTTTTTCGGGTATTCGGCTATCATCTTCTATTTGTGCAGTACTACAATCTTCTTTGTATTCGTCCAAATGATCCTTCAATACATATAATTTTGACTCTAATTTGTCAAATCGTGTTTTGTCATCCCATCCGGTAAAATGGGATGACAATGCAATTATTTCGTCAATGTATGCGTCACCTTCTATTTTGGCAAGTTCAAAACACACTCGGTCTTTCCACTGCAAAAAGACTGGATTCTTATATATGGTTTGCATATCTATGCTGGATGTTTTATGCGTTCCAGTATTGTAGTCATACATTGAAGCCACTGGGTAGCTCTCTGTGGTAAATAGTGTTTTGATTTCCGGTGCTTGATCAATCAATTCTTTTATAGCATCCACATTAATCATAGTTTTTTCCTTCCAACGCTTCTTTTCTTAATACGCCTTGTCCCATTTCTTTTTCATAATCGCCCTTGGCATAGGCTACATTGCTCAATGCCCGGAGCATTTTATCCTTTGCCAGCTTCTTCATAACCTCTGCAAGATCAGCGTCCAGAGTACCACGCTTCACATAGCGGTTTATGGTATTTAGCCGCTTTTCATAAATCTGTTTCAGCGGATGATCGTCCGCAAGTTCCCGCTGTTCTCTGCCTTTTAGATTGCCGATCTGCCGACAGGTGCGGTGCAGCTTGCCCCCGCGCATAACCGCGCCTAAGTCCTTTGGTGTGCCTTGCGTTGGTGGTCAGAAACCATTTGCCGCAGATCCGGCATTTTTTCGGTGAATGACCCACACACAAACCCTCAAAGAAATCAGACCGGAACATTCCCACAAAGGATACATAGTGCATCCGCTTGACCAGCTTCGCTATGTCCTCGCCGGGACGGATGGTAGCCACATACTGAACAGAGTTATTTGCAACAGACATCCAGGCATTGCCCTCTGTGATAGAGAACTTAGGCGGGAAATAGCTGCCGAACATTTTTGCAAAGCCCTCCGCTGTGCGGTCTGCCTCGTTGCCGTCTGATTTTTCTGCAAAATCAAGCATTGCCTTTTGATATTCCTCAAGAGAGTATGCCAGATGCCCGCATACAGCGGTATAGCGCTGGAGCATCACCGCATCAGCATATTTTGGAACTTCTTCGAACGGTAAAGAATTGGTTACGGCTTTTATGGCGAACTCCACATATTTCAGAGCATTGTCCGCAGTAAAAACCTTTTCTATCCGTTCCCTGTGCTTTGGTATATCCATATAGGAGAACGGCGGCGTTTTGCTGAGAATCTCTAACATTGTCAATGCAGCTTCCTTTACCATAGGAAAGAGTGCAGAAGTATCCTGTCCGGCATTCAGCATCCCGAGCAGCAGATTGATTTTCTCGCATTGCTCGTTCATTCTTGTAATAGTATCCGCAGGAACATTCAGCGCATCACAGGCAAGCGTGCCGACAGGGAATGTTTTGCCCTCATATATGACCGTATCCTGCCAGAAGTCCAATGTCATCAATTCTTGGTTCATGCTTACCCTCCTGTCCTGTTTTTTCACTTTCTTAATTGTATCATGCTAATGTAAAGAAATCTACATCTATCAATAAGTTGTCCTGTTTTTTGAAACAGGATTGTCCTGCCATTAGCCTGTTTTTTGAAAAATCCGTCATAACCATAATAGAAGGAGCGAAGCACCTGCCAATCACGGCGGGTGCTTCGTGCTTTCCAGAATATTATGAACGGAGGGTTTTCTATGACAATCTATGAAACCATCAAGGCGGCAATCAGCGTCAAGCAAGCCGCCGAACACTACGGGCTGAAAGTGAGCCACAACGGCATGGCTTGCTGCCCGTTCCACAACGACAGGCATCCGAGCTTGAAGCTGAATGAGGACTATTTTTTCTGCTTTGGCTGTGGAGCAAAGGGAGATGTGATCGACCTTGTGGCAAGGCTGTTCAATATGAGCAGCTATGAAGCAGCGCAAAAGCTGGCTTCGGACTTCGGACTTGACCCGAAACCGCCCACTGCCGCAGCTATGGCCAAGCCAAAGCGTCCTTATATCCGTCAGTTCCGGGAGGATGAAATGCTGTGTTTCCGGGTGCTGACGGATTATCTGCATCTGCTGGAAGATTGGAAAGTGCGGTATGCACCCAAAACACCGGAGGAGGCTCTGGATGATCGTTTTGTGGAAGCCTGCCAGATGCACTGTCCTATCGAATATATGGCAGATGTGCTGACCGTGGGTGATCTGGAAGAGCGGGTGGCATTGGTGGACGAGCTGATGAAGGAGGGAAAAATTACTTTTCTGCAAGAGTACATCACACGAAAGAAAAAGGAGGTGGCGCACCATGGCGAAGAACCGGAAAACGCCTGATATGAATTTGCCTGTCTGGTTTGATGGGCAGAACATCAACGAAGCTCTGTTTTGTGAAGAATTTTTGCATGAGCGCAGAATTATCTTCGCAAACGGAGCTTTTTTTACGCCCGATGGTCGAGTGACGGACGATCTCCCACTGCGTGGGGAGATTTACGACAAGCTGAAATTTTGTGCCGTAAACAATATCCCCCGGAAGATCACCAACATTCTGGAAGTGCTAAAACTGGAAGCACAAGTGCCGGACTTTCCACCGGAGCAGGATCGGATTCATTTGTCGAACGGTACGCTACTGCTGAACGGCACATTTACCGAGGGCAGACCGACTATCGTGCGAAACCGTCTGCCTGTTGTTTACAATCCTCATGCACCTACACCTGTGACCTGGCTAAAATTTCTGGATGGGCTGCTCCATGCGGAGGACATCCCCACTTTGCAGGAGTTTATCGGCTATTGCCTGATTCCCTCCAACAAGGGGCAGCGCATGATGGTGATTAAAGGCAACGGCGGCGAAGGTAAATCTCAAATCGGTGCGGTACTGTCTACCATCTTCGGCACGAATATGAAAGACGGCAGCATCGGCAAGATTTCTGAAAACCGCTTCGCTCGTGCTGATTTGGAACACATTCTCCTGTGCGTGGATGATGATATGCGGATGGAAGCTCTGCGCCAGACCAACTATGTAAAATCCATTGTCACCGCACAGGGCAAGATGGATTTGGAACGCAAAGGCAAGCAGAGTTATCAGGGCTGGATGTTCGCCCGATTGCTGGCATTCAGCAACGGTGATCTGCAAGCCTTGTATGACCGCAGTGACGGATTTTATCGCAGACAGCTTGTGCTGACCACCAAGGAAAAGCCAGTGGACAGAGCTGACGATCCCGACCTTGCGGAGAAGATGAAAGCCGAATCCGAGGGTATCTTCCTGTGGGCATTTGAAGGCTTACAGCGGCTTGTTGCCAACAACTTTAAGTTTACGGAGAGTGACCGTATCCGGGAAAACCGGGAAGCGGTCAAGCGTGACAACAACAATATCTTTGATTTCATGGATTCCGAGGGATACATCCAGCGTAAAGCGGATGCGTCCATCAGTTCCAAGGATTTCTATGAAATCTACCGGATGTGGTGCGAAGAAAATTCCCTTGCACCGCTGAAAGCCCGCAGCTTCAGCGACGCCATGATTGCCAATGCCGGGAGATTCAATCTGGAACATTGCAACAATATCACCAACTCTGCCGGACGGCGGGTTTGGGGATTCATGGGAGTGGAAGCCATTGCACGACCTCATATAAATGGGTTTTACGGAGATTCGCCGTGTACGTACGTACCGGAGGACATTCCGGAGGAATGGCGGCAGGTCGAGTAAATCCCATTACTGGTACGTATGTACGCAGCAAAAGAGCGTAAAACGCTCGTTATAGAAACAGCACGCATCCTCTCGTTCGGGTTGTTTCTATGTCCACAGGTTTTTGAAAAAGTGTCTGTGGACACCGGCTGCAAGAGGAAGTTGACACAGAACAGCTTCATGCAGACGGGCTGACCATGGGAAAAGGCGTAGACATTTTCGCCTTGGTCAGCAGAGGTCACCGCAGTGACCGCATTCCCCCTCGGGAGAGCCCTCGGAGAGCCCACGGCACTTTGCAGCCAGTATGGATGAAAGTGTAATAGTGGGTTATTACACTTTGAAAAAGTGCCGTTCTCCAGCCCTCCGCTGTCTGCAAATCTCAAAGAAAGGAAAAATCCAATGGCAAGAAATGATGGAATAGACCGTACCGTAGCCAGAAATCTGGACTTGGAAACACCGGCTGATGTGGCTAAGGTACAGGAACACAATGAGCGTGAAAAGGACAGCTACAGCAATCAGGACATCGTGCCGGAACGCACTTCTCTGAACGTTCATTTCAAAGCACCCACGGACGATTATGTAAAAATGTTTGAGCAGATGGAACAAGACGGCGTGATCTCCACCAGAGGTCTGAAACCGGATGCCGTCAAATACGGCGAGTTGATCTTCGATGTGAACTCCGCTTACTTCTACAACCACGGTGGCTATGAATTTGCAAAAGAGTTCTATGCCGATGCCTACAAAGCCGCCGTGGAGATCGTGGGCGGTGAACAGTATATCCTCTCCGCTGTGATGCACGCCGATGAGCGCAACCGGGCAATATCCGAAGCTCTGGGCGAGGAGGTGTACCACTACCACCTTCATGTGGTTTATATCCCGGTGGTGGAAAAGCAGATCCTTTGGTCGAAGCGATGCAAGGATGAAGCCCTCCGGGGAAACGTTAAGGAGGTCATCACACAGGTCAGCCGCAGTAAGAAATGGGAGTCCAAGCCGGTGCTTGACGAGGACGGTAATCCAATGTTGAACGCAAAAGGAAAAAAGATTTTGAGGTCATCCTACAGTGTGTTGCAGGATGACTTTTTTCATTTCATGCGAGTTGCCGGATATACCGATCTGGAGCGTGGAGAACGTGGAAGCACCGAGGAACATCTGACTGTGACCCAGTTCAAGGTGCAGGCAGAACAGCAGCGGCTGGAAGCTGTGACCGGGCAGGTGGCACAGGCAGAACAGAATTTGGAGGATGCCAAAGCTGCCACAGCAAAACAGAAAAAGAAACTGGAATCTTTGCAAAAGGAAACCAAGGCGGCAAAGACCATTGCGCTGACAGTGCAGGACATTGAAGCAATGGGCAAAAAAGCCACATTCGGAAACAATATCACGCTGACACCGGATGAATGCGACACACTCAAACGCTATGCGGTCAATGGCATTATCGCCAATGCTGACAACAAGCGCTTGAAGGAGAAACTGGCTTCCGCTGAAAAGACGGTTTCCATCTGGAAACAGCGGTATGAAGCAGTAAACGAAAAATATATGGAACTGAAACAGAAAGCCCAGCCTTTTCTGGATGCACTGGAAATTGCATCCGAAAGGGTTCGGGCTTTTATCAATTCTATCCTCATCAGAGGAAAGGAAACGCAGGAACACAAACACCCTGCCCGGAAGTGTGGACAGGATATGGAACTTTGATGGAGGAATCGCCTATTGAAGAAATATTATGAGGAAGCGAAATATAATGCGGCATTTGACCGCTGTGTGGATGTTATGAGCCAGATGCTCCAGAAGTACGGGCATCAGGTTTTGGATAAATTAGAGCAGGATACTCCGCAAACGGTGGAGTGTTCCAAGGATGATAAGCAAGCGCAGCCTTTGACGGATAAGGCTGCGTAAAAATTTACAATTTACACGTTGCGTACTTGTTGCGGCTATACTATAATATGTACGCAACGTGTATTTTTGCTTTTTTGGAGAAAAGACGAATGGATTGTAAAAACAGAATTATTAAGTTGCGTGAAAGCACAGGACTGAACCGGAAAGATTTTTGCAAGCTCGTCCATATTCCTTACCGGACTATGACCGAGTGGGAATTGGACAACCGCCATGCACCGGATTATGTGCTTAGACTTTTGGAGTATTATATCCGCAACGAGGGATTGATGGTAAAAGAAATGAGCGAAGGAGGTGGCGATTCTGAAAAAGAAGCAACTTAAATGTTATCTATATACGAGAGTGTCCACCTCCATGCAGGTAGACGGATACAGCTTGGATGCCCAGCGGGACAAGTTGCGGAAGTATGCGGCATACGAGGATATGGTCGTTGCCGGGGAGTATTCTGACGAAGGATTTTCCGGTAAGAACATCCAAGGGAGGCAGGAGTTTCAACGGATGCTGAACGACATCCAGGACTGCAAAGACGGCGTTTCCTATGTGCTTGTCTTTAAGCTCTCCAGATTTGGCAGAAATGCAGCCGATGTTCTGAACTCTTTGCAGCTCATGCAGGATTTTGGTGTCAACCTGATTTGCGTGGAGGATGGCATTGACAGCTCCAAGGATGCCGGAAAGCTTATGATTTCCGTGCTGTCTGCGGTGGCGGAAATCGAGCGAGAGAATATCCGCACACAGACAATGGCAGGACGGGAGCAAAAGGCTCGTGAGGGCAAATGGAACGGCGGTTTCGCTCCCTATGGATACAAATTGGAAAGCGGAAACCTTGTCATTGCGGAGGATGAAGTGGAAGTAATCCGTGTTATTTATGACCGCTACATCCATACCAATGAGGGCGTTGCCGGAGTTGCTAAATATCTCAACCGCAACGGGTTTGTGAAGAAGCTGCGGCAAAATAACACCATCCCCGGATTTTCAAGGAACTTCGTGCAGGACGTACTGGATAATCCCGTTTATATGGGTAAAATTGCTTATGGCAGACGGAGAACCGAAAAGAGGCAAGGTACAAGAAATGAGATGCACGTGGTCGAGCAGTCGGAGTTCCCTGTTTACGATGGTCAGCATGAAGCCATCATTTCCGAAGAAGATTGGTATCTGGCACAGGAAAAGCGCAAGATCAATTCCTTTAAGCGGGAAAAGGTCAACAATCCAGACCACGCACACATCCTATCCGGTATTTTGAAATGCCCGTGTTGCGGAAAGAGTATGTACGGCAATATTGCCAAGGCTCATAGCAAGGACAAGAAAACACGGTATTATTACTACTGCAAAAATACGGTTACGCCGACGGGACATGAGTGCAGCTTCCGGCTGAATATCGAGCAGACGGAAATCAACAAATTTGTGGCGAAGGTCATCTCCGCTATGGTCAGCAATCCCCGATTTATAGAAGCAATTCAAGCGAAAATTGGAACGGCGGTTGATACAGAGGATATGGAAAAGCAGATCGCCGTTCTGCAAGGACAGCTAAAGCAAGCCTTTGGAACGAAAAGCCGCTTGGAGCGTCAGATGGATACTTTGGACATCAACGATGCCCACTATGACAGAAAAATTTTGGATTTGCAGCGCCGATATGATGAACAGTATGATACGATAGAAGAAATCGAAGTTCAGATTGGCGAATTGCAAAGTCAGATACGCAGCATCCAGCAGGAGAAAATCTCCGGCGATAACATTTATCGGCTCTTACTGGCATTTGATGAAGTCTACCATTCCGCAACGGAAGCAGAACAGAAAGAGTTTATGAAAGCCTTTATCGAGCGAATTGAGATGTTCCCGGAAAAGAGAAAAGACGGAAGCTGGATAAAGAAGATTGTATTCAACTTCCCTGTGCCTGTTGATGGCGAGGAAGTGAAAGAACTTCCCTTGGAAACTGAAGCAACAGTCGAGACGGTTGTTCTTTTGTCCCAACAAAAACCGGATGACCACATAGAGATCGACTTAGACTTGGACGAGCTGGATGCTACCAGTGCCGAGTTGAAAGCAACCTATCAGGAAATCAAAGATTATGTGCTGAAAGAATTTGGCTTGAAGGTTTCAAATTTATATATTTCTCAAATCAAAAGGAAATGTGGAATCGAAGTAGGAGCTAACTATAATCTGCCAAAGACAGAAAATCCAAAAGTGCCACAGTGTCCGAAAGAGAAGGAAGAAGCTATCAAGGCTGCCCTGAAATATTTTGCGATGATCTAAGGACATCGCTGATTTCAAGGAGGAATAGCACATGAAAAGCACATTTGAAAAAATGGGTGGAACCTACACACTTGGTACAGACGGAATTTACTATCCGAATCTTGTTAGTACAGATGAAGAACCGCATTATGGGAAATATGGAATGATGCGAAAAACGTATCTGAAAGAGCATCGTCCGGCAATGTATTCACTGTATATGTTGGAAGACAGACTGACAGAACATCTGAATACTGTGGACGATGAAGCAAAGGAGAGAATGGATATTCTGGTGCGTCAGATGATGGAGAGGCAGGGGATTACGGAAGAATTGAAAGCTTGTGACCAGATGGAATGGGTCAGAGCGGTAAATGGTATTCGTAATATGGCAGAAGAGATTGTATTAAAAGAATTGGTCTATATTTAAAGTGTGGAAAGCTCCTTCGGGAGCTTTTTGCTGTTTATAAGATAAATTCTGTCGGAGGTTTTGATTTAATGATTTGATTTATAAAACTGGCAATGATACAATTAGTGTAAT
>ENA-OQNM01000344-OQNM01000344.1-human-gut-metagenome-genome-assembly--contig:-NODE-344-length-17517-cov-3.149109_pt1 | contig 17517 bp, 16 predicted proteins | sample MGYA00242632_ERZ504886 | MGnify/ENA primary metagenome ERZ504886 (study PRJEB26092, sample SAMD00036424) | human gut metagenome | host: Homo sapiens | study: EMG produced TPA metagenomics assembly of... | reverse complement strand
GACGATGCTCGGGGCTTCGTTTTTTCCTCATCCGGCGGCGCGGTGTTGCGTGCGGACGGCGTGGTCGAATGCCTGAAATCTGATGGTGCGTCCTGTGGGGTGATGTTCTCCGGCGAGCCGATGCGATCGATTACCGAAGGTCTGGATGGCGAAGTATGGGCTGTATCCGAGAACGGGCGCGAATTGCATGTGTCAGATGGGGGCAAGGAAACCGATCTGAAGCTTGATTGGCTTGGCGCTGCCGACAGCATTGTGGCATTGGCGGTTTCTCCGGAAGGGTGCCGATTGGCGTTGGCAGTCGAGGGCGAGGACACGAACGGCGTGATGATGACCGGTGTGGCGCGCAACGGTGATAAAACACTGAGCGGTCTGAGCAAAGCGGCCACCCAAGTGAGTGTGCTCAGACACGTCACCATGCTCACGTTCTACAACGATCTGAATCTGGTGTACGCCACCACACCTCCTGAGGGAAATAGCGAACAACAAGAGGCATGGCGTCAAATGGCACCAGGCCCGGCCAATGCGCAGCGTCTGCCTAATGGAACCATAACGTCGATGGCATCGGGGCAGATTAGCCTGTCCCGTCGCCTGGCCATTGTGGACGATTTGGGTATTGTTCGCTCCGTTTCTGGCTCACTCGACGGTTCCTGGACCATCGCCGATAGCCAGGTCACTGCCCTCGGTGCGCAGTAGATGGTATAAGAAAAACGGTGTTCATAATAACCTTTCTTGTTGTATGAGGCAACGGCTTTGTCGCTCGGCTGGCGAGCGGCATTGCCGCTGCGCAACCAATCACTATTATTGGTCTGTTATCAAGGCAAAACAGTGTTGCGACGCCATTTTTGAACCACTGTTATTAATTTGTTATAAACCTGTTATCAAACTGTTATCGCATGCGATTGAACATTTGGCCTGTGAGCGTCATACTAGAGGCTGTCGATGACGAACAGTCACCAAACAGGATGAAAGATCATCCAAAAAATAAACACTGCTCGAGGAGGAGTATTTATGAAGAATTGGAAGAAGGCCATTGCCCTCGTTGCTTCTGCTGCTGCGCTTGTCAGCGTTGCCGCATGCGGTTCCAGCAACGCAGGTGGCAGCTCGGACTCCGGCAAGAAGACGGTTGGCTTCGTGGCTGTCGGTCCTGAGGGCGGCTTCCGTACCGCCAACGAGAAGGACATTCAGAAGGCATTCGAGGATGCCGGCTTTGACCTGACCTACTCTCCGACCCAGAACAACGATCAGCAGAAGCAGATTCAGGCGTTCAACAAGTTCGTTAACGACGAAGTCGACGCCATCATCCTGTCCTCCACCGAGGATTCCGGTTGGGATGACTCCCTGAAGAAGGCCGCTGAGGCTGAGATTCCGGTCTTCACCGTTGACCGTAACGTGGACGTCAAGGACGCCGAGGCCAAGAAGGCCATCGTTGCTCACATCGGACCGTCCAACGTCTGGTGCGGCGAGCAGGCTGCCGAGTTCGTGAACAAGAACTTCCCGGATGGCGCCAACGGCTTCATCCTCGAAGGCCCTGCCGGCCTGTCCGTGGTGAAGGATCGTGGCACTGGTTGGGGCAACAAGGTTGCCTCCAACGTCAAGGTTCTTGAGTCCCAGTCCGCTAACTGGTCCACTGATGAGGCCAAGACCGTGACCGCTGGTCTGCTCGACAAGTACAAGTCCGACAACCCGCAGTTCATCTTCGCTCAGAACGACGAGATGGGCCTCGGTGCCGCTCAGGCTGTTGACGCCGCCGGCCTCAAGGGCAAGGTCAAGATCATCACCATCGACGGTACCAAGAACGCTCTGCAGGCTCTTGTTGATGGTGACCTCTCCTACGTGATCGAGTACAACCCGATTTTCGGCAAGGAAACCGCTCAGGCCGTCAAGGACTACCTGGATGGCAAGACCGTTGAGAAGGACATCGAGATCGAGTCCAAGACCTTCGACGCCGCCTCCGCCAAGGAAGCTCTGGACAACAACACCCGCGCCTACTGATAAGTCTGCTGCGACTCATTGATAACTGAACCAAATAATTGATGTGATGGTGTGAGAAGGATGTTCCTTCCACACCATCACTCATGTGTGGCTCAAATATCACAAAACGATAACACTTCATTCTCGTTTAAGGCAAAGACATGACAGATAAAAACCCCATCGTCGTAATGAAAGGCATTACGATTGAATTCCCGGGCGTCAAGGCCTTGGATGGTGTTGATTTGACTCTCTACCCGGGCGAAGTTCACGCCCTGATGGGTGAGAACGGTGCAGGCAAGTCCACCATGATTAAGGCTCTGACCGGTGTGTACAAGATCAACGCCGGCTCCATTATGGTGGACGGCAAGCCTCAGCAGTTCAACGGCACCCTCGACGCACAAAACGCCGGTATCGCCACCGTGTATCAGGAAGTGAACCTGTGCACCAACCTTTCCGTCGGTGAGAACGTGATGCTGGGCCACGAAAAGCGCGGCCCCTTCGGCATCGACTGGAAGAAGACCCACGAGGCCGCCAAGAAGTATTTGGCACAGATGGGCCTCGAATCCATTGACCCGCACACTCCGCTGAGCTCCATCTCCATCGCTATGCAGCAGCTGGTCGCCATCGCCCGCGCTATGGTTATCAACGCCAAGGTGCTGATTCTCGATGAGCCGACCTCTTCGCTGGATGCCAACGAGGTCAGGGACCTGTTCGCGATCATGCGCAAGGTGCGTGACTCGGGCGTGGCCATCCTCTTCGTCTCCCACTTCCTCGATCAGATTTATGAGATTACCGATCGTCTGACCATTCTGCGTAACGGCCAGTTCATCAAGGAGGTCATGACCAAGGACACCCCGCGCGACGAACTCATCGGCATGATGATTGGTAAGTCCGCCGCCGAGCTGTCCCAGATTGGTGCCAAGAAGGCTCGCCGTGAAATCACCCCTGGCGAGAAGCCGATCGTCGATGTCAAGGGCCTCGGCAAGAAGGGCACCATCAACCCGGTTGATGTTGACATCTACAAGGGTGAGGTCGTTGGCTTCGCTGGCCTGCTGGGCTCCGGTCGTACCGAGCTTGGTCGACTCCTGTATGGTGCCGACAAGCCGGATTCGGGTACCTACACGCTCAACGGCAAGAAGGTCAACATCTCCGATCCGTACACGGCTTTGAAGAACAAAATCGCGTACTCCACCGAAAACCGTCGTGATGAGGGCATCATCGGCGACCTGACCGTCCGCCAGAACATCCTTATCGCCCTGCAGGCAACGCGCGGTATGTTCAAGCCGATTCCCAAGAAGGAAGCGGACGCCATCGTTGACAAGTACATGAAGGAACTCAACGTTCGTCCCGCCGACCCGGATCGCCCGGTCAAGAATCTCTCCGGCGGCAACCAGCAGAAGGTGCTCATTGGCCGTTGGCTGGCCACGCACCCCGAGCTGCTGATTCTGGACGAGCCGACCCGTGGTATCGATATCGGTGCCAAGGCTGAAATTCAGCAGGTCGTGCTTGACCTGGCTTCTCAGGGTCATGGGCGTTTGTCTTCATCTCCTCCGAGCTTGAAGAGGTCGTGCGTCTGTCCGACGACATCGAGGTTCTCAAGGACCGCCACAAGATCGCAGAAATCGAAAACGACGACACCGTCTCTCAGGCGACCATCGTCGAAACCATCGCTAACACCAACGTAAACACCGGAAAGGAGGCATGAGATGGCTGAAAAGGCAAAAGCCGAGGGCAACAACTTTGTCAAGAAGCTGCTGAGCAGCAACCTGACCTGGTCGATCGTCGCATTCATTCTTCTGGTCATCATCTGCACCATCTTCCAGCATGACTTCCTGGCTCTGAGCTGGAACAGCAACACCGGTGGTCTGGCCGGCCCGCTGATCACCATGCTCCAGGAATCTGCCCGATACCTGATGATTGCAACCGGTATGACCTTGGTTATCTCCACCGCCGGTATCGACCTTTCGGTCGGTTCCGTTATGGCAGTGGCAGGTGCCGCCGCCATGCAGACCCTGTCCAATGGCATGAACGTGTGGCTCTCCATCCTCATCGCCTTGGCTGTTGGTCTGGCCATTGGCTGCGTCAACGGCGCTCTGGTTTCCTTCCTGGGCCTACAGCCGTTCATCACCACCCTGATTATGATGCTCGCCGGCCGTGGTATGGCCAAGGTCATCACCTCCGGTGAGAACACCGACGCCTCCGCAGTTGCTGGCAACGAACCGCTGAAGTGGTTCGCCAACGGCTTCATTCTGGGCATTCCCGCCAACTTCGTCATCGCCGTTATCATTGTGATTCTCGTTGGCCTGCTGTGCCGCAAGACCGCTATGGGCATGATGATTGAGGCCGTGGGCATCAACCAGGAAGCCTCCCGTATGACCGGTATCAAGCCGAAGAAGATCCTCTTCCTCGTCTACGCGATTTCCGGCTTCCTCGCGGCCATCGCTGGTCTGTTCGCCACCGCATCCGTGATGCGTGTCGACGTGGTTAAGACCGGTCAGGACCTCGAAATGTACGCCATTCTGGCAGTCGTCATCGGTGGTACTTCACTGCTGGGTGGTAAGTTCTCCCTCGCCGGCTCTGCTGTCGGTGCTGTAATTATCGCCATGATCCGCAAGACCATCATCACCCTGGGCGTCAACGCCGAGGCAACTCCGGCCTTCTTCGCCGTCGTTGTGATTGTGATCTGCGTGATGCAGGCTCCGAAGATTCACAACCTGAGCGCGAATATGAAACGCAAGCGCGCGCTCAAGGCTCAAGCTAAGGCGGTGGCAGCATGACAACAGCTACGGCAAACAAAGTGAAGGCTCCCAAGAAGGGCTTCAAGCTCGATCGTCAGATGATCCCGACCCTCGCGGCCGTGGTGATCTTCATCCTGATGATCATCATGGGTCAGGCGTTGTTCGGCACCTACATTCGACTGGGCTTCATCTCCTCCCTGTTCATTGACCACGCCTACCTGATTATTCTGGCTGTGGCCATGACCCTGCCGATTCTGACCGGTGGTATCGATTTGTCTGTCGGTGCTATCGTGGCCATCACCGCAGTCGTCGGCCTGAAGCTGGCGAACGCCGGCGTGCCCGCCTTCCTGGTCATGATCATCATGCTGCTCATCGGCGCTGTGTTCGGCCTGCTGGCCGGCACCTTGATCGAGGAATTCAACATGCAGCCGTTCATCGCGACCCTGTCGACGATGTTCCTGGCCCGTGGTCTTGCCTCCATCATCTCCACCGACTCGCTGACCTTCCCGCAGGGCAATGACTTCTCGTTCATCTCCAACGTGATCAAGATCATCGACAATCCGAAGATCTCCAACGATCTGTCCTTCAACGTCGGCGTGATCATCGCACTGGTGGTTGTGGTCTTCGGCTACGTCTTCCTGCACCATACCCGCACCGGACGCACCATCTACGCCATCGGCGGCTCCCGTTCCTCCGCGGAACTCATGGGTCTGCCGGTCAAGCGCACGCAGTACATCATCTACTTGACCTCTGCGACTCTCGCCGCCCTGGCCTCGATCGTGTACACCGCAAACATCGGCTCTGCCAAGAACACTGTGGGTGTTGGCTGGGAGCTCGACGCCATTGCCTCCGTGGTCATCGGCGGTACGATCATCACCGGTGGCTTCGGCTACGTGCTCGGCTCCGTGCTCGGCTCTCTGGTCCGCTCCATCCTCGATCCGCTCACCTCTGACTTCGGTGTGCCGGCCGAATGGACCACCATCGTTATCGGTCTCATGATCCTCGTCTTCGTTGTGCTTCAGCGCGCGGTGATGGCGGTCGGCGGAGATAAAAAATAGCGGGCTTGCCCGCTCGGTCTCCGCACCGAATACGACACACACCATAACTGAATAGGCGGGATCAGCCCGGCTGCTGTGATGGCAAGGTCACAGCAGCCGGCACTGCCCGCCAAAGCTTTCTTTCTCCTTTTCTTCCTTTCATTAGCGTGTGGGGCGTGCCCCGGGGTTCTCCCGGGGCACGCCCCACACGTGTTTGGAAAGCTGGGACTCTATTGATGATCGGATTTATGCACGCTTACGTGCCGCGCGAATGCGGAACGCGGTGGCCAGACAGCACCAGCCAATCAGGCAGATAACCGTCATCGTGGCAAACGTCCATGTGCCGCCGACGGCAGTGGCGTGAGCAAACTCAGCGGTGCCTTCTTCTCCTGCGCCGGCCTGAGCCACGGAAAGAATCGTGGAGAACAGTGCGGTACCGGCAGCGCCGCCAAACTGAAGACACGTGTTGAAAATGGCGTTGCCGTCCGGCTTGAACTCGGGAGAGACCTCCGACAGGCCACTGGTCATCACATTCGCATTGCCGATGGAATAGAACAGACCGAAAATGAAATAGAATCCGGCGAGCAGCACGGGCGTAAGCTGCATCGAGAACACCAGCATAAGCACTGGGCCCAAAATAGCGATGCCGATCGGAATCAGAATCGGCTTGACCGCGCCGAACTTATCGTAGAACCAGCCGCCAAGCGGGGCACAGACAGCGCCGACCAGTGCTCCGGGCAGCACCAGAGAGCCGGCCACAAATGCCGTGGTGCCGAGCGAGAGCTGTGCCACATTGGTGATGACATAGCCGTAGCCGATGGCGACCAATGGCAGCAGCAGATATGCGCAGGCGTGTAACAGTACGGCGGGATCCTTGAGAATGCCAAGGCGCAGCAGCGGGGAGAAGGCACGCTTGGAACTCATGGCGAACACGATCAACAAGGCGAGGCCCACAATCAGACTGACAATGGCGATAATGCCGGAGCGTGTGGCTGACTTGCCGGACACCGCCGCACTGATGGCCACGCCACCTTGGTTGAGCGCCAGCACCAGACCGACCAGCGCGACAACAATGGACCCAAGCTGAATCGGGTCAAGATAGGCAGCCTCGGTCGGTGTCTTCTGCTCAATGCACTTCATGCCGATGCATGCTGCGATTAGCACCAGCGGAATGGCGATGACGAAAATCGCGCGCCACGGTAGCACTGTGGTCACCGCGCCGCCGACGGTCGGGCCGATGGCCGGAGCCACGGTAATGACCAGCGATCCTACGCCCATCAATCGGCCGATTTTCGAACGAGGAGACTGCTCCAGAATGATGTTGATCATCAACGGCGTGGCCACGCCTGAGCCAATGCCCTGAATAATGCGGGCGACAATCAGCAGCGGGAAGGCTTGGGCGACGATCATGATCAGCGAGCCAACGATGGCCAGAATCACAGCCGCAAGAAAAATGGTTTTCAGCGCGAATCGGCGCTTCAAAAACGAGCTGATGGGCATGGTAGCGGCCACCGCCAACAGATAAATCGTGGTAATCCATTGCACAGTGGCCGTGTCGACATGGAATTCGCGCATCAGTGCGGGGAAAAGCACGGTCATCACGGTTTCGGTCAGAATGCCAATGAAGGCAAGTGAGCCGACGGCTACAATCGCGCCGATAAGACGTGTGGGAATCTTCTCGTTATCAATATGCTGCTCAGGCATACATGCTCCTAAACGTTCGGTTGCAAGGTATGGAATGTAAGGTTTACCAACCGGCGTAGGTACCTGTGCGTGCGGATAAACCGGCAATCGTACTGCCTTGGCTGCACGCTATGGAATCACAAAACCACCTGTGAGTGTACGGTTCGGGGCGGACGCTACGGTCGATGCGCAATGGGTTGTCCCTTGGTTTGTGGGGTTTGATGGGGCGGATTCGGCATTGGTCCGGTAGCAGTTCGGCATTGGTTCAGCATGAGGAAACCGCGATAATATCTGCCCTGCCGCCTAGTTTGGTGAACCATGGGTATTGAGAACACGCATAAGCTGATTGTCAACTGCCTGCCTCTCAACGAAGGAGAACGGCGGGCTTTCGCCAAGGCGGCTCGCGATGTGCCGCAGGAATTCGTGGGCGTCGAAGCGCACCGCGGCGACATGGTATGGTCGGCCGCTGTTCCCGAGGAGCTTCGCTCCCGAGCTACCGCAGTCATCGGCAACTTTCCGGTCTCGCAGGCTTCCCAATACACCCGTCTTGAATGGTTGCAGACCTTCAGCGCCGGTGTGGATGCGTACATCTGCCCGGGTGTGCTGCCTCGCGGCACCATGGTCACCAATGCGAGCGGCGCGTATGGCCAAAGCGTGTCGGAACACATGTTCGCCACCATGTGGGCATTGATGAAGAACCTCAACCGGTATGCCTCCAATCAGCGTGATCATCAGTGGCAGGATGAAGGACCGGTATTGAGCCCGGAAGGTGGCATCGCGCTGATTATCGGCGTCGGTGACATCGGGTCGCATTTCGCTCAGCTTGCCCAATCCGTAGGTATGCGTACTTTCGGCGTGCGCCGTCATGCGGACGTGCCGGCCAAGGGCATTGAAAAGATGTATGGCTTCGAGCGGCTGGAGACGCTGTTGCCATTGGCAGACGTGGTGGCGATGGCGGTGCCGCGCTCGCCGCAGACCCATCATCTGCTGAATGCGGATCGTCTGGGTCGTCTGAAATCCACAGCCATCGTGATTAATGCCGGGCGTGGCGACGCCATCGATCCCGAGGCCTTGGCTGACGCCTTGCACAATGGACGGCTCCACGGTGCCGGATTGGACGTCACCGAGCCTGAGCCGTTGCCGGCGGAAAGTCCGTTGTGGGATGAGCCGCATTGCCTGATCACCCCGCATGTGGCCGGCGGCAATCATTTGGAAAAGACTTCCGAACACATCATCCGCATCGCCCTGACCAACGTTTCCCGCTATGCCAAACAGCAGGAACTGTTGAATCTCGTGCGATACTGATTCGCCTGTGTCGGGTGTACATGAACTCATGTACACGGCCGGCGTGTCGCATCCCGCTGCGACTGCGGCATCGAGATGATACCTGCAGAGGCGTGGTTGATCAGGGGCCCAATGAACGTGGCCCGAGGTTAGTTTCAGTCTGATAGTTCGTAGCCGTTGGCGTCTTTATGCCACGGTGAGCCGGGCTTGCTGCACAGAATGATGATGCCTTCAACAAAGCCCCAGATGGCGGCTGCGATTGGGCCAAGTCCGAGCAGAATCCAGCCGACAAGCGTCAGCAGCAGCTGGGCCACGGCCTTGCCGGTGTTGCCGAGATAGAAGTTGTGCACACCAAGTCCGCCGAGGAAGATGCCCAACAGGCCGGCAGCCAGCTTGGACTTGGACGATTGCCCCACCGGGGCGGCGGCATACGGAGCGGCGGTGTATTGCGGCTGCGCGTAGGCGTTCGGCTGCTGGTAAGCCTGTCCATAGCCGGGCTGCTGGCCGTAGCCCGCTGCGGGCTGTGCGGGCTGGCCGTACTGCGGCTGGCCGTACTGCGGCTGGCCGTACTGAGGCTGAGCGTATGCGCCGGCGGGCTGGCCGTATTGCGGTTGCTGCTGGCCGTAGCTTCCGGCGGCGGGTTGAGCGTATGCGGCGGGCTGTGGGGCGCCATAGCCCTGCGGCTGCTGTGCGGCATCTTGGCCGTAAGACGGTTGTGCCGGCTGTGCGGGCTGTGCCGGCTGCGGAACACTGTCCGAACCGTACGGTTGTTGTTGATTATCAGTCATGCGGGTCAGTCCCCTCTCAATCGGGAACGGCAATACCTTCTTACCGTTTCTGCACAACATCATCTCATGTTTTGCCCAATAGTAAAACCTGCCGCGCTACGATTGGGCCATGAGAAGTTTCCTGACCAGCTGGTTGATTATGACTATCGCCGCCGCCGTCATGGTCGCGGTGACTCCCGGCATGACCCCGGTGGGGGAGCCTCCGATTCTCGGCATCGCCGCGTTCGCTTTGTTCATGGCGCTGATTAATGCGTCAATCAAGCCGATTGTGCATCTGATCGCACTGCCGTTTGCGATTCTGTCTCTCGGGCTGGTCACCTTGATTATCAATTGGCTGTTCATGCGACTCGCCAGCTGGCTGGCGGTCAGTCTGTTCGGCGTGGGCGTCTTCGTACACGGTTTCCGGTGGTCGGTACTGGGGTCCTTGGTCCTGACCATTGTTGCGGGAATCGTCGGGTCCATCTTGGATCAGTGACGGTGCTCGCTGGGCGAATATGAGTAATGGCGGTTGGAATCGGACTGATTCCAACCGCCATTACTCATATCAAGCTACGGGATCGAGCGGGGCGAACATTACTCGCGCACCAAGCGGATATGCTCCACATCGTCGCGCCGGGAGCGACGGAACAGCACGAAACGATTGCCGATGGACTGCACCACTTCGGCGTTCAGCTGCTCGGCAAGCTCGGCGGCGGCTTCCTTGGCGGTCAGGCCAGAACCGTCCTGCACGGCGCACTTGATGAGCTCGTGCTTCTCAATGGTCTCATCGGCCTGATTGACGGCCGACTCGGTCAAATCGTTCTTGCCCACATAGAACAGGGGCTTCAGCGAGTTCGCCATCGCGCGCAGCTGCTTGATTTGCTTCTTGGTCAATGCCATGGGAATTTCCTTACATCTTTCGTATAACCACACCAGCATAGCAACCGGTGCTGTCTGCGCTGTTTGCCGCCCTACAGCGCGATGATGGCCGCGATGTAGATGATGACGGCAGCGGCGAATATGAGATCTCGCGCGGCGATGGTCAGGGCACGCCAGTGGGTGCGGCGGATGCCCTCCTCGTAGCAGCGGGCGTCAAGTGCGAGGCTCAGGTTGTCCGCGTGACGCAACGTGCCGGCGAAAATCGGCACGATAATCGCGCTCATCGCCTTGATGCGCTGGGCCAGTGAACCGGTTTCGATGGAACCGCCACGCGCGGATTGGGCGTCGACGATGGCGCGGGTTTCGTCGGTCAGCGTTGGAATGAATCGCAATGCCAGACTCATGACCAGCGCGATTTCTTGGGCATGGATACCGAGCCGGTTGAGCGGACTGATCAAGGTGGCGAAGGCGTCGGTCATGGCGGTAGGCGTGGTGGTAGTGAGGAACACCGCGCCCAGAATGATTACCAATGCGAAACGGCAGGCGTACAGCACGGCTATGGTCACGCCCTGATCGGTGATGCTTAGCGGGCCAAGCGCCACCACCGGCGTGCCGGTGCGTACCACAAACAGATTGACCACGCCCATCAGCACCAGCAGGATCAGAATCGGATGAATGGATTCAAGCACCCGTAACGGGTTCAGGCGTGCCGCCGCGATAACGGCCAGGGTGATGGCGATGCCCAGCGCGAGCTGGGTTGGCGTGTTCACCGCGAACATCGTGAACATGGCGGCCAGGAAGCCCACCATCTTCACGCGCGGGTCAAGTCGGTGTATCACTGAGTGCGCAGGGCCGTTGGAGGATACGGCCGGCTCGGTGACGGTGGCCGTGACGGGGCCGCCGGATGCGGGGGCGGCAATCGGCATACGGACCACGCGGTCGGCGATTTGCTCGGCCTCCTCCCGGTCATGGGTGATGATGAGCACGGTCACGCCACGCGATTTGAGCGTGCGCAACAGCTCATGGATACGCTTCTTGGCTTGGGCGTCCAGACTCGCGGTCGGCTCGTCCATGATGAGCACGTCAGGATTGCAAGCCAGCACGCCGGCAATGGCTGCCAATCGTTGTTGCCCGCCGGACAGGTCAAGGGGGAGCGGTCGGCAAGATGCCCGATATGCAGCAGTTCCAGTGAATTCGCGCACGCGGTCGGCTACCTCGGTCTCGCCAAGCCCTTGGTTGCGTGGGCCGTACGCCACGTCCTCGGCTACCGTGTCAGCGAACAGCTGATGCTCTGGATGCTGCATCACGTAACCCACATGCCGGCGCAATTGCGCTAATTGCTTGCGATTCGCCGACTTCGGGCGCACGTTGCGACCGCGCTTGCCGGTCGAGGCCACCGGAACACCGGCCACTTCGATGCTGCCGGCGGTCGGCGCAGTCAGTGCGCACAACATGCGCACCAGCGTCGACTTGCCCGAACCATTCACGCCCATCAGTGCCACGGTTTCACCGCGCGCGATGGTGAACGACAGGTCATCGATAACCGCCCGTTTGGCCGAAGGATAGCGATAGGTCAGATGCGAGACGCGAATAAGTGGGGTTCGTCATATCACCGATGCCATCGGAGAGCAGCGGCAGTTCGGAGCCGTCTCGCGCTCCGCTGGCGGGGCTGTCGTTCGTAGGGCGACTGGGGCGGCTTCTGTGCCGATACTACCCTCAGTCTCGCTTTGCGAGACAGCCTCCGCTAGCGGGGATCGATTATCGACGGCTGCAGTGATACCAATGATTCGCCCGGCCTCCATGTGCACGATGCGATCGGCATGAACGGTTTCATCTGGATGATGCGTGACATGCACAATAGTGGTGCCGCGCGCCTGCAAATCATCCAAAATGCGCATAACTTCGGCGCGTGCGGATTCGTCCAGCATGGCGGTCGGCTCATCCAATACCAGCATTGCCGGGTTCATGGCCAGCATGCCGGCGATGGAGGCGCGTTGCTGCTGCCCGCCGCTCATACGGGTCGGGTCGGACTGGCGTAAGTTCGCCAACCCCACGGCCTGCAATGAATCAACGATACGCTCGCCGATGAGCTCGCGCTCCAGCCCGAGATTCTCCGGGCCAAAGGCCACGTCATCCTCCAACACGGTAGTGACCAGCTGATCCTCGGGATTCTGGAACTACCATACCGATGCCGTGGCGGGCAGCACGATAGGCATCGGCATTCGGGCCGGCTGCGTACACGCGTTGCCCCAGTAACGTCACTTCACCACCGTCCGGCGCGGTCAATCCCGCAATCAGACGGGCTAACGTGGATTTGCCCGACCCGTTCGGACCGACCAAGCATAGGCGCTCGCCGGCATGGACCGTGAGTGAAACGCCATCCAAAGCCCATGAGGTGCCGCGGTCATAGCTGAAACGAATGTCCTTGAGCACGGCGGCGGGGGAGGCAGGCTCGGCGGAAGCGTGAGGTTCGGCAGAATCGTGGAACTCGTCGGCGTCGAAGGAATGGGGTGCAACGGTCATGAAACAGCAATCCGTAACTGATAGGCGAAAACGCAGAATCCCGGCCCGTGCCGGGATTCTGCGTTCTGGTTCTTTGAGTGGTCTTTGAGTGGTCGTTAGTCGTGGCGGGCATCGGCCCGTCTCAGGCCAGTCACTGCTGCTTGGACAGCAGGTTGGAGATCGGCTTGTAGATCAGGAAGGTGATCACGGCGTGAATCGCCATCTTAGCCACGTTGAACGGCAGCAGAATCGGCAGAATCATCGCGGCCACAGCTTGGTAGGTCATGTGCGCGTAAATCGGCGTGACAATCAGGTTGCTCACCAGCGCCACCACGATGGCCAGCACCGCACCCACCAGAATGCCGATGGCGGCACCCTTGCGCGTACGGATCTTACGGTAGATGAACGCGGCCGGCACAGACAGGAACAGCGCCACCAGCACAGCCATCAGCGAACCCCACGGATTGGCGAACATGTGCGGCACAAAGCCGAGCACAGACACGATTGCGGCGGCGGCCGGGCCATACGCAAAGCCGGCAATCAGGCAGACGATGCCGGACGGGTCGTACTTCAGCCAAGTGACCGGCGTAATCGGGAATTCAATGAAGCTGGTGACCATCGCCAGCGCCACGAACAGTGCATACATGGCGATACGGCGCGTGGACCAGCGGCCAGAATCGGCCACACCAGTGGTGTGTGAGCCAAGTTTGGCGCTGGTGCTGGCGGTGGACGTGCTGGCCGAACCCTCGGCCTCGGGTGCCACAGAACGAACAACTTGCATGCGAATACGCGAAGATACACTCATAATGAGCCCTCGTTTCTTCCATCCGGACTATACCGTTGGCTCCGGAATCTCACCGGATCAGCCGCTTGCGCGGGTCGCGGGCTTCCTGCCATCCCGTTATGAAACCCGGGGTGCAGGTTACCGCCAGTAAGGAATTGCACCTTCCCTGAAACTGACAGGCTTATTCATACGCCATGCGCCGGACGTATGCAACCCGCGTTTCACTGTGCAGAAATTCGTCTTGTGCCGGTCAAGTGCAACAATGGGAGCCATGGCTGAAGTGAAGAAACCCAACAACACCATCGACAAGCTTGCCCTGATCGTCACCACCTACAAACGTCAGCAGTTTGCTTGAGACACTGTTCGAATTCGATTCTGGCGCTTGAACAGGCACCATGGCGCATTGTCATCGTGGACAATGAGCAGTCCGATCAGACGGCGGACATGGTCGCTGCGTTTGCCGGCAAGGTGACCGGCCAATGGGGCACCACCGTGGCCGACCAGTCCGGTAACGAAGAACGTGTGGTCTATGCGCCGCAGACCGAGAACCTGGGTGGTGCGGGCGGTTTCTCCGCCGGCGTGGCCAAAGCCTACGAGCTGGGTGCCGCATGGTTCTGGGTGATGGATGACGATGTGGCCGTGCTGCCGGACGCCATTGCCAAGCTGTCCAAGTGGACCGACAAGCACGAGGTGATTCAGGGCTCCCGATTCGACTACGATGGCGGCCCGTTCTACTGGCAGTACGACTTCATTGTGCCGCTGGGCATCCCGAACCCGATTGCGCCCGCCGCATTCGGCCCGGCCGGATACCGAGTGATGGACACGCTGTGCTTCGAAGGCGGCCTGTTCAACCGCCGTGTGGTTACGGAAATCGGTCTGCCGGACCCGCGCTTCTTCATCTACTGGGATGACACGATGTATGGCTACCGCGCCAGCAAGGTCACCAACCCGATTGTGGTGCCCGACGTGATCCTGCGCCGTACGCGCGAAATCGGCAATTGGGATATCGCCGGCGTGCGCCAGCTCAACTCCACTTCCGACATGAACCGCTACCACATCATGCGCAACCGCGGATACATGGCCCGGTACTTCATGACCTATGGTGACTTCCGTCCGCTGGTGTTTGGACTGGGTACCGTGCTCACCGCGGCCAAGGAAGTCATTCGCCTGGTGATGGTGGATCGCGAGCACCTCAAGACCGGTTTGGTACAGATTGCCAAGGGCTGGTGGGACTCGCGCAAGCTGATGCACGACCCCACCTGGAAGCTCATGCCGTCGCTGAAGTAGCCGTAGTAGTGGCTCCCCTCTATGAGGGGGGTCACTACAGGTTACTTATGGATGAACAGGCCACCGTCGCCCCAAGCCCACTGGCCTTGGCCGGCACCGATCTGGAAGTGCAGCTTGGCGATGCCCATGTCATTGAACGCGTGATGCTCATCTTCCGCACTCTGATCGATATGCGCGGCGGCGGTATCGTCGGCCGGATTATACGAGAAGGTGATTGGCTGACGGTTCATCGCGCTCGGCGCCTTCATCGCAGCCTCGACGCCGGACTTGAACCAATCCGGAGCGGCCTCGCGCCCCTCATCGCTCATTGTGGCGGTGAACTGCTCATAGGTCTTGGTGGCGCGGTGCGTGCGTTGCGCTTCGCATAGCTCCTCATAGGATTTCGCCTGATAATCCAGATGATTCTTCGGATGCCCGATCACCACACCGAGATACAGCTCCTGGCCAGAGGTGACGCGGCAATGCTTGGCCGCCTCCGCCTTGTCCCATGAGCCGGCGACCCATAAGGTGCCGAGGCCGCGCAACGTGGCCGTGAGCACCATGCGTTCGGCATAGAAGCCGGCACGCTCTTTGGCTTCCTCATCGTTCGCGGGGCCGACGATGGCCAGATAATTCGCCGCATTGGTCAGATGACCTGAAGCATTGGCTTCGGCGAACACCTTGGGCTGGTCGCGCACCAGCTGAATGTTGAGATCGCCGAGTAAGTTGATCGGCTGAAGCGCCATCTCGAGCTGGCGGGCCGTATCGTCGTCGATCGGCTCATCATCGTAGGCGCGTACGGCGGTGCGGATGTTAATTGCATCAATAAGTTGGGTATGTTCTGCCATACCTCCCATTATCGCGCGCGACACAGAGTCAGGCCACCATAGACGCCGATTTTTCCTAGTATGCGAAATCGCATGCATTGCCCATTGTCAGGCTTGAAAAACGATACGAATAGGGTACGTAGTGACCGGCGACGATGCACACGTTTGCACAATTGGTGTGTAATGGTTTCGTGTTGAGCGTAATTCGCGTTAAACTGGGCGCAACCTTACGAACTGATGAAAACGTATGGAAAGGAAGGTCAACGATGATTGAAACTGCACAGGCTTTCGGTGTTGACATTGGCGGTTCCGGCATCAAGGCCGCACCTGTCGATCTGACCAAGGGCGATTTCGCCGAGCCACGATTGAAGATTCTCACTCCCGAGGTCTCCACTCCTCAGGCCGTGGCCAAAATCGTCAAGCAGCAGCTCGACCACTTCGAAGTGCCTGAATCCGCACCCGTTGGCATCGCTTTCCCCGCGCCGATCAAGCCCGGCCAGAAGCTCGACTTCATGGCCAACCTTGACCAGTCTTGGATTGGCGTGGACGTTACTGAAGTGTTCTCCGAAGCCTGCGGCCGCCCGGTCGTCGTGGTAAACGACGCCGACGCCGCCGGCCTGGCCGAAGTCCAGTTCGGTGCCGCCAAGGGCCAGGATGGTCTGGTCATCGCCACCACACTGGGCACCGGCATCGGCACCGCCTTGATTTACAACGGCGTGCTCATCCCGAACACCGAACTCGGACACATCATCCTGAGCGCCAAGCATCTGGACGCCGAGAAGTATGCCTCCTCCGCGATTCGCGAGAATGAGGAACTGGGCTACAAGAAGTGGGCCAAGCGTCTGACCAAGTACTACGGCCTTATGGAGAAGTACTTCAACCCGGACCTGTTCACCGTCGGCGGCGGCGTGAGCCGTCAGAGCGAAAAGTTCCTGCCGTACGTGGATATCAAGACCCCGATCGTGCCCGCCAAGCTGCGTAACCAGGCCGGCATCGTCGGTGCCGCCTACTATGCCAGCACCAAGCAGCAGTGAGCCAGTGAGCGTGGGTGTGCAGCGCTGACCCGCGAATATGCTTCAGGCCGTCCGACTAGTCGGGCGGCCTTTTGCATTGCATAGGAAAGGTATGCGACGCGTTCCCGGGAATGTTGCGCAAAGTGGGCGTGTGTATGGAGGTCTGTGGCGACGCGTTCCCGGGAATGTGTCGCGTTTGAGGGTGTGATTCGGGTCCAGAGCGACGCATTTCCGGGAATGTTGCGCGTTTGAGAGCGGGGCAGGGGGCACCACGCTCTATCGTGGGAGGGTATGAGCGTGCATTTCTCTTCTCGTGTGGATATTTCTGCGCCGAATCCCATTGCGGCGGCCGAGGCGGCAGCCAAGGCAAACGGCATCGCACTCAGCAAACTCAACGATTCCAATCCGACCCGCCACGGGCTGGCACCTGAATTGGTGCCGAGCGTGTATACGGCCGACCCGCGTGGACCGCGTGCGGCGCGAGAAGCATTGGCCACATTCCTCAATACGGCAAAGGCGGTAGACGCAAGCAGCCCTCAGTCGACTTCGCCCGCCGCCAGCGAGGGCGGGAACGAGCGCCATGCCGCTTTCAACAATGCGAATACCGCCATCGAGGGCGTTGACCCGGACGCCTCGTACTTGTCTGTAGCGTCCACCGTCCGTACGGCGGTATTCGTTGGCGTGATAAGTTAACTTTGTCGATGCGCGACGCGGTGCTGGCGACCAAACCCGGCCGTAATCCGCTCGATTGAGTCGATTGCACGGC
>ENA-OQNM01000342-OQNM01000342.1-human-gut-metagenome-genome-assembly--contig:-NODE-342-length-17552-cov-4.148522_pt1 | contig 17552 bp, 17 predicted proteins | sample MGYA00242632_ERZ504886 | MGnify/ENA primary metagenome ERZ504886 (study PRJEB26092, sample SAMD00036424) | human gut metagenome | host: Homo sapiens | study: EMG produced TPA metagenomics assembly of... | reverse complement strand
ATGATTATTCGGCGGCCTTTTTGGCGTCGGCTTTCTTCTGGAACTTTTCGTTCTGGATGATAAAGCGCTCGTGGGTGGCGCGGCCAACTTCGCCGGCGTCGTCATACATCACGGCGCTGAAGGTCAGCTTGCGGCCGTCCACGGCGGTCAGTTCACTTTCGCAGCGCACCATCATGCCAACGGGTGTGGGGGCGTTGTGGGCCAGTTCCAGCTTGGTGCCAACGGTGCCGCAGCCGGGGTCCAGCTCCGGGGCAACGCTCTGCCAGCAGGCTTTTTCAACCAATGCGGCAAGGGCGGGGGTGGCGAACACATTCAGCTCACCGCTGCCCATGGCGGCAGCGGTATTGGCGGCGGTTACGGCAACGCTGGCGCTGCCTTTGATTCCGGGATTCAGCATAGTACAATACTCCTTTTATCAGCAACAATTTTGCGGGGGCAATATGCCTTTTATTATACACGCTTTGCTGCCGTTTGAACAGCATATCTGTTTGACGCGGCAAAAAAACAGGGGTATAATATCTTTTAATACAAAAGAAGTAAACGCAGCCCATCAATGCGCTGCGCTGCCCGGCTTTGTGTTTTGATCGAGGAGAATAGAATGGAAGCAGCCAATAAGATTGCCATTATTACCGATACCTGCTGCGATCTGCCGCAGGAATATCTGAAAGAATACCCCATTTTCTGTGTGCCGCTGGTGGTGACAAGCGGGACCGAGAGCTACCGCGATAACATTGATATTACGGTAGAAACGATCTATGCTCGCCAGAAAAACGAGAATTTCAAAACCAGCCTGCCCCGCCCGCAGGATATTGAGGATGTGTACAGCGCGATCGCCCGCCAGGGCTACACCCATGTGATCGTGCTGATGATCGCAGAGTGCCTTTCCAGCGCCAACAACCTGATGCGTCTTGCCGCCGAGGAACACCCGGAGCTGACCGTGAAAGTGTTCGACAGCAAAAGCGCCAGCATCGGTCTGGGTGCACTGGCGGTTCAGGTGGCGCGCTATGCGGTGCGCGGTGTGGCGTTTGACCCGCTGTGCGAACTGACCAAGCGGCTGATCGATGACACGGTGGTGTATTTTTCGCTGGATACGCTGGAGTACCTGCAGCGCGGCGGCCGCATTGGCCGCGCCACAGCGCTGGCGGGGGGACTTTTGCAGATCAAACCGATTTTGACCTTTGACCGCAAGGACGGCATGATCTCCACCGCCGCCAAGGTGCGCGGCCGCCGCGGTGTGCAGCAGCGGCTGATTGAGCTGGCAACGGAGCTGGCAGCCAAACACCCCGGCGAGGAGTATAACCTGGTCGTGTGCGATGGCAATGTGCCGGAAGAGGGCGCAGCGCTGGAAGCAGCTCTGACCCGCGCGCTGCCCAACGCCCACCGTGTGCTGCACGGCAAAATTGACGCCACCCTGGCCGTACACCTGGGGCCGAACCTGCTTGGCGTTGGGGTGCAGTTCCTGAACAGCAAGCTGCCGGCGTAACGTGGCCAGCAAAACAATTAAAAAATAAAAAACCTGCCTGTACCGGGCGAGCGGATGCTCAATAGTACAGGCGGTTTTCGTTTTTATAGCGGGAAGATAATAAAAAATAAGTAAGGCAGGGAAAGGAACCCGGACGCAGGCTGTGAGATAAAGTGCCCGGAACACCGAGTGCTGCGGCCAGCCCCAACTTTGTCAGGCCCCACTACGCATCATTCCGGGGGCTTTATCCCACAGCCTGCTGGCGAGTGGCGGGGATAGGAGGATGGGAAGGAGACGAAATATATACAGGGCAATACCGCATAATTCTAAGTGCCGATACGGCGAGCGAGGTGCGGCAGATGCTAAGCCAAAAGCGCAGATAATACTGGATGCTGCAAAGGTGAGCGCCGCCAGTGGCGGATGCAGCGAACCGAAGCAGGGGCAGCGGTCGCAGAGTGCGAGGGGCTTTTGCCCCCGAAGCACGATGCGGGTACCGCAACCCGACATTATCGAGCATTTTGGCAACGCAGATGCCGTGCCGCAGCTGCCGGAGCGGTGCTTAAGCCGCAAGGCGGGAATTGTGCGGTGTTGCCTTAGATTATAGCTCACACTGCACCGTAAATGCCGTGCACGCTCACTTCGCCGGTAAACACATGGGTGCTGCCCTCAGCCCCCTGCACCACCAAGCGGCCCTCTTCGTCCACATCCAGGGCGGTGCCTTCGCCGCCGTCAAAGGTCACATGCCTCCCCAGGTTTACACAGCGCGCCTTATACGCATCCCGGATAGCGGAAAAGCCCTCCCGCTCAAAGCCGTACAGCGCGCGGTCAAATCCAAAGTTCGTCATGCTCTCCGCCAGTGCGGCGGCGTCCGCCGCCGGATCCACGGCAATGCCCTGCAACGCCAGGCTGGTGCCGTGGGGCAACTCCATTGCGTCAAAATAGCTCTGCGGCTGGGCCAGATTGATGCCAATGCCACACACAATGGCATGGTGGTCCGGCATCCCCTCGCACAGAATGCCTACGATCTTTTTACCGTTCAGCAACAGGTCGTTGGGCCATTTGATCTGGCACTGGATGCCGTACCGCTGTTCCAGCGCATCCGCCACGGCCATGCTGGCAAACAGCGGCAGGCTTTCGGGCTGAGCCAGCTCAGTTTTCAGCACTACCGTGTAATACAGCGCCTGCCCAGACGCATTGATCCAGGTGTGCCCGCGCCGCCCGCGGCCCGCCGTCTGGCTGGTGGTATACACTGCCCCCACCGGGCCGAATTTATCCAGGTTTGCCTTTGCCCAGGTGTTGGTGCTGTCCACCTCTTCCAGATAATACAGCTCGTTCACGCTGTTGTGGGATACTACTGCATTGTTTACCATTGTTCCGGCACCTGCTTCCATTCAAAACTGCACTGTCCATCCGTGATGGTGATCACGCCATAGCTGTGGGTATCCCGCAGGCTGCCGGGGTTGAACAGTGTCGGGGAAAACGGCGTACCGTGGCGCAGCGTTTTATAGTGGGTGTGGCCAAACAGCACCACATCCGCCCCGCGGTCCGCTGCGTATTCGGCGATCCGCTCGTACCCGGATTTTACCCCGAACAGATGCCCGTGGGTATAAAAGAACAGCACGCCGCCAAAGGGTGCCAGCCCCTCTGCCGGGTCATCGGAACCAATATCGCAGTTGCCGCGCACCCGGTAGATGGGGTAATCCGGCGCAGCGCCGTTTGCGGCAATGGCCTGGTTCAGGTCATACAGGCCGTCCCCCAAAAAGAACAGGGCATCGGCAGTTTCGTTTTTCAGCAGCCAGCGCAGCGGGGTCACACGTCCGTGTACATCGCTGACAACCAGCACTTTCATGGGTTGCTCGGCCATATCATTCGCTCTCTTCTTCGCGGTCGTCCTCATCTTTGGCCGCGATCAGTTCTTTGTAAATATCGCCCTTGCTGAACGGCGTTCCCTTGGCAGCCTGTTTTGCGGCTGCGGCGGGCGGGGTGCCCTGCGTCATCAGCAGGCGGGCGGTGGCAACGGCATCCGGCAGGGTCACTTCCTCCGCCGCAGCCTGCGCCGCCGGGGTACCCGCCATAACCAGCACATACTCCCCGCGGGGATCGTTCTGCTCATAGTAGCGCACAGCTTCACCGATGGTCGTCTTGGTGATTTCCTCGTGCAGCTTGGTCAGCTCCCGGCACAGGGTAATGGAGCGCTCCGCGCCAAAGGCGGCGCACAGGTCGTCCAGTGTTCCGCGCAGCTTGTGGGGGGCCTCATAAAAAATCACGGTGCGGGTCTCCCCCTGCAAAATTACCAGCCGCTCGCGGCGCTCCTTTTTGGGTCACGGGCAGGAAGCCCTCGAACACCCAGCGGGAGGTGTCCTGGCCCGAGACGGCCAGCGCCGTCACGCAGGCACTGGCACCCGGCACCGGCGTTACCGTAATGCCGCGGGCAATGGCGTCTTTCACGATCTGCTCACCGGGGTCGCTGATGCAGGGCATACCGGCGTCAGAGCAGAGCGCGCAGCTCTCCCCCGCTTCAATGCGGTCCAAAATTGCCGCGCCATGGTGCAGCGCATGCTCATAATAGCTCATCATCGGCTTTTTTAAGCCAAGATGGTTCAGCAGCTTCAGGGTCACGCGGGTATCCTCGGCGGCAACAAAATCCGCCACGCCAAATGTAGCCGCCACCCGCGGCGGCATATCGTCCAGGTTGCCAATGGGCGTGGCAACAATATACAAAATTCCGGGCATGGGGTTCTCCTTTTATCTTTTACCGCGCCAAACGTATCAAACGCGCCGCGTGGTTTTGCTTCTGTGTTCATTATAGGCATTTTTGCCCCTGGGTGCAAGACGGCAGAAAAATTCAATTTTTTTCTTCAACCCTCTGAAAACCCTGTATTTTCAAGGCTTTTCGCCAGTGTAATTCTCAAACCTTATGTATTTTCCCTTGTTTTTGCCCTTATGAGCCGAAACAAGGGAAACTTTTTGTTATTCACCGCCGACTACCTTGTCCAGCAGCCTTGCGGAGGTACGCTTCGCTTCCCTTGTAGCGTGAGCGTAGATATTCATTGTGGTACTGACATCAGCGTGTCCGAGAAGCTCCTGCACATCTTTCGGTGCTGCCCCATTTGAGAGCAGATTGCTTGTGAATGTGTGACGAAGCTGGTGGAAATGAAAGTCCTCCAACCCCTCAACCTTTTTCCTTGCCGCTCTGCACATAATCCCTACCGTACTCGGCGATTCAAACGCTCCGTCCGGTCTGAGGCAGACAAAGGATATTTCCTTGTATCCCTCCGGGACTTCTTCCGTTCTCGGCAGACTATAAACCTCGTAATAAGTACGGTCTTTTTCTTTGACCTCACTGTAATAGTTGAGGCTATACAGTTCTCCGTATCGGAAGCGGTTTTTGTGCTGTTCGGCTTTGGCTGTCTTAAGAATTGCCGCCAATGTGTCGCAGAAGTCCACAGTACGGATTTTCTTTCGCTTGGTCGCTCCGATCTCCATCTTGTGCCTTGCTCCGTTGTAGCGCATACTGCGGCGAACTGTGAGGTACTGACCTTCAAGGTTAATATCCTGCCAGGTCAAGCCGCAGACCTCGCCAATGCGAAGCCCCGTGTAGTAGGCAATCTGAATGGGCAGCAACGCCGGATTGTCTTTCTTTTTCAAGAAATCTTCCAGTTGCAAATACTGTTCATAGCTGATTGTGGGAGCGGAAGTCATATGCCACCCAAGCCCACACGGGATATTGATATATCTGAGTTCCGTCATATGCGAAGTCTGATGATTAAGGTGCAGGACAGGACAAGAGAAATCAAGCACTTGCAGGACAAGGTGCTGCCCGACCTGAAACAGCAGCTTGCCGAAACCAAAGGTATCTTCAAGGGCAAGGAGCGAAAGGCACTGGAAACGCAGATACAGCAAACCGAAAGCGAAATCGCTGATAAGCTGGATAAAATCCCTGATACGCTGAAAGCAGACGGTTATCCCGATGCACAGGCGTTTATGGATACCTTCCGAAAAATGGAGGGTGTTGTAGAGCAGTACAACCGTGACCTTGCCAAGTGGGAACAGCAGGTTAAGGAGAAAGAAAAGCCCAATAGACCGCCCGAAAAAGAAAGTATCCGAGACAGGCTCAGGCAGTTACAGGCAGAGGGCAAACAGCAAAGAACACGAAAGAAGTCCCAAGACAGAAAAAGATAGTTTTGACACCGAAAACGACACCGTAGGGCAGTATCCTTGCCTTGCGGGATTACATATATCAGAATATAAGAAAGTCTCCTGCGAGACGAAAAATCTTGTAGGAGACTTCATATCTTATGTTTTCAGAGCAACTTTGATAATTCCACCAGTTTTATTTTTGATACCCAAATTATAAACATATATTTAATCATTTCTATATTTTTTCCTTAATTTTCGCAATTTCAAACCACAATAAACAATCAGATAACTATATAGCAGGGTCATGATTGCAAAAAACACGGTGAACACGGTTGTAAGTGGGTCATTGGTTTCTATGCTTCTTATAAAATTAGGAAGAACGCAGCATAGAAAGATTATTAAAATTGGAAGTAAACGAGTTTTTACCACATGGTCGATCATTTCTATTCTTGATTCATTATCGGAAAATATTTCGCCATCACGCTCGGAATCCATCTCTGTTAACGGTTTACGAAAATACAGCCATCCAACACAACGGCCAATATATTCCCAACCGTAATCCCTAAAAATTTGGAAATAGTTACTTGTTTCCGAATTATTTTTATAATCCAGTCGGTACGCTACTTCCGCTGGCGTACACTTTTTCAAAAATATAGAAACAAGGGGGAATCATTTTTACCAGTTTCCAACCACTCATATGCTGATTATGCAACCAAATTTCTTCATCTTCATAATCTGCAATGGTAAAAAAACGTATTACAGTTTTTTTGTTATTCATTTATTTTCTCTCCTTTGCTATTCTTATACAATCGCTCTATACGTTTAATTTCAAGATGTAAGATTTCTTTTCCAAGTTCGGTAATTCGATAAATCTTTCTTTTTTCCTCCTCACTCTCAAAATCAATTAAGCCATCTTTTTCCATTTTAGAAAGCGTTCCATACATTGTTCCTGCACTAATGATTAACTCTCCACCTGTCATTTGCCTGACCTGTTGACTAATTCCGTAGCCATGCTGAGGTTGTTGGAGACAGAACAAAATGTAAAAACCGCTTTCTGTCATAGGTACATAAATCCTTTTATTTTACTATTCATAGGCATCCTCACTATTCCACTTCGATATATCGAATCTCTATGTATATTGTATCGAGGTTCGATGTAGTTGTCAAGAATTTTTTGAAATAAAAGGCGGCAGAGATTATCCCTGCCGCCTTTATCTAATTATACAAAAATTATCTCATTGTTCACAATCTCTTTTGCACAAACTTGTATGTTGTTCATAAACAGGACCTGACCTATGACGAAGCCTATGAGGTCATGAACGAGATCATGAGCGGGCAGACAAGCCCCACCCAGAACGCGGCGTTCCTGGCGGCGCTTTCCACCAAAAGCACCAAGGCCGAAACGATCGATGAAATTTCCGGCTGTGCCACCGCGTTTCCTCGTTTCCTCCCTGGACGTTACCGGCACCCGCAGCGAGATCAAGACGGATATTTCCGCCATGGTGGATCTGATCCGCCAGAACACCAGCCTGCCCTGCGCCGTCGGCGATGGCATTGCCACCCCGCAGCAGGCTGCCGCCATGGCCAAAGTCAGCGATGGTGCCATCGTCGGCAGCGCCATCATCAAGCTCTTTGCCCAATACCGGCCCCGCCGCCGTCGCCCCACATCGAAGCCTTTGTGCGCGATATGGCACAAGCGGTACATAATGCGTAGTTAGGGGTTTTGGGGCTGCCGGTTATTAAAACTCCTGCGTTATTTTCCATTATAATCTGTAGGGAACGGTCTTGACCGTTCCCTACAATGCTTTTATTCAGTTCACGGCAGCCTTTATCCCGCCGCCCAACTCCTAACTCCTCCCTCCTAACTCCTAACTTCTATACAACTTGGCGACAACTCTGTGCTATACTTAAGATAAATAACGATTGGGGGCATTGGATGAACCGCATTTTGATTGTGGAGGACGAAATTACCATTTCCCGGCTGATTGCGGTCAGCCTGCGCCGCGCGGGGTATGACTGCACGGTTGCCAACGATGGCAGCACCGCGGCGGACCTGATTGCCGAGCACGACTTTGACCTGGCCCTGCTGGATATTATGCTGCCCGGCCTGGATGGGTACGAGCTGCTGGGCTACCTGCGCCCGCGTCGGGGGTGCCGGTCATCTTTATCACGGCCAAGGGCGCCACTAAGGACCGGGTCAGAGGCCTGCAGCTCGGCGCCGATGATTATATCGTAAAGCCGTTTGAAATCGAAGAACTTCTAGCCCGTGTGGAAGCCGTACTGCGCCGCACCGGCCGCGGCGGCCAGACCCTGACCGCCTTTGATGTAACGATGGATATTGTGGCCCGCACCGTGACCAGGCAGGGCAAGGCGGTGGAGCTGACCCCGCGGGAGTTCGACCTGCTGGAGCAGCTCATGCGCAACCGCGGGGCGGCGCTGTACCGCGATGTATTGTACGGGCGGGTGTGGGGCGGCGATCTGCTGGACAGCCGCACCCTGGACCTGCACATCCAGCGCCTGCGCAAAAAACTTGGCTGGGCGGATAAGATCGAAACCGTCTACCGTGTCGGTTACCGCCTTAAATCCGACCAGAAATAACCTCAAATTGCTGATTTCTCATTTCCAATTTCAAACTTACTTACGGGTTTTTCTATGAAATTTTCTCAAAAACTTGTCTGCATCATGCTGCTGGTCATCGCCGCGTTTTTTGCCGTGGGCGGTGCGGTGCTGGTCAACGGCAGCTTTATGGACCGCCTGAGCGCAGCCGCCGAGCAGGAACAAAGCATGCACGCCATGCTGTGCGGCGTGGTGGAGGATTACTACCTGGACCAGACCGGCCGCGGCGAAGATACCTGCGGGGATGATTTTATCACCGCCGCCACCTGGCGCGCAGGGGATCTGGCCCGTGGGGTTTATTCCCAGGGGCTGTTCCGCGCATCCGCTGACCCCGCCCAGGACGAAGCCTATGCCATATACGGCCTGCAGGACGGCCAAAGCATTTTGCAGTACGGCCCCAATGTGACCCGCACCTACCGCAGCGATCTGCTGGGCGGCCTTGTGATGGTAACCACCTTTGATGTAACGGAGATTTTTGCCGCGCGCAACCGCAGCCTGCAGCGCTTTTTCCTGCTGGAAGCTGCCGTGGTGGCCGGGGCTGCCGTGGTGGTCTGGCTTGTCAGCCGCCGCCTGACCCACCCACTGACCGTGCTGACCGCCGCCAGCGCCCGCATTGCCGCGGGTGATTATGCCTTGCGCACCAGGATGCACACCGGGGATGAGCTTGAAATCCTGAGCCAGGGCTTTGACCAGATGGCCGGTGCCGTGCAGGACAAAGTGGAAGCTCTGGAGCTTTCGGTCCAGCAGCGGGATGATTTTGTGGGTGCGTTTACCCATGAGCTCAAAACCCCCATGACCGGCATCATCGGCTATGCCGACCTTTTGCGCAGCATGCAGCCAGACCCCGAAGAGCAGCGTGAAGCCGCCGGGGCCATCTTCCATGAAGCCCAGCGGCTGGAAGCCTTAAGCGGAAAGCTGCTGCAGCTGATGGGCCTGGGTGAGCACGCCCCCCAACTGGTACCCGTGCAGTTGGATTCTGTTTTTGCCGAAGCGCGCCGCGCCGTTGCCCCCGCTCTGAACGGCTGCATTCTGACCATGCAGTCCAACGGCCTGACCGTGCAGGGAGATGCCGACCTGCTGTGTGATCTCGTCATCAACCTTGTCACCAACGCCGCCAAGGCCAGCACCCCCGGCAGCGCCATTGCGGTCTGCGCCGAACAGGCAGATGGTTCCATCCGGCTGACGGTTCAGGACCACGGCCAGGGCATCCCGGCGGACAAGCTGCCCTGCGTGGTGGAGCCGTTTTATATGGTGGATAAATCCCGTTCCCGCCGCCAGGGCGGCAGCGGCCTGGGCCTGGCCCTGTGCAGCCGCATTGCCCAGGCCCACGGCGGAACGCTTGCCATGGAAAGCGAGCTTGGCAAAGGCACCACCGTAACCGTCACCCTGCCCGCACCGAACCAAACCGCCGCCGAACTCGCACAGGAGGAACCCGTATGAAAACCACAAAACGCGGCAAGCTGCTGATGCTGGCCTGCGCCGCCCTGGTGGCTGTGCTGGCCTGCCTGCCGCTGCTCTGGTTCCGCGCACAAGATGCCCGTATGTTCGGCACCGTCAATCAAAGCTCTGGCCTGTATGAATCCCGCGAGGTCAGCGGGGATGATTTTTATCTATTACAGCAGGTCAAAAACCGCACCCAGATGAACCGCACGGACTGGATGGTTTCCGCCGGGCTGGACGGCACAGCAGCCCTGTATACCCCCGCCGGGAGCAGCCGCTACAACATGACCTCCAGCGATACCGCCGCTGATTTTACCGCCAGCCTGCTGACCCAGCTCCATGATGCCGAGGTATTGCCGGACATCTGGTACCATGTGGCAGCCGATAACCTGAGCAGCTACAGCAGCGGCGAGCTGTATACTTCCAGTGATTCCCTTGGCATTACGCGGCTGCTGCGCTACCCCCATGCCGCCTATGATGAAAGTGACCCCGAATACAACGAATCCCCCACATTCGCCCTGGATTATGATAATAAAACCGGCCGCCTGCTGAACCTGTGGGTTCAGGCCCCGCTGGACGATCCCACCCTGCTGTCCGGCAGCCCGGTATTGCTGAATATCTCCGACCTGCTGAACGCCTGGGTGCAGTGGGAGGGCCTTACCGACCTGGGCGACTGGACCGTGCCTTACGGCAGCGATTACGCCGAAACCGGCCTGTACAGCGCCAGAGGCAACGCCCTGCTGACCTGTGTGTACGGCTCCTTTACCCTTGACGATGTTCCCCGCGCCTATTACAGCATGCAGCTGACCTGGCAGCCCTATGCCCCCACCCCGCAGCCGGGCAGCACCGATCTGCTGCCCGCCGAGCCGCTGCCAGAAACCAGCGATTATTATTACACTGACGTCATCGCTTACCAGTGGGACGATGACCGCGCTGCCGCTGTGTTTGATTATGATGCCAACCTGATCCTTCGCACTAACCTGAGCACCGGCGTGCAGACCGTGTTCTGTGATGTGCCCGGCTGCACCCATACCACCAACAGCTGCCCTGCCCGCATCACGGACCAGATGTATTCTCTGGTTCCCGCCGGGGATTGCGTTTACCTTGTTTACGGCACCTATTCGCCCACAACGGCAAAGGGCGCTTCCGGCGCGGATATCAACGCCATGTCGGACGATGAGATCATGCGCTGGGCGCGCGCGGCAGATGCCGGGGTTCCGCTGGCCCTTTATACCCAGGAGCTGGAGCCTTACACCCAGGAGGATGTTACCGCCGCCCGCCGCCGGATGCAGAACGCCTTTGGCCAGGGCCGCATTGAAATGCTGGACGGCACCACCCGCACCGAGCTTGTCCGGCTGGATCATGACACCGTGTATATCGGCGGCTGCGATTCCACCTATTTATACGGCATCATGCGGAGCCAGCAGGGCGAAGAGCCCACCCGCTGGTTCCGCATGGAGCGCACCACCGGCCAGTACGAAACCATGCCCATCCCGGATACCGACCACCTCTGCGGTGTCTGGAACAACCAGCTTGTGCTGTTCCGGGAGCGCTGCGCCGAACCGTTCACTTCCGATAAAATGTCCGATTACAGCCTGGCCGGCAGTTATTCTTCCCGGTTCCAGAACACCAGTTATGACGTTGTGCTGTACGACCCCGTCACCGCCCAAAGCCGGCGGTTATACAGCCTGAACGAAAATTCCGGTTCTTTCATCCCTGCCGCGCTGTATGGGGATTCTCTCTATCTGGATACCATCCTTTGGGAGAATCCGGATGAGACCCAGTTCAACGCCATCCGGCTCAACCTGCGCAACGGGGAGCAGACCGCGCTGGAATCCCTTTTGGGGATCGACCGTTCCGATTATCCTTACAGTTATCTGTTGGATTCTTCCACGGTTGCCAACCTCTACTCCCAAAAATGGGGCACCATGAAGCTGTTTCATTCCAACAGCGGTCAGGGCGGCGAAAGCCTGTTGCTGAACTTTGCCGCCGGCAGCGTGTTCCACACCAGCTGGCAGGCAGGTGAAAGCACCTATATTGCCGCCGAATCCCCTGTGGGCCAGTTGTTGCTGCTTTCCTGGGTGTATAATGATCTTTCGGACAACTGGTTCCAGACCTACCAGCAGTACCTTGCCCCCGCCAGTGATCCCACCATCATGACCCCCGTTGCCATGTGGGAACCGGGGCAGTAAACCTCCGCCCCGTAGACGATCGTAACCAATTTTTTACCAGTGTAAATTGATGGTTTGTTCACGGTTTGTTTACGTCGCGGTGGTTGTTATTGCCGGGGCAGTGTGGTATACTCACCCCCAAGATGTATCTGAAAGCAAAGAAACCGACGAATTTTTCGCCTTTTCAGCTACACCCTAAGAAAGGGGGAATCTGCATGAAACATCTGCGTTCCTTTTTTGCGGTGCTACTGGCCGCAGCCGTCTGCGCGGCGGTGGTGCTGTTTTCCGGCTGTGGGGCATCCGTTCAGGTGCAGCAGCTTACCATCCCCGGCGAGCGCGGCAGCATCCATGCCACGCTGACCACCCCTGCCAATGCCGAAAACATGCCTGCCGTGGTGATCTGCCACGGCTTTACCGGCAACCGCCAGCTAGACGGCCACGCCAAGCCGCTGGCCAAAACGCTGGCCCAGCACGGCATTGCCAGCATCGCCATTGACTTTGCGGGCAGCGGCGAAAGCGAGGAGCCGTTCACCGCTTACACCCCCGCCAACATGCGGGATGATATCACTTCTGCCATCACCTACCTGACCGACACTGTGGGTGCCGACCCGGAGCGCATCGGCCTGCTGGGCCACAGCATGGGCGGCCGCGCCGTCAGCGTCTACCTGAAAGATTCCATCAAAGCCGCCGCCCTGTGGGCACCGGCGGATAACACAGGGCTGGACGGGCTGGAATTTCTGGACCACAGCGCCGAGGGCCGCCAGGCTATTTATGACGGTGCCATACAAAACGGCGTGCTGGACCTGCCCAAGTGGGGCGTAACGATCAGCGCCGATTTTGTGCAGCAGGTTGCCGACCAGGACCCCACCGCCAGCCTGCGCACCTACAACGGCCCTCTGCTGCTGGCTTATACCGCCGGGGATGCCGAATTGCTGAGCCAGACCACCATTGACCTGACCCGCCAGGCTGCCGCCGAACACAGCGGCCCTCTGGTGGACCTGACCGGCCAGTATGAGGACGCCACTCACAATTTCACCGCCGCATCCGGCAAAAAAATCGACGATTTCTCCGTCCGCCGCCGCATCGAATCCGCCACCGCAGAATTTTTTGAAGAATATCTATAACCCATCCCTATTTGCCGCCGCCCCACCGGGCCGCGGCATTTTTTATGATAATTTTAAGGTTCATGGCGCAGAGAACCCCTGCCATATATCCCTCAACAAAATTTCATTCCCAGCCCCCTCCGGGACGTCGAGGACGCCGTCCCCTACATATATTTTCATGATTCATCACAAATTTATTTTGCTCCATTCCCCACGCCCTCCCCACCACCTTTCCCCGCCCCAATTCCTAATTTCTAATTCCTAATTAACTCTTACTTCCTCCCTCCTAACTCCTAACTACTTCCTTCGCCCCACCGCAATTTTACAACTCCGCCCCCTTTCCGCCGGGGGTAAAATGTGATATAGTATAGAGGTATAGGATTTTGTCAAAAAGGGAGGGCTGAAATGGCACCCATTATCCATACCGTCAACCTGCGCAAGGTGTATGCCGTGGGCAAAGAACGGGTCGTTGCCCTGAACGATGTTTCTATCTCCATTGAAAAAGGGGAATTCTGCTGCATCGTGGGCCAGTCCGGCAGTGGCAAAAGCACCCTGCTGAATCAGCTGGCCGGGCTGGAAAAACCGACCCGCGGCAAGGTATTCATCGGTTCGCACGAGATCAGCGCTATGACCGAAGATGAGCTGGCCAAGTTCCGCCAGGCACACCTGGGCTTTATTTTTCAGAGCTACAACCTGCTGCCCACCATGACGGCGGCCGAAAACGTTGCTCTGCCGCTGATGTTCAAGGGCATTTCCCGCTCCCGGCGCCTTGCCATGGCCCGCAAAGAGTTAAAAAACATGGGCCTTGGCGGCCGTGCCGAACACATGCCCACCGAGATGAGCGGCGGCCAGCAGCAGCGCGTGGGCATCGCCCGCGCCTTTGTCAGCAAGCCGCGCGTGATCTTTGCGGACGAACCCACCGGCAACCTGGACTCTATCACATCCAAACAGGTGCTCTACCGCATGCTGCAAATATCCAAGCAGATGGGCACCACCTTTGTCATGGTCACCCATGAACCGGAGCTGGCCTCCTGTGCAGACCGCATTATTACCATTCTGGACGGCAAGGTGCAGTCCGATGTGGTGCAGGATCCCGCCACAAGGGAGCGCAACCGCGAAGCCCTGTTCGCCAGCCTGGAGGGCAACATGCGGATCGGCGGCGACTCTGCCAGCGGCGAAGTTCACCAGAAAACCGCAGCCGAGCTTGCCTCTTACGCAGCCCCTGCTGCCGCAGCCCAGCAGCCCGAACAACCCAAACCGTAAATTTTGCCCACTCATTCAGGAATATCAAAGCCATAGAAAAAGATGGAATCAATTTAAGGAGGACCCCGGAGTGAAAAAAGCTTCCCGTTTTGCCGCCCTGCTGGCGGCCGTCATGCTCTTCGGCAGCGTGGCTGCCATGCCCGCCCTTGCCGACGAAGGCGTACCCTCTGCCCCTGTACCGACAGCAACCGCCGAGCCTACCGTGACCCCCGCCCCGACGGACAACGGCCAGAGTGCCCCCAACAACAGCGGCTCGGCCTACATCATTGCTCAGACCGTGACCGATGCCGCAGGCGGCGAGATCACCACCATTGACCGGGACAGCCGGTTTAACCTGATTCTGCGCGTGGCGGATTACGGTGCTTACAACAACTTCATTCCCGCGGACCAGATCTCTGCCCGCATCAACTCCTCCGCGTTCACCTTTACCGGCAACGCCGAAGTTGGCCAGCTGTACGAGGAAACCGACGCCAACGGTGCCGGTTACTACAGCTATGTACTGCTGTTCCGCGATGTGATCTACAACGGCGGCGGCAACAGCGTGCCCATCAACCTGAGCTACCTGAATTCCACCATGGCGATGCAGCAGCTCAGCGTTACCCTGGGCCAGTGTGTGGACGAAGACCCCGATACCCCCAACCTGATGATCCGCGCTTCCAGCTACGGCAATGAAGCGGTTGTGGCCGGGACGCCCTTTACCCTGACCCTGACCCTGTACGCCACCGGCGGCCAGGAGAACCTGAACGATGTGGTCATCTCGCTGACCCTGCCGGACGGCATCACCATGACCAGCGGCAGCCTGAGCAGCTACCTGGGTACCATGGCCCCCAAGTCCACCCGTGATGTCAGCTTCAGTCTGACCCCCAGCGCCGGCTTTACCGGCGGCGTGGCCAACATCACTGTGAACAGCGTGGGCACCGGTGCCGACACCAACAAGGCCGTTACCGGTATGTCCACCACCATCTCGGTTCCGGTATCTCAGCCGGACCGCTTTGAGCTGGGCCAGCTGGAGCTCAGCGACAGCATTACGCTGGGCGATTCTGCTTCCGTTACCCTGAACTTTGTCAACAAGGGCCGCAACGCCCTTTCCAACCTGGAAGCCACCCTTTCCGGTGACAATCTGGGCGCCGACACCACTGTGCAGTACATTGGCAACCTGAACGCCGGTTCCTCCAACAGCGTGGATTTTGACATGACCCCCACCCAGGAAGGCACCTGCAACGGTACCATCACCCTGACCTATGAGGACGCCAACGGCACCCTGAAAACCGTCAGCAAAGATTTTTCCTTCTCTGTTCAGCCGGCCATGGACTACGGCAATTCTGGCGATATGGACTCTAACATGGATGACATGCAGCCCCAGCAGACCGGCCTGCCCCTGTGGGCCTATCTGGCAATCGGCGCTGCTGTGATCGTGGTGGTAGTTGTGATCGTTGTGGTGGTACGCAAAAAGAAGAAGGCCGCCGCACTTGCCAAGCTGGAGGAAGGCAACGATGAAGATATCTGACCAGATCGGGCTGGCTGTCACCAACCTGTCCCGCCGCAAGGGCCGCACGGCACTGACCGTTGTGGGCGTCGTTGTGGGCATCTGTGCGGTTATCGTTATGATCTCCATGGGCATTGCGGAAAGCCATAACAACGACGAAATGCTCAAAAATATGGGCGGCCTGACCAAGATTGAGGTATACAACTACGGCAGCCAGAACATCAATGGGCAGGAGGTCAAGCTGGATAACGAAGCCGTCCAGCGGTTCCGCAAGATCGACCACGTTACGGCTGTCACCCCCTATTACCAGCCGAACCTGAACCTGTATGTCGAAGCAGGCAAAAACAACCGCTACCGCGCCAGTAATGTATGGAGCGTTCTCGGCCTGGACCCGGACACCATGCCCCTGCTGGGCAACAAGCTGGAAAGCGGCGACTGGCCCAAAAGCGGCGTGAATTACGGCAAGGATGTGATCCCCGTTGTGGTGGGCAAGGAGTTTTTGTATCAGTTTGAGGATACCCGCCGCAGCCAAAACAGCTCCAAACGCCAGCGCTGGAGCGGCGAAACCGATGCCAACGGCAACCAGCTGCCGCCCTTTGTGGATGCTACCAAGGATACCTTTACCCTGACCCTGACCAATGGTGACACCGAGAGCCCCAAGACCCAGAGCTACAAGCTCAAAATCGTTGGCGTTGTCTCGGAAGAATCCGAGGATTACATGCTGCAATACGGCATTACTTTCCGCCTGAACGACCTTCTGATGCTGAGCGAAGCCTACAGCAAGCTGGCCAAAACGGATTTTAACCCCAAAAAAGTGACCTATAACGAAGTGTACATTAAGGTCGATGACATCAAGAATGTGGATAAGATCTGCGATACCTTAAAAGAGGAAGGCTACCAGATCAGCTCCATGGTGGATTACCGCAAGCAGATGCAGCAGCAGACCGCACAGCGCCAGCTGCGCCTGGCGGGTCTGGCGGCCATCAGCCTGTTTGTTGCCGCGCTGAACATCGCCAACACCATGACGATGGCCATTTACGAGCGCACCCGTGAGATCGGCGTGATGAAAGTTCTGGGCTGCGAGATTGGCAACATCCGGCGGATGTTCCTGATTGAAAGCGGTATGATCGGCTTTATCGGCGGCGTAGCCGGTACGATTTTAAGCTACATCATCAGCTTTGGCATGAACAACATGACGATGATCGTATACGGCCTGAACACCCTGCTGATGAAGCTGGGCATCAACGCCACCATCGACCTCAGCTCCCTGATGGGCAGCAGCGATTCGATGTATTACGGCGGTGGATTTTACATGTCTGATTCCGGCAGCGGAACCGTCATGTCCATCATTCCTTTCTGGCTGGTGCTGGCTGCCATCGGCTTTGCCGTGGTGGTGGGCCTGCTTTCCGGCATCGTTCCCGCCAGCCGCGCCGTTCGCATCAGCGCCCTGGAGGCCATCCGGCACGATTAAATCAAATGCGCCTTCCCGCAAGGGAGGGCGCGTTTTTGTTTGAATGAAAAAAGAATAAATAATAAAGAATAATTTCGGTGGACCGCAGAGTTCTGCATTCTATGTATTAACTTTTTAGTTTATAGAGACCATAGGGGGCGCACATTGTGCGCCCGCCATCTTTATTACAGAGTGTTCCATAAATCATATCTGTAGGGCGGGATGCCCTCATCCCGCCGCAGAGAGACATCATAAAATTGTACCACCTGCCCACGTTACGGCCCGCCCTACGGGACGATGCAAGCATCGTCCCCTACAAATCTCTTTTTCTGTTCGCGGCAAAATTTTACCTTTCTTCCCCTTCAATACATTTTCTTCCTCGTCATCATACAAAAAAACGCGCACAGCGCCCGACTATTTA
>ENA-OQNM01000335-OQNM01000335.1-human-gut-metagenome-genome-assembly--contig:-NODE-335-length-17684-cov-3.496896_pt1 | contig 17684 bp, 8 predicted proteins | sample MGYA00242632_ERZ504886 | MGnify/ENA primary metagenome ERZ504886 (study PRJEB26092, sample SAMD00036424) | human gut metagenome | host: Homo sapiens | study: EMG produced TPA metagenomics assembly of... | reverse complement strand
ACAGACAGCAGCATACAGTGTGGAAATCTGGAAGAGATTCCGTAAGTGGGGCGGTATCCCGACTGGTATCACACAGAACGTAAAAGATCTGCTTGCTTCAAGGGAAATCGAGAATATCTTTGAAAACTCGGACTTTATCCTGATGCTCAACCAGGCATCCGGGGATCGACAGATTCTGGCAAAACAGCTTAATATTTCAACACACCAGCTTTCCTATGTAACAAACAGTGGAGAGGGAGAAGGGCTGATTTTTTATGGAAATACAATTATTCCATTTTAAGGACAGATTCGATAATACCCTTATGCTTTATGCGTTAATGTCATCGAAACCAGAAGATGTAGAGAAGCGTGAAAAACTCGGCATCAAAGGCAGAGACGATAGTTAAAGGGGGGACGAGCAGAGCATGAGAAAATAGGGTGGCAGGATTGTTACTTTCTATATCTGTTATATTGCTTACGATCAGTCTGTATTTTTTAATTGGGATTTTTATTGCAGGAAAGACAGGATAATCAGTTACAGCAGGAACTGCAGGAGCTAATGCAGAAAAGAGAGGATGAACCGGAAGAAGATGTTTCCGGCGATTCTTTGATAGAGGTGGATGCTGGAATTTTGGCATTGCATGAAGAAAATCCGGATTGTATTGGCTGGCTGACCATTGATGGAACGAGAATAGACTATCCGGTCATGTACCGGCCCGGAGATAAAAATTATTATCTGCATCGGGATTTTAACGGGGAATATTCTGCAAATGGCTGTTTATTTCTGGCAGAGGAATGTGTACCAGGAAATTCGGACAATCTGATCATATATGGACATCACATGAACAGTGGAAAGATGTTTGCTGACCTTGAAAAATATAAGGACGAAGGATTTTACGAAGAACATCCGACAATCCTGTTCCGCACGATATGGGGAAATGAACAGTATCAGATATTTGCAGCATTTACAACACCCGTTTATACAGGGAATGATTTTGATTATTACAGTTTTATCAAAGCGGGAACAGTGGAGGATTATAAAAAATTTGTTGCTTCCGTTAAGGAAAAATCACTTTATCAGACAGGAACAACAGCAAAATACAGAGATAAGTTACTTACACTGTCTACTTGTGAGTATTCCCAGAAAAATGGGCGTATGGTACTGGTTGCAAAGAAAAATAACGGAAAATTACCATAGATCAGGAGATGATGACCATGCAGGAGCATGAATATAAAGCAAGGGACAAGACTGTCCAGAAAATGAGCCGGGATGGACTCCGGGAAAAAAATCTCCGCAGTAAAAAGGAAAAGCGGATTACCGGGCGTGAGGCAGATGAGAAGAAAATAGCCGGACACAGGGAACAGGAGCTGGACTTTGGAAAGATCAGAAAAACTCATACTGCAGAAGAAACAGTTGAGGGAGTGAAAGAAGGAAAACACAGACTGCAGTCCAGACACGCTTTTCTGGAACAGGAAGAACTTGCGGAAGCGGAAGAAATGGAAAACTCAGAAATGAGTGATGATAAAGCAGGCGGGGAGAAATCTCCGTCTGTTTCACGTTCCAGACTTCGTAAAGAGAGTATCCGGGGACATCCGGGACGTGATGCTGAAACATCGGAACCGGACAGGCAGAGCCGAAAGAAAAAGATGGTCGTAGCTTATGCAGCGAAAGAGCAGAAACGCTGCCATGAAAAGTCAGAAGTTGATGAAAAATCAATGGAAGATTTTCGGGAAGAGATTAAAGGAAAGACGAAAAGGGAACAGACGCTAAAAGAACAGAAAAAATCAAAATCCCGTCTTTCCTTTGAAGATGAAAGTAAAGGTATGATTCCCGGTAGCGGAATGGCAAGAAAGGGGCAAACGTTGTTTCAGAAACGGTATCTGCCTATGGTCAAGAAAAAAATCAGAGAGGATGCCGATGATAATGCTGCTCTTGATGCAGCAGATCAGATGGAATTTGCGGGAGAAAGCCTTGCAAGAAAGTCAATTTACGTTCGGGAACGGTTGAAAGAAAACCGACAGAGAAATAATCGGTTGAGGGAAACCGTTTTGGAAGAAACAGAAAAATCTCGCCTACAGTTTAGCACCAGTGCTTCCAATGAAGCAAAAAAGGCGGTTCAGAAAGAAGCAGAACAGAAGAAACAGTCTGCATTAAAGAAATTATTGCAGAAAAAGCGTTACCAGAAGCAGTATCAGGCTGCGAAACAGGGAAAAGCTGTGAAAGACGCAGTGCTTGTAAACGCACAGCGATTTACGGAAAAAGCCAAAGCTGCGGTCAAGGAGCTTGTGGCACAGAACAGAAATATCCTCCTGTCCATAGGAGTTCTGGTGCTGCTGTCTGCGTTAATGGCAACGAGCCTGTCAAGCTGTGCTGCGTTATTCCAGGGCAGTTCCAATGCTATTATTTCTACCAGTTATTCCAGTGAGGATGAGGATATTTATGCTGCGGAAAATGCTTATGTGGCATTGGAAAATGCACTGAATGAGCAGATCAATCAGATGAAAGCAAACCATTCCGACTATGATGAGTTCCAGTTCCAGATTGATGAGATCGGACACAATCCGTATCAGCTTATTTCTTATCTGACAGTCAAGTATGGCGGTTTTACCTATGCTGAGGTTGCAGACGAGATTCAGGAGATTTTCAGAGAGCAGTATGGCTTATATACAGATTCGACAAGAGAAACTGTAACAGAAAAGAAAACAGTCAGGGTTGGAGAATCACTGGGACAGGTTGTGACCAGTGGATATTGCAACTGTCCGATCTGCTGCGGGCAGTGGAGTGGAGGCCCGACTGCAAGTGGAGCATATCCACAGGCAAATCACACGATTGCGGTGGATGCTTCCAATCCATTTGTGCCAATGGGAACCCATGTTGTTATGAATGGAGTGGAATATGTAGTAGAAGATACAGGAGCATTTGCAAGATATGGTGTTCAGTTTGATGTATTTTACAGCGATCACGCTTCTGCATCAGCACATGGACATCAGACCTGGGAAGCATACATAGCAGACAGTAATGGAAGCCAGGAGGTGGAAGTAACTACAACAAGAGAAGTAAACCGGCTGGACGTAACACTTACGAACCATAACCTGGATGCAGTTTTAAGAAACCGTATGACAGATAAGGAACAGGAGCAGTATGACGCTTACAATAAATACTATGGAAATCGTGATTATCTGTTTGACCTTAATACAATTCCGACAGGCGGGGCAGGTTTTGGATATGATATTCCGGCAGAAGCACTTTCTGATCCGCAGTTTGCCAAGATGATCAGGGAAGCGGAAAAATATCTGGGTTATCCGTATGTATGGGGTGGTGCATCGCCATCTACCAGTTTTGATTGCTCTGGTTTTGTATGCTGGGTAATCAATAATTGTGGAAATGGATGGAACGTGGGAAGAACAACAGCGGACGGACTTCGTTCTTATTGTTCCTATGTATCTCCATCGGATGCAAAGCCGGGCGATCTGATCTTTTTCCAGGGAACTTATGATACGCCGGGAGCGAGCCATGTTGGAATTTATGTAGGAAATAACATGATGATTCATTGCGGGAATCCGATTCAGTATACAAGCATTGCAAGTTCTTACTGGCAGCAACATTTTATGGCATTTGGCAGACTTCACTAGAAGGGAGTAAATAAGAGATGAATATGCGGTTAAAAAAGGTTCTGGATGACATTCAGAAAACTGAAAACAAGATTCTGGAACTGCAGGAGCATGTAAGGCAACTGAGAATCCAGAAAAAGCAGATGGAAGATGCAGAAATCATTAAGGCAATCCGTTCCATGAAGATGGACAGCCGAAAGATGCTGACTTTTCTGGACGGGATTCAGAATGGAACAGTTACCATGCAGTTTGATGAAGAGGGCAATCTTTCTATGGATAGTTCTGAAACAGGTATAAAGAAAGAAGAAAATATGGACAGAGAAATGTCAACCGGACTGATAGAAGAAAGAGAGGATTTGGAAGATGAAGAATAAAGTAATGAAAAAAATTTTGATGATTATGTTGTCATCAACAATACTGATGGGTTCTGCCAGTGTGACCGCTTTTGCACAGGCAAATGAAAACGCAGAGCAGGCTGAAACTGCGGAACAGGTGATAGAAGAACAGCCGGCGGAGCAGCCTGCCGCAGAGGGAACACCGTTTTCCACGTCGGGAAACGGACAGCTTGTGGATGATAAGGAGAATGACAGTTCCAAGCAGTTTCTGACGGTACAGACAAAGAATGGAAATACCTTTTATATGGTCATTGACCGTTCCGGTACTTCCGAAAACGTGTACATGATGTCACTGGTAGATGAAAATGATCTGGCAGAGTTCTTAGATGAAAACGAGGAAACCGAGAAAAAAGAGGAACCAGCAGTTGTACTTCCGGAAACGACTGCAACACCAGAACCAGAAACTACCGTACAGCCAGAAACAGAAGTAAAACCGGAATCCGGTGGTAATAAAATGTTTGGCTCTGCGATCCTGGGCGGCGGTATTGTACTGGTATTCGGTGGTTTAGCTGCTTTTGCTTTAAGTAAATTCCGAAAGAAAAAAGAGGACAGTATTGTAGAGGAAGGTCTGGAATTTGCTGATGACAGTTACATCAATGAAGATGAAGAAAATGCGGAAGATCAGCAGAAATAACAAAAAAGCATAAGGTATGGAGAAAGGGCAGTTCTTTATAGACTGCCTTTTTGACAGGAAAAGGAGGAAAACATGGCGAAATTTTTAGTGATTGCAGAGAAACCGAGCGTGGCACAGAGCCTTGCAAAAAATTTATCTGCTTATCAGAGAAAGGACGGGTATCTGGAGGGGAACAGTTGCATCGTCAGTTGGTGCCTGGGGCATCTGGCAGAGTATGTCCCACCGGAAATCTATGATGAAAAATATGCAAAATGGCAGTTTGAGGATTTACCGATTATTCCGGAAGTATGGAAAGTTCAGGTATCAGAGGATAAAAAGAAGCAATTTGATGTGATATGCAGCCTGATGAACCGGGCAGATGTAGCATATCTGGTGAATGGCTGTGATGCCGGAAGAGAAGGAGAACTGATTTTTAAAAGAGTTTATGATCTGGCAGGCTGTCAGAAACCAGTGAAGCGTCTGTGGATCAGTTCAATGGAAGATGAAGCAATTCAGAAAGGATTCCAGTCATTAAAGGCCGGGAAAGAATATGCAGGTCTTTGTAATGCTGCGGTATGCAGGGCACAGGCAGACTGGCTGATCGGAATGAACGCAACGAGAGCCTACACAACCAGATATTTTAAACGTCTGGTAGTTGGCAGAGTGCAGACACCAACGCTTGCTATGCTGACGGAAAGAAAAGAGAAAATTGAGCATTTCAAGAAAGAAGCCTATTATAAGGTTTCCCTGTCAGATGGAAGACTTGCGGTAATTTCAGAAAATATTCAGTCTGAAACAGAAGCGGAAGAATTAAGAAAACTCTGTGATGGGACAGAAGCTGTTGTGACCAGAGTGAAAAGAGAACAGAAAAAGACTTCTCCGCCCAAACTTTATGACCTGACCAGTCTGCAGAGGGAAGCAAACCGATTTTTCGGATACACTGCACAGAAAACATTGGATATGCTGCAGGAACTGTATGAAGAAAAGATGGTTACTTATCCGAGAACAGACAGTCAGTATGTAACCGAGGATATGAAAGAAACGGTAAAAATGCTTGCCGAAGGCATGACAGATTTTCTTCCGTTTCTGGAATCTGGACAGATTAGGGGAAACATAGATCGTGTGGTTAATAATGCAAAGGTATCTGATCATCATGCAATCCTACCGACAAAAGAAGCAATGGAAAAAGGCATGGGAGGACTTTCCGGTGGAAAGAAAAATCTGCTGATGCTGATCGGACAGCAGCTTGTTCAGGCAACAGGGGAAGAGTACCTTTATGAGCAGACAGAAATTTCCGTACAGTGCAAAGAACATGAATTTACTGCAAAAGGAAAGCTGCCTGTGCAGATGGGCTTCAAAGAAGTGGAAGAAGCCTTTCGGAAATACTGTGTAAAGGATAAGAAATCTGATGAACCGGATAATAAGACAGAACTTCCAGAAGGATATGAGGAAGGAATGACTCTTGCCTCTGTGAAAGCAGAGAAGAGTACACATTACACTTCTCCGCCGAAGATGTTTACCGAAGATACTCTGCTTGCTGCAATGGAAACAGCGGGAAATAAGGAATTTGATTCTGAAACAGAGAAAAAGGGATTGGGGACACCGGCAACCAGAGCCAATATTATTGAGAAGCTGGTATCTTCCGGGTATGCAGAACGTAAAGGAAAACAGATTTTTCCTACGGTGGCAGGCTGTGAGCTGATTCATGTAATGCCGGAGAATCTGAAATCCGCAAGCCTGACAGCAGAATGGGAGAATCAGCTTCTGATGATGGAAAAGGGAAAAATCCATGATGATGAATTTATGGATGGGATTGTATCTATGATTACCGATGTTCTTTCAGTATGCAGGGCGATTCCAGAAGAAGAACGGAATCGTTTTCAGACTGCAAGGGAAGTAATTGGGAAATGCCCGGTATGCGGTTCCGATGTATATGAGGGTAAGACCAATTATTATTGTTCTGACAGAAGTTGTCCGTTTGCTTTATGGAAGTCAAATAGGTTTCTGGAAAGTATGAAAAAATCAATGGATAAAAAGATGGCAGTGGAGCTTCTGAAAAAGGGACGTACCCATGTAAAAGGACTGTATTCCAAGAAAAAGGACAGCAAATTTGATGCTGATCTTGTACTTGGGGTAGAAGATGGAAAAGCCAGATTCAGTCTGGAATTTCCTAAAAAGAAAAAATAAAGCACAGTCAGAAGGAGGAATAGGTTATGGCTCGTTTAGATGAGATACGTGGACTTGCAGAATATCATGCAGCCCATATCAGCAGTTCACCAAGGGACTGGATGAATTATCTGGATACCGCAGCCAGGTTATACAGGTATCCATTTATGGATCAGCTTTTGATCCACGCACAGCGTCCAAAAGCAACTGCCTGTGCTTCGCTGGAATTATGGAATGAAAAAATGCTGCGGTGGGTAAACCGAGGAGCAAAGGGAATTGCTCTTTTGGATGAAACCATGCAGAAAACAAGACTCCGATATGTATTTGATATTCAGGATACTCATAAGGTAAAAGGTGGAAGAACCCCTTACCTGTGGCGGTTGCAGGAGAAGCAACAGGAGGAGTTATTAAACCATTTAGAAGAAGTTTATGGACTGGAAGCTAAAGATACAGGAAGTCTTTCTGATGCACTGATGGCAACAGCGAAGTATATGGTAGAAGAAAATCTGGATGAATACCTGGATGGCTTGACATATGTGACGGAAGGAACATACCTGGAGGAGCTGGAAGAAAATACCATACGCAGCGAATTTCGCAGTCTGTTGACAGACAGCATTTATTATACGCTGGCTTCCAGATGCGGACTTGATCCGCTGGAACGGCAGGAAGAAATGGACTTCGTACATATCACAGACTATAACAGTTTATCGGTGCTGACATTTATTGGAAATGCGACGAGCATGGCCAGTGAGTCTGTGCTAGTGGATATTGGAAGATTTGTACACCGTATTTCATTAGAAGAAATGAAAAAGGGTATTGAAAATTCGGAGGAAAGGAATTATAATAAATTTAACACGTTAATTCGTGAAAGCGAAGAAAACAACAACAGAATCATAGAAAACGAATATTCACAGGAAGATGAAGGAGGAAATGAGCATGGAACTGACATATCATCGCAAAGGGGATTATCTGTTTCCGAATCTGACAATCCAGGAGACAGAGGTACAGATCGGGAAATACGGAATGCTGCGGAGGACATTTCTGAAGGAACACAAGAACAGCCTGTATCAGAGCCTGTTACTGACTGGGAAACTGAACAGCCATCTGGAAGAGATCGAGAAAACAGCACAGAAGAGATTGGAAGTACAGATAGCGAAACTGTTGGAGAAGAATCCGGCACCATCGAAAGAGGAGAACCCGATGGCGTGGACAGCACATATGAACAGTCTGACGGCAACAGCGGAAGAGAGCATCTTGACGGAATTGGTGTACAGCTAATTGAAGACACAAGTGAAGATCAGTTAAGTAAAGCAGAGGAAGAAATTGCCTCTGCTTTATCTTTGCCCGAACTTCCATCTGTAAATGAACAGAAAAGGGAAATCGAAAACAGAATAGCTTCCCTCTATGCTGGGGAGATTGCCATTCCAAGTGAGGTGGTCGATGAGGTTTTAAGAACCGGAGGAAACCGAAGCAAGAGCCAGCTTCGTATTATCTATAATTTTATGAGTGAGCAGACACCGGAAGAATATACGGAGTTTGTGAAGCGGGAGTATGGGACTGGTGGAAAGGGATTTGAAATCAATGGTATGGAGTATTCGGTCTGGTTTGATGAAACTGGATTGCAGATTGCAGTAGGGCATACCGTTACCGATCAGATTCTGGATAAAGCGTTTTTGTCCTGGGAAGATGTGAGTGGCCGTATCCATCAGCTTTTGAAACAAGGCGAGTATGCACCGCAGTCCGTACTTGATGTTGCAAGGAAGAATGCGATAAAGGAACATGCCCAGGCACTTGCCTATATGAAAGCGGATATGGCAGAGGGTGTAGCAGAACTTGTCTTTGATGAAGAGGATTTACCACATCTTCACAGTATTTATCCGGAAATTACTGATTATCTGGAAGAGAAACTAACAGATCCGCAGTGGCTGGCAGATCTGAACGAACGTCTGGAAGGACTGGCAATGGCTTATGAGGAAGATAAAAGTATTATGCGGTTCCGCACCTATAATCCAATCAGAATATCCGGACAGTTCCAGAAATTTGCCGCAGAAGTAATTCCATACAATGCCAGAGATGAATTCGCATGGCAGGAACATAAGGTATTTATTACTCAGGATGAAATAGATGCTTTTCTTGCCGGTGGAGGTCCGTATTCGGATGGAAGGCTTTCTACCTATTCTTTTTATCTCCTGAATGAAGATGATAAGGCAAGGACAGATTTTATCAAGGAAAAATATGGGATAGGCGGTCAGAGCCATGCTTTATGTGGAGCAGACAATTCACATGCAGATTATGACGGGAAAGGTTTGAAGCTGGAGAGAGGGGACTATGGGAATCCAGATATTTCGGTGTTGCTGCCCTGGGCAAAAGTTGCAAAAAGAATCGGCTATCTGATTGATAACCAGCAGTTCTTACGTTCTGCAGATTATTCCCGTATGCCGGAATATGAGAGGGAACGGATTGCAGGAAAAGTGATCAGTTTTTATGCAAGACTGCCAGAAGAAATTGAGCGTCCGTTTAAGCAGGATTTTTTTAATGAAGAAGCAAGAAAAGAACTTCCTGTTATGCTGAATGATTCGGAGAAGTCGCAGAAATTGTTACAGGCGATGGACGATGCACTGGCAATGCTGCCACTGGATTTTGAATCAGTGAATGAAACTTATGAGAAGAAATTACAGCTTTTGACCGAAGTACATCAGTATGTGGAAGGCAGCTATACGATTTTCCCGGCACAGGAAGTACCAGATCAGGCAGATGGCTTAAATGGATACCAGATGTCTTTATTTGATATTGTGAGTGCTTCCGAACCAGAAGAAAATACAGAAGAACCAGAAGTGGAAGAGTCGTCTGCAGAAATGGAGGAGGTACAAAAAGGAGAACCAGAATCAGAATCTGTAATTGTACAGGAACAGTGGGACGAGAATGTATTTGAATATCAGGGGTATCATTTTGAACCAGTGGGGATTCTTCCGCAAGGTCTGGAAGGGAAAGAACTGGTAAACCAGACAAGAGGAAATACAGAATTGCACCTGACTACCTACGAGCGAGAAGATGATATTTTATATTCCTACGCAGGATTCTATGAGGCAAGTGGTTCATCAAAAGCTGATATTTTCCGGTGTATGGAAACTGGACGAAATTATATTCCAGGGGTAGAACGAACTATTTGGCTATGAGGGTAGAATTTTTACCATATCTACAGAATGAGCAGGTGCAGGAACAGGAACCGCATAATTTCCATATTACGGACGATGACCTTGGGGCTGGTGGTCCGAAAGCAAAGTTTAAAGCAAATATGGAAGCTATCAGGCTGCTGAAAGAACTGGAACAGGATCAGAGATTGGCAACACCGGAAGAACAGGAAGTGTTGTCAAGATATGTTGGATGGGGCGGTATTCCACAGGCTTTTGAAGAAAGAAACAGTGCCTGGGCAGAGGAATATACGCAGTTAAAAGAAGTCCTTACGCCAGAAGAATACAGTGCAGCAAGGGCATCAACGCTGAATGCCTTTTATACTTCTCCGACGGTCATCAAGGCTATGTATGAAGCACTTGGAAACATGGGACTGAAGCAGGGAAATATCCTGGAGCCGTCCTGTGGAGTAGGAAACTTTATGGGACTTTTACCGGAAAGTATGGGTGCTGCAAGTATGTATGGTGTAGAACTTGATCCGGTTTCCGGGCAGATTGCAAAACAGCTTTACCAGAAGAACAGGATTGCAGTACAGGGATTTGAGGAAACCAGTTACCCGGACAGCTTTTTTGACAGCGTGATTGGAAATGTACCGTTTGGGGCATATCAGGTCAGTGACCGCAAATATGACAGATACCATTTTATGATCCATGATTATTTTATTGCAAAATCCTTAGACCTGGTACGTCCGGGCGGAGTGGTGGCAGTTGTTACATCAAGCGGTACGATGGATAAGCAGAATCCGGAAGTCCGACAGTATTTTGCAAATCGGGCAGATCTGCTTGGGGCAATCCGCTTACCGAACAATGCTTTCCAGAGAAATGCCAATACCAGTGTGGTTGCGGATATTCTGTTTTTCCAGAAAAGGGACAGGGCTGCAATCACAGAACCAGACTGGGTACAGTTGAAAACCACACCAGAAGGTTATACAGTCAATTCCTATTTTGCTGACCACCCAGAAATGGTGCTTGGAGATTTCAAAACAGAAAGTACCCAGTACGGAAAACAGGAAGTGACGGTAAAGGCAAAAGAGGGAGCAGATCTGGCAGAACAGTTAAAAGATGCGGTACAGCATATCCAGGGAACCATCACAGAGCAGGAGATTTCGGACACGGAACTGGAAGAACAGGTGGTATCCATACCGGCAGATCCGGATATTAAGAACTTCAGCTTTGCACTTGTCGGAGAGGATATTTATTACAGGGAAAATTCTGTTATGAATAAGATGGAACTTCCTGTTGTGACAGGCGAACGTGTCAAAGGCATGGTTGCCATCCGGGATGCAACAAACAGGCTTCTGGAACGGCAGTTGGAAGAATGCAGTGATGAAGAGGTTGCCAGCTTACAGGCTGAATTGAACCGGGTTTATGACAGCTTTACTGCAAAGTATGGATTACTCAGCAGCAATGCGAATAAAAGAGCGTTCAGCATGGACAGCAGCTATTGCCTTTTGACTTCCCTTGAATTTCTGGACGAAAAGGGCGAGTTGAAGCGGAAAGCAGACATATTTACGAAAAGGACGATCCGCAGGGCAGAGCCGGTAACATCGGTAGATACTGCAAGTGAGGCACTGGCGGTATCTATCGGGGAAAAAGCAAAAGTAGATATTCCTTATATGATGCAGCTTACCGGAAAAACAGAAGAAGAGGTCACAGAGGAGCTTACAGGCGTTATCTTTAAGAATCCGCTTACGGATAAGTGGGAGCCATCTGACGAGTATCTTTCCGGGAATGTCAGGGAGAAGCTGAACATTGCAAAGCAGTTTGCAGAAAATCATTCAGAATATATGGTCAATGTGCAGGCACTGGAACGGGTACAGCCGAAAGACCTAGATGCTTCCGAGATTGAAGCAAGGCTTGGGGCAACATGGATTTTTCCAGACTATATTACAGAGTTCATGGCAGAAACATTCCACACACCACGACAGCATATCAATTATGAGCGTATCAAAGTACAGTATGCGGAAGTGACCGGACAGTGGAACGTAAAAGGAAAGAACGTGGACAGCAGCAATAACCCGCTTTCCACCGCAACTTACGGAACACAGAGGGCAAATGCTTACAGGCTATTGGAGGATGCACTGAATCTGCGTGACACAAAAATCTATGACACAATACATGATGCAGATGGGGAACACCGGGTCCTGAACCGGAAAGAAACTACCCTGGCACAGCAGAAGCAGGAACTGATCCGGGAAGAGTTTAAAGAGTGGATCTTTAAGGATATGAGCCGACGAGAAACACTCTGCAAAATTTATAATGAACGGTTTAACAGCATCCGGCCAAGGGAATATGATGGCAGTCATATCCAGTTTGTCGGAATGAATCCGGAAATTAAGCTGATGGAGCATCAGAAAAATGCGGTGGCACATATCCTTTATGGAAATAATACCCTGCTTGCACATTGCGTAGGTGCGGGCAAGACATTCCAGATGATCGCAGCCGGTATGGAGAGCAAGCGTCTGGGACTGGCACAAAAGAGCCTTTATGTGGTTCCTAACCATTTGCTGGAACAGTGGGGAAGCGATTTCTTACGCTTATATCCGGGAGCAAATATTCTGGTGGCAACGAAGAAAGACTTTGAACCGGCAAACAGAAAACGGTTCTGTTCTAGAATCGCAACCGGGGATTATGATGCGGTCATTATCGGACACAGCCAGTTTGAGAAAATCCCGCTTTCCAGGGAAAGACAGATCGCATTGCTGGAAGAACAGATTGCAGACATTACCTATTCTATTGAAGCAGCAAAAGAGGAAGCAGGACAGCAGTATACGGTTAAGCAGATGGAAAAGACAAAGAAAACCCTGAAAGCAAAACTGGAAAAACTGAATGACCAGACACGAAAGGATGATGTAGTGACTTTTGAGCAATTAGGCGTGGACAGGCTGTTTGTAGACGAGTCACATTATTACAAAAACCTTTTTTTATACACAAAAATGCGAAATGTGGCAGGCATTTCACAGACTGATGCACAGAAAAGTTCAGATATGTTTATGAAATGCAGGTACATGGATGAGATTACCGGGGGAAAGGGAATCACGTTTGCAACGGGAACACCGGTATCAAACAGTATGACTGAGTTATACACCATTATGAGATACCTCCAGTATGATACTTTAATGAATATGGGAATGGGACATTTTGATTCGTGGGCAGCAACTTTTGGAGAAACAGTTACGGCAATCGAATTGTCACCGGAAGGGACGGGTTATCGTGCAAAAACACGATTTGCCCGTTTTTTTAATCTTCCAGAGCTGATCTCCATATTTAAAGAAGCTGCGGATATTCAGACTGCAGATATGCTGAATCTTCCTGTACCGGAAGCAGAATATATCAATGAAGTGTTAAAGCCGAGTGAGGAACAGAAAGAAATGGTGGAAGCCTTTTCGGAACGTGCAGAACAGGTCAGGGGCGGTGTAGTAGATCCAAGGGTAGATAATATGCTCAAGATTACCAACGACGGAAGAAAATGTGCATTAGACCAGAGGCTTTTAAATGATATGTTGCCAGATGCAGGGGAAAGCAAGGTAAATGCCTGTGTGGAGAATGCTTTCCAGGTATGGGAGGACGGAAAAGATACACAGGCTACCCAGTTGATCTTCTGTGACCTCAGCACACCGAAAACTGACGGAACGTTCAACGTTTATGATGATGTGAGAAACAAGCTGGTGGAACGGGGAATCCCGAAAGAGCAGATCGCATTTATCCATGAGTACAATACAGAAGTAAAAAAAGCGGAGCTGTTTGCAAAGGTGCGGGCCGGACAGGTAAGAATCCTGATGGGTTCCACTCCGAAACTCGGTGCCGGGACCAACGTACAGGACAGATTACTTGCACTGCATCATCTGGACTGCCCCTGGAAACCGTCTGACCTGGAACAGCAGGAGGGACGTATTCTCAGACAGGGAAACCAGAATGATAAGGTAAAAATCTTCCGGTATGTAACGGAAAATACATTCGATTCGTACATGTGGCAGATTCTGGAAAATAAGCAGAAGTTTATTTCGCAGATCATGACCAGTAAATCCCCCGTTCGTGCCTGTGAAGATGTGGATGATACAGCTCTATCTTATGCAGAGATCAAGGCACTGGCAACAGGAAACGAATACATCAAGGAAAAGATGGATCTGGATGTGCAGGTAAGTAAACTGAAACTTCTGAAAGCAAACCACACCAGTCAGATCTATCGTCTGGAATCGGATATTGCAAAGCGGTATCCGGTACAGATTACCGCATTAAAAGAAAAGATTGCCGGTATGCGTGTGGATGCAGATGTAGTAAAAGGAATAGATTTACAGGATAATGACCACTTTGCAATGACAGTCGGTGGAAAGCTGTATACCGATAAAAAAGAAGCGGGAGTTGCACTGATTTCAGCAGCATCCGGTTTGAAGTCCGTAAAATCAGCCGGGCAGATTGGGGAATATCATGGTTTTGCACTTTCTTCAGAATACAATTTCCTGTCAAATACCTATACCATGACGATCAAGGGAAAATGTTCTTATAAGATTGAGTTCGGAAAGGATACTCTGGGCAATATTCAGAGGATTCATAATGCACTTTCTGCAATCGGGAAAAAGCTGGCAGATACCGAGCAGAACCTGGAAACGGTACAACAGCAGTTAAAGACCGCACAGGAAGAGGTGCAGAAGCCATTCCCGAAAGAAGCGGAACTGAGTGAAAAAATGGAACGTCTGGCGGAATTAAATGCCATGCTCAACATGGATGAGAAAGGGGGAGAAAATCTTCTGGCAGATGAGGGTATCGGGGAAAATCCGGAAGTAAACGTGCCAGAGGAACGTCAGGACAGAATCGCAGACAGTGTTCATAAAACGTCTATTCTGGAAAGACTAAAAGAACAGAAACAGCAGGAGCAGACAGGCGAAACAGAGCAGAAACCAAAAAAGAAACACGAACAGGAGTTATAAAGGGTATCCCGTCAGAGTGACCAGAGCTTTGGCGGGATTTTTCTATGGAGGATTTGATTATGGCAAACAGAGAAGAGCAGTTAAAGCAGATTACAGAGCAGTTGGAACAGGGCGTTGCAGAAATATTCACATCAGAAAAATATACCGAATATCTGAACACAATGGCAAAGTTCCATAATTACAGTTTTAATAATACCCTGCTGATCGCCATGCAGAAACCGGAAGCGACACTGGTAGCCGGGTATCAGGCATGGCAGAAGAAATTTAACCGACAGGTAAAAAGAGGAGAAAAAGGCATCCAGATTATTGCCCCGGCTCCGTTTAAAGAGAAAAAGGAGATTGAAAAAACAGATCCGGAAACAGGTGAGATTGTGATCGGGGAAGATGGACAGCCGGAAACAGAAGTGGTAGAGCGTGTCATTACAAAATTCCGGGTTACGACAGTATTTGATGTCCGCCAGACCACAGGAGAACCAATTCCAGAGTTTGAGGTATCAGAACTGGAGGGGGATGTTCTGATTTACCATGATTTTATGGAAGCACTGAAAACGGTTGCCCCAGTTCCCATCCGTTTTATTGAAATTGACGGGGAAGCGAAAGGCTTTTATCAGATTGTAGATAAATATATTGCTGTTCAGCCTGGTATGAGTGAGGCACAGACCATGAAAACTGCGGTGCATGAAACCGCACATGCAGTATTGCATGATCGTGACCAGATGGAAGCAGAGGCGTCGTAAAAGACCAGCTTACAAAAGAAGTGGAAGCAGAAAGTGTTGCTTATGTGGTATGTAATCATTTTGGACTGGACACATCGGAGTATTCCTTTTCCTATATTGCGAGTTGGTCTTCTGGTAAAAATATGAAAGAACTTCGTGCTTCCATGGACACCGTCCGTAAGACATCTGCTGAACTGATCGGGCAGATTGAAGAAAAGGTAAAAGAACTTCAGGCAGAAAGATCGGAACAGGAGGCAACTGTTGGGGAGCAGACAGAAGAACTGAGTGCCATGCAGTATGCGGAGCAGACCATCAACCGTCTGGAGCAGGAACGGACGATTTTCAGCAATGACCAGAGAAATCTTATCGCAAATTTTGCTTATAAACTGGATGACAGGGAAGCAACGGAAAAACTGGCAGAGAATCTTGCAGAATCTATTCTGGATGGAAACAGGGAAGAAGTACTAAAACTGATTGAAGAAGCGGAGGAACAGATTGACAGTCTGCCGGATTCGATGATCGGTTTATCAGAATTGCATGAAGCCGGATTTTATTCAGAAAGTATGCTTCCGCTTACCAGGGAACGGGCAGTGGAACTGCACCATGAGGGAGTAACAGTTTACGGGCTGACCGGAGCAGTGAGTGGTCAGGAACAGTCACAGAGGGTTATGAATCTGGAACTGGATATTTTACAGCATGACGGGTTATTCGGAGTGACGAAATTTGAATGGGAAAATTACCGGAGAAGTCAGGAAACGGTTATGACACCGGAAGAAAAAGCAAAAATCAAAGAAACACTTCTTTTAGAAAGTGATGGAAACCGCTATGGAATTTACCAGATCAACAGCGGACAGGAAGAAAGAGGGTACCAATTTTTAAGTCTGGAAGCGGCAAAAGAAATGGGATTTACCGTAGATGGCAAAGACTATCAGATGGTTTACAGTGAAAGACTGAGAGATGCTACGACACTGGACAATCTTTTTGAGCGTTTTAATATAGAACGACCAAACGATTTTACCGGGCATTCCATGTCAGTCAGTGATGTGATCATTATGAACCGGGGCGGCAGATTAACCGCATACTATGTGGATTCCTTTGGTTTTGCAGAATTGCCGGACTTTGTGGCACAGAGAGTTGAAATATTAAATACCAATCCGGTAAAAGCATATCCGGAAGTTTATATGGGAACTTTGGAAAAGGCTATGCAGGAGAGAAATGTAGATGCTTACCTGGATTCCAGAAAACTGAATATTGACTGCAAAAATGCAATCGAACAGGCAATCGCAGAAAAATTTGATGGCATGAGTCTGAACCCGGATACTGCAACAGGTGTGATTGAAAAATATGGAGAGGAACGTGTTGCCTTTGTTCTGGCAAATACGTTAAAGCAGCTTTCCTATGATGGAAGATTTTCTGATGGCAATAAACGGTGGGCAGATGGCATTGATATTCCAGAAAATATTAGCCGGGGAATGGATCTGAACAGGGACTATATTGTGAGCAGTCATCCTGCAGTATTGAATGGCTTCATTGATATGGCGAGAAACGAAATCCGTACCCGGAAACTGGAAGAGGTGCTTGGTGTGAAAAATCAGCATATCACTGAAAATACAAGAGGGTATGAAGCAGACGGACATACAGGCACCTGGTATGCAGTGGATATGAAAACGTATCATGGGGAGCGATTCTTCCAGATGCGAAGTGAGGAATACGATCAGGAAGTGGCAGATATTATTGTTTCAGAGAATGGAACACTGGTGGCAGAAGACATCTGGCATGGATTTGATGAAGGAGCCAGGGAAGCTATTTCAGAATATCTGGAAGAAAATGGTGCAACAGTATATGACTTGATGAATATTCCAGACCAGGCAACAGTTATCTTAGCAGATGGGACGGTTATGAAAATAACGGAACAGCAGACGATCAGAACAGATACATGGGAACCGACACTGACCGGACAGAATCAGCAGGGGGAAGAACAGAAATTTAGTTTCTTCGAGATACATAAAGTCAGAGAAAATAATGGCATTGACCTGAAAATGCCAGAAAATCATTATATTGACCAATATTATGTGATCGAAGAT
>ENA-OQNM01000332-OQNM01000332.1-human-gut-metagenome-genome-assembly--contig:-NODE-332-length-17727-cov-5.438295_pt1 | contig 17727 bp, 17 predicted proteins | sample MGYA00242632_ERZ504886 | MGnify/ENA primary metagenome ERZ504886 (study PRJEB26092, sample SAMD00036424) | human gut metagenome | host: Homo sapiens | study: EMG produced TPA metagenomics assembly of... | reverse complement strand
GAATTTGATACGACAGATCAATACAGAAGCATCCGGCTCTTTTCTCCCCAGTCGGTAACCTTCAAAATTATGATGGAGTTTTTAAAAGCCCCATTCTATTTTTTTGATTTCGCTCAATATTATCAATCATTATCAGATGAAAATACATACAATGCACTTCAAGAGTGTATCAGCCAATGTGTAGGTTTACAAAAGAAATACTCCTTTTTATGCTACGGAAGAAGGAACATTCCCTATCACCGCCTTTTCAGGTATGACCACTTTTATCATGCAGAGAGAACTTAATGACTTGAATGAAGAATATACAAAACTACAATGGTATAAAGATATTAATACACATTAGAGAATATGTATAACACTGACAAACAATGATATAGCAAATTCAGTAGAAGAAGTATATCTTATTGCAGAATAGATAGATTCTAAATACTTTTCAAAGTATCCTTTAAAGGACAGAATGCCAATATATATGGACAGAAACAGGTGATTATCCATTAATAAGAAACGGAAAAACTTGTCATAAGCAGAAAAAACAAATCCTTTATTTGCTTTGTTTGTCATTTACTAATATCTTTGTTTTATCATTCATTCTAGAACCGCAACAAAATATGAAATACCCTATTGGAATACAGAGTTTTGACCAAATCCGTGAAGATGGCTATGTATATGTGGATAAGACCGGTTTGATTTACAACTTGGTAACACAAGGCAAGACTTATTTCTTGAGCCGTCCACGCCGTTTTGGCAAAAGCCTGCTGGTAAGTACCCTTGCCTGTTATTTCCAGGGACGCAAAGATTTGTTTGCCGGACTGGAAATCGACGGATTGGAAAAGGACTGGTATGAGTATCCTATCTTCCGTATAGACTTTAATGGAGGACTGTATACACAACCCGGAATTCTGGAGGCTACCATTGAAGGCTATTTAGGAAACTGGGAAGATATTTATGGCAAGAATCCCAATTATACAACCATAGGAACCCGTTTCATTGAAATACTTCGCCGGGCTTATGAACAGACAGGGCGGCGTGCGGTGGTTCTGATTGATGAATATGACAAACCTATTTTGGATGTATTAGATACGGAAGCTTGTTTTTATGATGATTATGGAAAGCAAGTTCTGTTGGAGAACCATAACCGGGAAATATTGAAATCCTTTTATTCTACCTTTAAAGGAGCCGATCAATACTTGAGATTCGTATTGTTGACCGGAGTAACAAAGTTTTCCCAAGTAAGTGTTTTCAGTGGATTTAACCAGCCTAAGGATATCAGTATGGATGAACGGTACGAAGCCTTGTGCGGTATCACCCAGAATGAGCTGGAAGCATTTTTCGAAGAACCCACCATACAGTTGGCTGCTAAATATCAGTACACAGTGAAAGAAATGAAGGAACTTCTCAGACGGCAATATGACGGATATCATTTTGGAGAGAGGATGACTGACATTTACAATCCGTTCAGCATTCTTAATGCTTTTGACAGTATGGCAATTCGTGATTACTGGTTCTCTACAGGTACTCCCACCTATTTGGTTCGTCTGCTGCAACACAGCCGCGAGCAGATAAACGAACTTGCCGGACGTTATTATGTTCCCTCTTTGTTTGTGGATTATAAGGCTGATGTGGAACAGCCTCTACCCATGATTTATCAGAGCGGATATCTCACTATTAAAGAATATAATAGACGTATGGGAACTTATCTGCTCGATTTTCCCAATAATGAGGTGCGTAAAGGGTTCTTGTCCGTATTGGCAGCACATTATTTGAAACCCGGAGGTGGAGAGGTCAACAGCTGGATTATCGATGCTGTTACTTGCCTTGAGCAAGGGAACACCTCCGCTTTTTGTGATTCTCTGACCGCCTTTCTTGCAAGCATCCCGTATGACTCTCACGCTTCCTTGAAGGAATTGGATATGACTGAGAAACATTTCCAATACACTTTTTATCTGATTCTCCGTTTGATAGGAGTTTATTGCCGTGCAATCCATTGTGAGAATCGCCAGAGCTTCGGACGAGTGGACTGCATATTGGAAATGGACGAATATGTTTACATTTTCGAATTCAAGATGGACGGAACAGCAGAGGAGGCTTTACAGCAAATAGCAGAGAAAGGCTATGCCCGATCTTATTTGACCGATAACCGTAAAATAGTCTGTATCGGGGTGAATTTTTCTTCCCTTACACGTACTGTAGAAGAATGGAAGGAGATAATTTACAGGTAAGATTTAGTCATAGTCAGCCTAAAGCGTTAAACAAAAGATTGCCTTCCACTATTTTTTATGGGAATATACCGGTAAGAATGTTCATGCTGTTGCCGGCATAACACATTTAATTTTCATCTTTTTATCATTTTGGTTTTTCTTTTTGCTAAGAATGAATTATTTTCGCAGCCGAACACAAGTTTAATTTCTTACCGACAATAAGCAGACATGCTTTAATCCTCGACCAATTCAACTTGTCCTCATTTTAATTTTAACGGATAAGCTGATGTTTTGTCCCTCACTATTATAAAATAAAAGAATGAAAAGATCACTGTATGTATCGCTATTGACGATCATGTACTTCTCTGCCTGCCAAGGTAGTGAGGAACTAGAGCAATCACAAGAAAAAGAGTACACGGTATCCATTATGGCAAGAATCGGGAAAACAGTTTCCGGAGCACGCTACTTGCAAGATCATGAAAATGCCATCGCTAGTTTTAGTAAAACCGATGATATAGGTGTTTTTATGGACAATGACAGCGCCGTCCGCTGGATATTCGATGGAACTTCCTGGACTACAGAAAAGAGTGTCTTTTGGAAAGATAAAAACCAGGAACATACTTTTTACGCATATTATCCCCACTCCGGTTCCAAAGCCGAAAGTAAGGAAAATATAAAAACTGCCTTCTCTCGACAGCCAGAACGGGACTTGGGAAAATATTGACCAATATGACTTTCTAGTAGCATCCAGGAAGCTTTCCTACGATACCGACCTTGGCAATGTGGCCTTTTCGGGCGATTATTCATTTAAGCACGTTTTGTCACTATTAAAGATAAACATAAAGGGTGAAGGAGATATGGCACAGGCCGTTATTGACAAAATCAGACTTGAAGGAAATGGGTTGACGACCCAAGGATACTACTCCTTTGAAACGAACAGCATCACCATCAGCGAAACTCCCAAGGAAACCTTCCAGATTACTCCGTCACACACCATGAACAATCAGGATGCTTCTTTTTATTTTATCCTGAACGGGGACGAGAATGACGGAAACATTGATCCGAAAGCCGTGAAAAACCATTCTGTTAATCTCACCATTGAATATACCCGTAACAACAAATATTACATAACACGACGAGACGACCTGTCTCCGGGCTTATTGTCCGGATGTATTCATAAATACAATATTGTAGTAAAAGACGGAAATGTAATTATAACGGGAGGAAGTATTTCGGGTTGGACTCCGGGAAATGAAGAAGAGGATATAGTTATAAATGGAGAAGAAATAAACCCACAAACAAATAATATGTTATGAATTATAGATTAACCGAATTAAAGGTGCTTCTGTTTCTATTGCTGCTGTCTGCTGTTTCTTGCCAACGCCCGATGTATGATGAAGAAGACGATGAAGACGGAGTCTCGCAAACAAATCTTCCTTTAAAGATATCTGCCAGGTCTAGCGGAGAATCCCAGATTAATTATCCGGCCTATATCTATGCGTTTGCAGAGGACGGCAGCTGTTCTGCCAGTCTGAAAATGACAGATAACGCCCAGATTGAAATGAAGTTACCTCCTGCCCGATATACTATTGTTGCAATAGCCGGTTTGGGAGAGGAATATATCGTTCCGAAAGATCCTAGCCTTGATGATGTAATTGTTATGAAAGAAAATAACAGAAGCTCACGCGCGCTAATGATGGGCACTTCAACTGTGACAATTGCCAATAAGAAAAATATATCTGTTTCTGTAACCCTCTATTATGCTGTATCTTTAGTTAATATCAGTTTGGAAGATATACCGGCAAACGTTAAAAAGGTGAGTTTGCAGATTTCGCCTTTATATTCTTCCCTGTCGTTTACAAGGGAGTATTCCGGCAAAGACAAGAGTACGGAAATTATTTGTGAGTCTGAGCCGGGTGGAATTTGGAGTGCAAAGCCTTTTTATATTTTTCCGGGGAGCGGCTCTCAGACCGTTTTTTCCATAACCTTGGAAGATAATAGTCAGACAAAGACGTTTGGATACACTTTCAAAGGAAAGCCGGAAGCGAACGTGCCATTGAATATCGGGGGCAGCTATTCGGGTGATGTCACGGTAGGAGGCAGTTTGATATCAGGTGAATGGAAGGCTCCGGTAGATATCAAATTCAATTTTGGCGGTGCTGATGAAGGTAATGGCGGTAGTGAGCCGCCTCCCATTAATCCGGATCTTTCCGGGCTACCCGAAATTGGCGGTATCTGGAACGGCGGTATTGTAGCTGGCATAGAGGATGCAAGTTCCACAGGGGCGGATATTTTGTTGATGAGTCTGGATGAGTGGAGTGGATTCGCTTCCGATGTGCGGAATATCATACAGGAGGAGGAAGCAGACGGATGGCATCTTCCGACTGAAGAGGAGGCAAAAATATTGCATAAGACGTTCAGCGGATCATCACTGGATGAACTGAATGAAACCATAGAGGGATTAAGAAACGGAGACCCGTTATTGGATATTGAGAAACGGTATGTATATGATCATAACGGGAGCATATATGCATTCGGATTTAAAACCTCATCCAAATTTTTACAGGCAGGGAAGTACGGTGAAATACAAAATACGTTTGGTATGCAGCGCTCATTATGATGCCGGATGACCCATTCATATACTAGAAAAGGGCATTCACACTTCTTGACAATATATGCTTGAGAGTGTGAATGCGTCTAATCGACTTCCATACCGGGAATCTCATTTCCATAGATAAATTCTCAATTAATTGAAAGTTAACATTCTACCACCCGGTATACATTTCCCTTGGTGGTATGTACCCGTTCGCCCAGCTGGGGCAGGATACGGCTCAGGCTGTAGGCGGTCATCCCTCTCATGATCGAAGGATGAGCGGCCTTCATGCGTTCAAACAGTTGGGTGGCGGAGAGGCTAAGCACTTCCTGCGGATTGTCCTCTTCTGTAGCAAAGCGAAAGCAAAGGCGGAATACCTCTTCTTCGGGTACATGCTTGTAGAATAAGGCATTATGTTGCTGTATAGTCTGTTCCTCTTCTTTATTGAACCAGCTTCGTTCACCGGATAGAAGTTCTGTTTTAAGCTGGGCGTACAATTGCTTATGCTCTACGGACGTGGTGCAGTCTATGGCATGCTTCAGACTGACGCAAAGAAAGCGGCGTGAGCCGGTGCGGTCTACCAGCAAATCCTCCCGGTTGCTGGTGCCGATGAACGAGGCAATACGGGGAAGCGATGAAGCGCTGTGTTTGTAAGCCTTGCGGATATTCAGTGCGGAGGCTTGCATCAGGTTCTTCAGCAAAGGCATTTTGGACGCACCTAGTTTGTCGAATTCATCCAGGTTGATTAATCCGTAGGCAGCCAGCTTGGCTTCGGCGGATGTCGGGGAGCTTAGGTCGTAACTTTCCGTGTAGTAGGATTTCAGCCTATCGGGCATCAGCAGACGGCAGAACGTACTTTTCCCCAATCCCTGGCGACTGCTCACCAGCAGGGGAGCCACACTGTTGGCGCGGTTGTTATCCGGATTGAGCTGCATCCATTGGGCAGAGAGTCCCAGCATCCAACGGTGGAAACCGTTCACCCATACCGGGTCGTCGGACACCCTGCGTGCCAACGCGGACACCCGGTCCGTGCCGTCCCATTCGGGAAGCTGCTCAAAATAGGCAGTAAAGGGATGGTATTCACTGATGCGGCGTGAGCGCACAAAGCGTTGAATGTCCCTGTCCCAACAGTCTATGCCCGTTTCAATAGCCTCCAGACTTAGTGAGTTCATCCATCGTTCGTCCACCTTGGCGTAACGCAGATGAGTATCGGGAATGTTGTTTTCTACACTTGCCACTTCAGTTTCTTCAGTAAGCACATTGAACCGGAAGCGGTAGCGGGAGGTGAGGAAAGCGGTCACTTCCTGCATCAGGGTATGTGATTTCGCCTTCTTGCCAGTATCTTCTGGGGAGGTTGGTCCCGCTTTTTTCTGAACATCTTTTTTCAAGTGAGCGGAATCCTTCTCTGTCTTTTCAGTTGAGACTGTCGGATGTGTCCGAGAATCGTCCATACTCCCCGGCAGGTTATCCTTACCGTTTTCAGTGAGAAGAACCTGTGAGTCGGCCATCTCTCTTACTCCGTCTTCGTCCGACACGATGTAGTGGTAACTGCCCGTGGGAGCATTCCCGTCGGTGCGCGGAGTCCAGTTCAATGCCAGAACTACTTGACCCTCGCGGATATCCAGCGCCAGACGCACGCCGGGTATAGTCCGGCAAAGCGGCATCAGCCCGTTGAGAGCGGATACGAGATCACGACGCGGTGTTCCGTCAATAGGAACAGGGCTTGACAGGAATTTGCTTCCGAAGAAGACTGTTTTGAGAGTAGCGAATACATTCATGAGTTACTTTTTTAAGTTTGGCAAACTACAAATATACAACATAAAAAGGCGTTTGTCAAGAGGGGGCGGAAATATGGCAGATCTTGGTGCAGGATTCGATGAAACTTGGTGCAAGATTTAATGGAACTTGGGGCAAAATTCAATGGATACAGGGCGCAATACATACGTATGTGTGACCCGATGCTTATGTACGTGTGGGCTTACACGTTACTAACATACGAGCTGACACGTTACTAATGTTGGGGCTTATACGTTACTAATGTTATTGTTGAATACGCCTTTATGTTTTTAAAATACACCTTGAGCTTTAAAAAATACGTCTTCAACTTTTAAGAAAACATCTTCAGGCTTTTAAAAAACAACTATACGTTTTTAAAACACGCCAGCTTGTTCAGTGCACAGACTTAGCCTGTTCAGCTTACAGACCTAGTCTGTTCCGTGTATTACTCCCCCACTAATCCGATACGCTCCCTTTTCCCCTCATCCTGTCATCTTATGTAATATGCACAGAAAATCAGCCGGTTAAATCTGAAACCATTTCCCCTCACTTCCATTTCAGCCCGTATCGTTTTATTCCTTCACAAAAAATGTGAAAGAGCAGGCTGAAAGGAGGCTGACAGAGCAATGACAGGAGCCCCTTCATAGCCGGAACGCTTATGGGCAGGGAGTTTCAGCGATAGATGAAAGGAGAAAAGGAACAACCGGATTTTATCGCTGAGGCATTTAAAATGAAGATAATCTCAGCATTTCCACCTGCGAATGAACAGATGATCATCCATGTTTTGAGCCTGATTTATGATTGGTATGAAAGATTTATATCTTTCAGGCTATGTAACAATAATCCTCCCGGTATTTCTATACTCAAGATAAATTATATCACAATTCTTGCTGCTCCAAACAGAAGGTATATTTGCAAAATATACAAATGATGCTTCCGGCAACGGAGTAATTCTTTCTTCGCTTTCTTTTTAGGAATTCATCTAACGAACAATTTTATTATATGCAAAACAATTGCGAGGCCTGTTTATGAAACATGTGTTGATATTAAAATAGCAATTACTGTGGAAAATCAACTGTCATCCAACACATTAAAAACACATTAACCAATGCCACTATAATAGCATTACATGATTTCTATTATCTATATGTACTAAAACAATATATTCTGTTAGAAAATCTGACCAGTAAAAAAGAATATTCACACCTGAAAGCCGAGTTCTGTTCCAATTATTAAATAAAATATTAAGCTAATTCAATTTAATAGAAGGTGTGTCGTAATGCACGATGCACCTCTTTTTTGTTCATCACTATACAAATCTGTTCATTTTCTTTAAGCTGCGATCTTTTGAAGATTTCTTTGATTTATGTGTTCCCAGCATCTAAAAACAGCAGTTGTAAGCTTATAAAACAGTCTAATCAGCCAGTTCATACCTTCTTTTGTCAGTTTTGCACACATCTTTTTTATATTGAAGGCAATGGCTAGGAAGGCAAAGTCCATGAAGACCTTGTCCTTTCCAAAATGTCGGAAACGTTTGTAGTTCATATTGTTTTTAATTTGTCCGAACACGGCCTCCGGTTCTATGCATCTCTGCCCTCTGTGTTTCAGTCCTTTCTCAGAGCAGAGCAGTTCTTTGGCTCTCCGCTTGTATTGTCTAAGCCTATGATTCAGTTCTATCGTCCTGTTTCCTTTTGCTTTAAAACAGCGGCATCGCAGGGGACAGCCTTCACACCTGACAGCTCTGTACCGTGCATTTTCGCTGACATATCCGGATGCGGTTTTCACATTCCTGGTGCCTATCCTCCGCATCCTTTGCCCCATAGGGCAGATGCAGAAGTCATGTTCTTCATTGTAGTAGAAGTTTTCGGCCTTGAACGGGTCCGGTTTGAATCTCGGCCGCTGCTCCATGTGGAAATAGTTATACTTTACGTAGGCTTCCATGCCGTTTTCGGACATGAAGCGGTAATTCTCTTCGGAGCCATAGCCGGAATCAGCAACCACCGTATGGGCATCCGGTCATACCTGTTTGAAAAAGATTGCAGGAAAGGAATCAGGGTCAGTGTATCCGTAGGGTTCGGGAAGAGTGCAAAATCGGTGATGAACTGATTTTCGGTGCCGATTTGAAGGTTGTAACCGGGCTTCGTCTGTCCGTTGCGCATGGCATCCTCCTTCATTCTCATAAAAGTAGCGTCCTTGTCCGTCTTGGAATAGGAATTCCTCTCTTGCAGCGTTTCCGGATGGCAGTCGTATTCCTGCAGTTTGTCCCTGTGTTCTTCCAGTTCCTTCAACTGTTTGCGTTTCTTTTTCAGTTCAGTCTTTTCCTCTTTCGCGGATGGCTCGGAAACCTGTTCCAGTGCATGACGCAATTCTCCTGCCATTTCAGTCAGCATGGCCGGAGTGAACCCAACCTCCTCATTGTTCTCTGATGACTTCTCCCGGGCAATGACATCGTCTATCTGCCCTAACAGGACATGTATCTTCTTCATCAGGCGTTCACGGTTCCGCTCAACCGTTTTTCGCCAGACGAAAGTGTACTTGTTGGCTTTGGATTCGATCTTTGTCCCGTCAATGTATTCCACATTCAGGCTGATGAAGCCTTTGGAAGAGAGAAGAAGTACGGTTTGCGTAAACACCTCGTTGATTTCCTTCTTCACCCGGTTGCGGAAACGGTTGATGGTAATGAAATCCGGTTTCTCATATCCGGCCAGCCAGATATAATGGATGTCACGGTGAAGGAGCTTTTCAATTTTCCGGCAGGAGTAGATGTTGTTCATATAGGCATACAGAATGACCTTGAGCATCATCTTGGGGTGGTAAGGGCTGCGGCCGCATTCCTTATACAGCTTTCTGAAACTTTCAAGATTCAAGCCCTCAACCAGGGCGTCAACCATGCGCACCGGATCGTTTTCTGCAATATCCTCATCAATTCTTTGAGGAAAAAGAACGGTTTGGTTGGGATTGTAAGGACGAAAATGTATCTTTGTCATAGTGAAATTCTTATGCCTAAAGATACAAAATCTTTAGGTAATAACAAAGCCCCAGCTTGTGAAAGTCGGGGCTTTGTGCATAAAAAAAGAAGGTGCGCATTTTGACACACCTTCTTTCCAAACGCAACGAATAAATTATTAATTACTTACACTCTTATTATTTCTTACAGTCGCAAGAAGAGTAAGCCACTAACATCCAAACCAATTTTTCCTGTTCCTTCAGGTAATCGCTCATCAATGCTACTGTCGCCTCGTCTCCGGATTCGGAAGCCAAAGAAAGTAATTTACGTTCTTCGGCAATAAACTGGCCGTAAGTGTCCAGAACGTTTTCCAACGCTTCGTCTGCACAAGATACGCCCGACACCTCCTTTACTTTGGCAACTTTCAGATATTCACTGAATTTGTTAACCGGAACACCACCTAACATCAGGATACGCTCAGCCAGTTCATCTACCTTTTCAGCGGCATCGTTATACATATCTTCGAACTTGCTGTGGAGAACAAAGAAACCGTGTCCCTTAATGTTCCAATGGAAACCGCGAAGGTTTGTATAGAATACCTGATAATCGGCTAATAACTGTTGTAATGCTTCAACTACTTTACCTGCAGCAACTGCATCCAAATGGATATAATCTAATGTCTTCATAATACTTTACTTTTTAATTGTTATACTTTTCGTTTTTCTTGTACTGCAAAGATACATCAGATATAAGTACCTGTCAAACAGATAATTTTTATACACAAATAGATATACTCTATCACACTTCCGGCAGAACGGATTACCAGTCCGATACCGAAGACGCAGCATTCGTCGGAATGATACTTTTACACAAATATTCCATACCTGCCTGCTCTTGCTTTCAAAACATATATGCTTTGAACACGAAACATATATGTTTTGAAATCGAATCATATATGTTTCGCATTGCATTTCATGATTTTTTCCTACCTTCGTAAAAATTATCAATACAGAGTCCGTAACAACAAACAAAGAATATTATGAATATACAACAACTCGAATACATCCTGGCTGTAGACACATACCGCCATTTTGCCAAAGCTGCAGAACATTGCCGCGTAACTCAACCGACATTAAGCATGATGATCCAGAAACTGGAAGATGAACTGGGCGTGAAACTTTTCGACCGCAATATCCAGCCGGTCTGCCCTACCCCTGCCGGCCGTAAGGTGATCGATCAGGCACGTGTAGTCCTCTACCAGACTTCTCTGATTAAAGATATCGTAAACGAAGAAGAGCAATCTTTGAAAGGTACGTTCCGTCTCGCCGTGTTACCGACGATTGCTCCTTATCTGCTTCCCCGCTTTTTCCAGCAAGTATCGGAGAAGCATCCTGATCTGGATATCCGCATTCTGGAAATGCAAACGGCTCCTACAACGAAAGCCCTCCTAAACGGCGAAATAGATGCTGCCATCATCGCAAACCAACCGACGGAGGTGCAGCTACAGGGAGACATCCTATATTACGAACAGTTTTATGCTTACGTAGCCCGTAACGAAAGCGTGTTCAAGAAAGAGATGGTCCGCTCCGCCGATATCAGCGACGAACGTCTTTGGTTGCTGGATGAAGGACATTGTTTCCGCGATCAGCTGATGCGTTTTTGCCAAATGGAAAAGGTCAAACTCCGTCAGGCAGCCTACCGTCTGGGAAGTCTGGAGACTTTTATGCGTATGGTTGAAAGCGGCAACGGCGTCACTTTTATTCCGGAACTGGCTACCTATCAGTTAAGCGAACAGCAAAAAGAACTGGTACGCCCGTTTGCCATCCCCAAACCGGCACGTGAAATCGTCTGGGTAACCCGCAAAGATTTTATCCGGCATTCGGTCGCCGGTATTCTGATCGAAAGCATCCGAAAATCTGTTCCAAAAGAAATGCGTACGCTGCAAGCGGGGTTGCGAGTGGTCTGAAACGGAATTGTCTTTCATAGGACAGTAAAATTTGGAAAGCCGGCAATTTAAACACATGACCGATTCATGTCTATCTGGCTAAAAAACACCCCTGACGAAATAAATATTTCGGATGCGATGAAAAAAAACTATCACTTTATGCTTGTAGTTTCCAAAAAAGCGTTACTTTTGCTGCGTATTTAAAAACAAAGAGACAAAATGAATCGATTTAGCTTTACATATTACTTTTATTACTTTTACTTTAGCAGAGTGAAGGCAGGAGTTTGTATGTAAAGCATTGATGAATGAATGTATATATCAATAACAAAATATGAAGTCCTGCCGGTTTCGGTGGGACTTTTTTGTTATTGAAAATTGAGAATTGAAAAATAATAGATAAAGAGAAGATGAAAAAGAAAGTAGCAATCCAGGGAATAGCCGGTTCGTATCACGATATAGCCGCCCGTAATTATTTCGAAGGTGAAGAAATTGAAATTATCGGTTGCAACACATTCAGAGATGTTATTTCGACCATCAAGAAAGATCCTTCCATTCTGGGAATGATGGCGATCGAAAATACGATTGCAGGCAGCTTGTTGCAGAACCATGAGTTGATCCGCGAAAGCGGTTTGCAAGTTATCGGCGAATACAAACTGCGCATATCCCACTCGTTGGTTGCACTTCCAGGGACCAATATCCACGATGTCAAAGAAGTCAACTCTCACCCGATCGCCCTAATGCAATGTACCGATTTCCTCGATACGCTACCTAACGCAAAAGTGGTCGAGAAGGAAGATACCGCCATGAGCGCCCGGTGGATTTCGGAAAACCAACTGAAGGGACACGCCGCCATCTGTGGGAAACTGGCCGCCCAGATCTACAACATGGAAGTCCTTGCCGAAGGGATCGAGACAAACAAACGAAACTTCACCCGCTTTTTGGCAATAGCCGACCGATGGACGGCAGACGAGATGCTCAAAGGTGAAGACAAAAACAAAGCGTCGGTCGTTTTCGCTCTCCCCCACACAGCCGGCAGCCTCTCCAAAGTTCTCTCCGTCCTTTCCTTCTACGACATGAATCTTTCTAAAATACAATCCTTGCCAATCATCGGCCGCGAATGGGAATATCTGTTCTATATCAATCTGACATTTACGGACTACCTGCGTTACAAACAGGCATTGGATGCTATCAGACCATTGACAAAAGACTTAAAAATATTAGGTGAATATGCAGAAGGAAAACAAAGTGTATAACATTACCCCCGCTAATCGCGTAGGTAGCGTACAGGAATACTACTTTTCCAGGAAACTGAAAGAAGTAGCCGAAATGAACGCCGCTGGTAAAAATGTGATCAACCTCGGCATTGGCAGTCCCGATCTTACCCCCTTCGGAACAGACAATCGAGACATTGTGTGAACATGCTCGTAAGCCGAACGAACATGGTTATCAGCCGTATGTAGGTATTCCTGAACTGCGTAAAGGATTCGCCGATTGGTATAAGAAATGGTATGACGTGGATCTTGATCCGAAAACAGAGATCCAAACCGCTGATCGGTTCCAAAGAGGGAATCCTGCACATATCGCTGGCATTCTTGAATCCGGGCGATGGCGTGCTGGTTCCCAACCCCGGCTATCCGACCTATAGTTCGGTTAGCAAACTGGTTGAAGCCAATCTGATCCCTTACAAACTGAAAGAAGAATTAGGCTGGCAACCGGACTTCGAAGAACTGGAAAAAATGGATCTCTCGAACGTCAAACTGATGTGGACCAACTACCCCAATATGCCGACAGGAGCTAATGCCAGCATGGAACTGTACGAAAAACTGGTCGCTTTCGGAAAGAAGCACGGAATCATCATTTGCAACGACAACCCGTATAGTTTCATTCTGAACGAACATCCGCTAAGCATCCTGGCCGTACCGGGAGCCAAAGACATCTGTATAGAAATGAACTCCATGAGTAAAGCGCACAATATGCCAGGCTGGCGTATGGCAATGCTCGCTTCCAATGCCCAATTCGTACAGTGGGTCCTGAAAGTAAAAAGCAATATCGATTCCGGACAGTTCAAGCCGATGCAATATGCGGCCGTCGAAGCATTGAGCGCACCGAAGGAATGGTATGACAATATGAACCGTGTATACCGCAGTCGCCGTGATCTCGCCGGACAGATCATGCACACGTTGGGATGCGAATACGACGAAAAGCAGGTAGGTATGTTCCTTTGGGGGAAAATCCCAGCCGGAGCAGAAGGCAGCGAAGCAATAGCCGACAGAGTCCTGTACGAAGCCAACGTATTTCTAACGCCGGGATTTATCTTTGGCAACCTGGGCGAACGTTACATCCGTATCTCGCTCTGCTGTAAAAACGAGACATTGGAAGAAGCTTTGAAGAGAATAAAAAAGATTTATGATTTATAGTTTATGATTTATGTATCACCATCCAATCATATTCTCAAATCATAAATCATAAACTATAAATCATAAATTACAAATCATCATACAGTCATGGAAATGGAATTAGAATCAATCATGTTACCCGGTATAGACCCGCAACGTCCTATTGTAATCGCCGGTCCGTGTAGCGCTGAGACAGAAGAGCAAGTAATGGAAACGGCCAGAGGAATCGCAGACAAAGGCATCAAGTTGTTCCGCGCAGGAATCTGGAAACCTCGTACCAAACCGGGTGGATTCGAAGGAATTGGTGCAGAAGGCTTGCAATGGTTGAAACGGGTAAAAAAGGAAACAGGTATGTATGTGGCTACCGAAGTGGCAACGAAAGACCATGTTTTCGAAGCATTGAAAGCAGGGATCGACGTGTTGTGGATCGGAGCCCGTACAACGGTTAATCCGTTCGCCGTACAGGAGATCGCCGATGCACTGAAAGGAGTAGATGTTCCTGTCTTGATCAAGAACCCGGTCAATCCGGATTTGGAACTGTGGATCGGAGCTTTCCAGCGTCTCTATGGTGCCGGTATCCGTCGTCTGGGAGCCATCCATCGCGGTTTCAGCTCTTATGATAAGAAGATGTACCGCAACCTCCCGCTCTGGCATATCCCCATCGAACTTCGTCGCCGCATGCCGAACCTGCCTATTTTCTGTGATCCGAGCCATATCGGAGGCAAACGCGAACTGATCGCTCCTCTCTGCCAGCAGGCTATGGACTTGAGTTTCGATGGTTTGATCATCGAATCGCATTGCAACCCCGATTGCGCTTGGAGCGACGCTTCACAGCAGATCACACCGGATGTATTGGATTACGTTCTGAATTTATTGGTTATCCGCGACTCCAACCAGACAACGGAAAACTTGGCTGAACTCCGCCGCCAGATCGATGGTATCGACGAACAACTACTGGAACTGCTGGACTAAACGTATGCGTATCTACCCGCGAGATCGGCGTAGTACAAAAAAAGAGCACAATATGCCAATCCTGCAATCACCGCGCTACAGCGAAATTCTGGTAAAAGCGTTCCAATATGGGGTGAACAGATGGATTTGAGTACGGAACGGACTACATGGAAATCTTGAAAGAAATCCATGAAGAATCCGTCCGCCAGCAGATGATCATCATGAATGAACAATAATAATAATGTGCCAATGAGCTAATATGCCAATGGGACATTCTCGTTTAATTGGTACATTGGCACATTATTATGGACACATTAATACAGTTAAACAAGTTTACTGATAATGAAAATATTGATATTGGGTGCAGGGAAGATGGGATCTTTCTTCACCGATTTACTTAGTTTTGAACATGAAGTAGCCGTACTTGAGAGCGATCCGAAACGGATGCGTTTCATATACAACGCCCTTCGCCTACAGAAGCCGGAAGAAGTTGCCGAATTCAAACCCGAATTAGTCATCAATTGCGTGACACTAAGCTATACGATCGAAGCATTCAAGAGTGTCATGCCTTACCTGCAGCCATACTGTATCATCTCGGATATCGCATCGGTCAAGACACACCTGAAAGAATTTTACGAAACATGTGGCTTCCCGTATGTTTCTACCACCCGATGTTTGGTCCGACATTCGCCAATTTGGGACAACTGGAGAAAGAAAATACGATCATTATCTCCGAAGGGGATCATCTGGGAAAAATATTCTTCAAAGATATCTATTCCAGCCTGCGCCTACATATCTGCGAATATACTTTCGAAGAACATGACAAAGTCGTGGCTTATTCGCTCGGTATTCCGTTTGCATCCACAATGGTATTCGCTGCCACGATGAAACACCAGGATGCTCCGGGTACAACTTTCAAACGTCACATGAAGATAGCCAGAGGCCTGCTTTCCGAAGACGACTATCTATTGACGGAAATCCTTTTCAACCCGCGCACACCTCATCAGATCGCACGCATTCAAGAGGAACTGGATATCTTGCAGGAAATTATCAAAAACAAAGATTCGGAAAGAATGAAAGAATACCTGACCAAGATCAGGAAGAATATCGAATAATACAGTTCAATACACCGCTTTCCAAGATACAATCTGGTAACAACAAATCGTTCCACAGCTGTGAGTCGTCCAGCTCACACTTGTGGAACAACTTATTTAATGACTTCATACCATAAAACAAACGATCATGAACAACATCATCCACTTTATGGCAAGACTATCATTGCTATATTCCCTGTTATGGAGCATTTCCATTCACGCTTATGCACACAGCCGAGATACCGACCCAAACTCCACATATCCGACACCGGACCGTCTTTTCCACATTGCACGTAGCTTGAACCGCAACCTCGTCTGTTATGATGCCAACCAAACCAATGGCAAACTAGACACCAAAGAACCCATAAAAGTTTACTGGCTGAATCGAGAAATGGAACCGGGAAAAACTAACGGACTAAGTTTCATACAAAAAAAGATGGCCTACGGCTACAAAGTGGTTTCAATAACAGAACATACTTGCACGATTACCCTAACGGCTTATCCGGAAAAGAAACTGACGATCTGTAGGGAGGGAGATCACTTCGTCTGCCATGTCAAGATAGACAATCGGCAGGCTATCCTACAATCTTTGTATGTCAAGGCCAGCCCCAACAATCCGCTAAATGTGGAATACGTGGAACTGCAAGGCATAACAACCGATACTGGCGTCCCTGTTACGGAAAAGGTCAGCAAATAAAAAGAAATACGGTTGCTATCAACGACACAGGTCTTTGAACTTTTTTGCAACTATTTTGCAACTAAAAATGTAAAAACCGCTTGAAAAGCGTATTTTTGTCCTTGTATTTCAAAAAAGAGTGTTTTACGGATGAAGGTATGTATAGCTGAAAAGCCCAGTGTAGCACGCGAAATTGCAGAAGTTCTCGGGGCAACCAAAAAGATGAACGGGTATATTGAAGGAAACGGGTATCAGGTAACCTGGACTTTCGGACATCTGTGCACTCTCAAAGAGCCCAATGATTATTCAGAGAACTGGAAACGATGGAGTCTAGCTTCCCTCCCAATGATCCCGCCTCGATTCGGGATCAAGTTGATCAGCAACCCGACATACGAACAGCAATTCAAAACAATCGAAGAACTGATGCAGAATGCCGAAATGGTTATCAACTGCGGAGATGCCGGCCAGGAAGGAGAACTGATCCAGCGTTGGGTGATGCAAAAGGCTGGCTGTAAATGCCCGGTCTACCGCCTATGGATATCTTCGTTGACAGAAGAAGCGATCCGCGAAGGTTTTCAACATTTGAAAGAACAGTCCGACTTCACCAAGTTATACGAAGCCGGTCTTTCCCGCGCCATCGGTGACTGGCTGTTAGGAATGAACGCAACGCGCCTTTATACGCTCCGCTACGGACAAAATCGGCAAGTGCTTTCCATCGGACGAGTACAGACACCTACCCTTGCACTCATCGTAAACCGACAAGCCGAAATAGACAACTTTAAGCCGGAACCTTATTGGGAACTGAAAACAGTTTACCGAAACACTACTTTCTCGGTTACCAAAGGCAAATTCACGAAGAAAGAGGAAGGAGAAGCTTTCCTGGAAATAGTCCGGCAAAAAGAATTCACCGTCACCGACATATCAGAAAAGAAAGGGAAGGAATATGCTCCCCGCCTTTTCGACCTGACTTCGTTGCAGGTGGAATGTAATAAAAAATTTGCTTTCACGGCTGACGATACATTGAAGCTGATCCAGTCGCTATACGAAAAGAAAGTGACAACCTACCCGCGTGTCGACACCACTTTTCTAAGTGACGATATCTATCCTAAAGTTCCCAACACACTTAACGGCCTGGTTGACTATATCGACCT
>ENA-OQNM01000317-OQNM01000317.1-human-gut-metagenome-genome-assembly--contig:-NODE-317-length-18107-cov-2.985984_pt1 | contig 18107 bp, 19 predicted proteins | sample MGYA00242632_ERZ504886 | MGnify/ENA primary metagenome ERZ504886 (study PRJEB26092, sample SAMD00036424) | human gut metagenome | host: Homo sapiens | study: EMG produced TPA metagenomics assembly of... | reverse complement strand
GGAAATACCGGCGGAGAAGACAACGCTTTCCCCTTTCTTTATATCAACTTCAAAATATCCCGGCACATAAAGGTCTTCATTGAAGTCATATCCGCGTTCCTGTTCTTTAGGATACTCAATACCACGATACCAGTCAGGCTGGAAGTGGAACTCATTCTTTTTGTTGAGCTGCATGAACAACTCCGGATAACCAGGATACATGCAGGTTTTAATGCCATTCTCTACCAACTGATAGTCGCGGCTTGCCTGCGCATTTTCGTGCGTGTACTCGCGCACACTGCGGAATGCCAGGAAAGGGCGGAATCTGAGTGTAGTTGCCGAATGGGCATCGACCAAGGTATAACGAATCAGAATCCGATTTTCATGATGTACGAAAATCTTTTCTTTACGAAGGATGACACCTCCTACACGATAGGTAGTTGTGGGGATATTTTCACAGTCGAACTCTCGAATGTACTTGTGTCCGTTAGGACTGAAGTGGTTCCCTTGATACTTATGCAACCCCAGGTTGAACTCCGCACCGTGCTGAATTACAGTTTCATCCAAAGAAGACAGCAGCACATGGTTTTCATCATCAAGGTTGGGGACCGGTATCACCAACAGACCGTGATATTTGCGTGTGTTACAATCTACAATTGTTGTACAATGATAGGCTCCCGACCTATTCGTCCGCAATATCTCCCTTGGCAAAGATTCTTGCAGATTAATCATCAGGGTCTTGTCAAATCGTAAATAACTCATAGTTGTGCATTATTTAAAGGTTAATTATTTCGGTATATGCGCTACAAGCCATGTAGCGATGCCCAAAAATACGAATTAAAGCTTATAGGCAAAATAAAAGTCAGTTTTTTTTACGGTTTTCGTCAAATATTCCGTAGTATTGTACAAAAATAGCAATCACTGTACGAAATATGAAGCATGATATACGCAGAATGGCATTGGCGGCGGTTATACCCCTATTCCTGCTATTCATTTTATACATTTTGAAGTTTTTGGAGATAGGCATGGACTGGAACTTCACACAACTGGGAGTATATCCGATGGAACAGCGGGGTATGTTCGGAATTTTCGCACATCCACTGGTGCACAGCAGCTTCAAGCATCTGCTCGCCAATACGATTCCACTCTTTTTCCTAATGTGGTGTCTGTTCTATTTCTACCGCCATATAGCCCCCTACATTTTCTTTGCCATTTGGATAGGATGCGGTACACTTACCTTTCTTATAGGGAAACCGGGATGGCATATCGGAGCCAGTGGCATTATATACGGACTGGCTTTCTTTCTGTTCTTCAGCGGCATACTGCGCAAACATGTACCGCTTATCGCCATTTCACTGTTGATAACGTTCCTATATGGCGGCCTGGTATGGAATATGTTCCCACAATTTGCAAAGGCCACCACTTCTTGGGAAGGACACCTTAGCGGAGCCATAGCAGGCACGCTATGCGCCATATGCTTTATGGGATACGGACCACAACGGCCTGATCCGTTTGCCGGAGAGGAGGAAGAGGAAGACACGGAAGAAGAGGATTCAGAAAAAGAGGATTCGGACCACAAGGCAGAAGAGGACAACAGCACGTTTAAGAAACAATAAAAAAAACAAAAAGAGGGGCAAAGAGTTTACAGTACACCTTGATAATGTCTACTTTTGTTTCAAAACAAGAAGAAAAAGCATCATGAATACAATGTTTGATACATTATTGCAACTGCCACTCTTTCAAGGACTCGCACAAGAAGACTTTACCAATATCCTAGGAAAAGTCAAGCTGAACTTTACAAAGCATAAAGCCGGCGAAGTTATCGTGAAAGCCGGTGACACATGCAGTCAACTGATATTCGTATTGAAAGGTGAAATCTCCTCATGTACTTCATCCGCTAATACCTCATACAGCTTCACGGAATATTTTCAAGCGCCTTATGTCATCGAGCCACAATCCCTATTCGGGATGAGCACCTCCTATGTCTCGACCTATACCGCCCAAACTGAGACCCACACTGTTAGCATAAGCAAGGCTTTCGTCATGAGCGAATTGTTTAAATATGATATATTCCGCCTGAATTACATGAATATCATCAGCAACCGCGCGCAAAGTCTGAGCAACCGCCTTTGGGCAGAAAACACCGACAACCTTGAAAGACGTATCGGCAACTTTATCCTAACACACATCGAACGTCCGGCAGGCAGGAAAACGCTGAAAATAAAAATGGAAGAACTGGCCCAGGTGGTCAATGATACCCGCGTGGGAGTATCGAGAGCGCTGAACAGCATGCAGGAGAAAGGTCTGCTCGAACTGCACAGAGGCGAGATGATGATTCCCAACGCAGAAAAACTCTTATAACCACCTGAACCGAGATTTCCTACAACACCTTGTCTATCACTTTCTTTATCAAGGATTCCATCACTTTATACCCTTCCAGAGTGGGGTGTACCCCGTCCTTAGTATACAAGGGGTTCAAGGCGTTATTGCCGTCTTCCGCCTCTACCATCTCACTGTAATAGTCGACATAAGGAATCTTGTTCTCCTTAGCATATGCCCGTATTCTGGCATTCAGCTGCATTATCTTTTGCGGAGCATCCTTCACCGAAGAATTCCAGCCAAAAGCAGCGGCAGGCAACACAGATGTCAAAATCACCTTTATCTTATTAGCCCGTGCCAACTCAACCATAGACACTATATTTCCAAAAGTGTATTCTTCATTATAAGCGCCTGCATTTTCCGCTACGTCATTGGTACCTGCATTTATCACGACCAGCGCCGGAGCAAGCTTGATGACATCCTCACGAAAACGGAGCAGGAAATGGGAAGAAGTCTGCCCACTTATACCACGGCCCACATAGCCATTTTTTTCAAAGAAAGCGGCATCATTTGCCACCCATCCTTCTGTGATTGAGTTGCCCATAAAAACCACCCGGTCCTTTTGCTTTCCCTTCCGTACCAGTTCCTTATTTGCCTCTGCATAACGTTTCAAATTTCCCCAATCCTGCTTCTGCGCGTCAGAGGCTACCCAAGGTATGCACAAAAGACAGCAATCATACATAAAGTTCATTGTTCTATTCTTGTGTTTTGCATAAAAAACAGCCCACCATTTTTAAGGTGAGGCTATCATTATCATTGGCCAGTCTCACTCCCACTCGATTGTCGCATTGGGTTTCGGAGACATATCGTAGCAAACACGGTTGACGGTCTTCACTTCCTTGAGGATACGGTCTGTAATCTTCATCAGGATGGGCCAGTCTACCGGCTCGACGGTAGCGGTCATAGCATCCACCGTATTGACGGCACGGATAATGACGGGCCAGTCGAAAGAGCGCGCATTGTCGCGTACACCTACAGATTTGAAATCGGGCACCACAGTGAAATACTGCCATACCTTCTTATCCAGGCCTGCCAATTGGAATTCCTCACGCAGAATGGCATCCGACTCGCGTACAGCCTCCAAACGGTCGCGGGTAATGGCTCCCAGACAACGCACTCCCAATCCGGGACCGGGGAACGGTTGACGGTAAACCATCTCGTACGGCAATCCAAGCTCTACACCGCATGCACGTACTTCGTCCTTGAACAACTGGCGCAACGGCTCCACCAGTTCAAATTGCAAATCCTCGGGCAGACCGCCTACGTTGTGATGAGACTTCACCATCTTGGCTGTTTTTGTACCACTCTCTACAATGTCGGGATAGATGGTACCCTGTCCAAGGAAGTCGATGCCGTCCAGCTTACGGGCTTCTTCCTCAAAGACGCGGATAAACTCTCCGCCGATAATCTTGCGCTTCTGTTCGGGGTCGGCCACGTTTTCAAGCTTGGAGAGGAAACGGTCTGTGGCATCCACGTATATCAAGTTAGCCTTCAGCTCCTTGCCAAAGATTTCCACCACGGCTTCCGATTCGCCCTTACGCATCAACCCGTGGTTCACGTGTACGCAAACCAGCTTGTCGCCGATAGCTTTCAGCAGCAAAGCAGCCACCACGGAGCTATCCACACCACCGGACAGTGCCAGCAGCACCTTACGGTCGCCTACCTGACGGCGTATCAATTCTATCTGGTCGTTGACGAAATTCGTCATGTTCCAATTAGCCTCAGCCTTACAAGTATCGAATACGAAAGATTTCACAGCATCCTTGATGGCTTCCACATCATCCGTAAACTGCGGCAGCTTCACTTCACACAACGCCTTGTCGTGTCCGGCGGCCATCACGGGGAACCCTGCTTCGTAAATCTCGGGCAATACATCGATAGATACCCCATCAACCACATTATTGGGACCACCGTTGATGATGATACCTTTCACATTCGGCAAAGCCTTCAGTTCGGCAGCGGTAATATCGTGCGGGTATATTTCGCTATATACTCCCAACGCACGAATCGCTCTGGCAAGCACTGTGTTCTCATGGCTTCCCAAATCCAGAATCACAATCATATCCTGCTTCATTCTTCTATATTGTTTTTAAGTTAATAATTTCAGTCGGTCTTATTCCCATTCTATTGTGCTGGGCGGTTTTGAAGAGATGTCATAGGTTACGCGGTTCACACCTTTCACTTTATTAATAATGTCGTTGGACACCTTGCCCAGAAATTCGTAGGGCAGATGCGCCCAGTCGGCCGTCATGGCATCGGTGGAAGTAACAGCACGCAAGGCCACCGCACGTTCATAGGTACGTTCGTCACCCATCACGCCCACACTCTGTACGGGCAGAAGAATGACGCCCGCCTGCCAGACCTGATGGTAGAGCGATGTCTCGTTGCCGGCGGCATCCTTCACTTTCCAATCACGCAAGCCCTGGATGAAAATATCGTCGGCTTCCTGCAAGGTCTGTACTTTCTCTCGTGTTATATCCCCCAGAATGCGGACAGCCAGTCCCGGGCCAGGGAAAGGATGACGAGTAATCAGATGTTCGGGCATTCCCAATTCGCGTCCTACGCGGCGTACTTCGTCCTTGAACAGCCACTGCAACGGCTCGCACAGATGGAGGTTCATCTCCTCGGGCAGACCGCCCACGTTGTGATGGCTTTTGATGGTCTTGCCCGTAATGTTCAAGCTCTCGATGCGGTCGGGATAAATGGTGCCTTGTGCCAACCAACGGGCATCGGTAATTTTGTGCGCCTCGGCATCGAAGACTTCGATGAAATCGCGGCCGATGATTTTACGCTTCTGCTCAGGCTCGGTCACTCCCTTCAAATCCTTGAAGAACTTCTCACTGGCATCCACACCAATCACATTCAACCCCAGACACTCGTAGTCGTGCATCACATTCTTGAACTCATTCTTGCGAAGCAGTCCGTGGTCTACAAAGATGCAGGTCAGGTTCTTACCGATGGCACGATGCAGCAACACGGCGGCTACCGAAGAGTCTACACCGCCACTCAGTCCCAAGATAACGCGATCGTTGCCAAGCTGCTCCTTCAGTTCGGCTACAGTGGTATCTACAAACGATGCGGCGCTCCAGCTTTGACTGCAACCGCAGACGTCTACCACGAAGTTGCGTAGCATCTGCGTACCATCCTCGCTATGAAACACTTCCGGATGGAACTGCACTCCCCACATCTCCTCGCCGGACACCTGGTAAGCAGCAATCGCTACCTTGTCCGTAGAAGCTATAATCTTGAAATTGTCGGGAATGGCTGTAATCGTGTCTCCGTGGCTCATCCATACTTGGGTATTCTTCCTTACCCCTTTGAAAAGGACATTCTCCGAATCGAAAGAACCGAGATGGGCACGTCCGTACTCGCGGGTTCCTGCCGGCTCCACCCGTCCACCGTTGCTGTAGGAGATAAACTGTGCACCGTAGCAGATACCCAGAATGGGATATTTCCCACGAATCCCGCTCAAATCTACCTTGAATGCACTCTTATCATAAACAGAAAAGGGGCTACCCGAAAGGATAACTCCTTTTACACTCTCATCTCCGTATGGAAATTTGTTGTAAGGTACAATCTCGCAATAGACATTCAGTTCGCGCAACCGGCGGCCTATGAGCTGCGTGGTTTGCGAACCGAAATCAAGAATAATAATCTTCTCTTGCATATAAATCCGTATAGACTTTAATAAATGATTTGCAAAAGTAGAAAAAGTAAAGGAATTATTAGGGATAATGTGACAGAAAAACGCTTTTTTACTAAAAACAGCTTTAAATTCAGGCAAACACTATCCACAAATATACGAAAAGCTATTCTCACCACAGCCGTGTTGTTTTCTTACCACAGCTATGCAACTTGCTTACCACAGCAATGTTATTTTCTTACCACAGCTGTGGTAAGATTATTGCTTAGCACAAAAAGGAACAGTTTCCGGCAGTGTCGGGAAGAGTTAAAGGTACCAATGTAATCAATATGCCAACCGGCACATTAACCACATTATGAAGTTCTGCTTCGATATTACTTTTCTTTCTAGCAAGTCACGGATTTCGGTCAGCAGCACCTCTTCCTTGCTCGGTACGGGGGGAGCCGGAGGAACGGCAGGCGCCTCTTCTTTCTTCTTTTCAGTCAGTTTGGTCAACAACTTTATAAACATGAAGATAGAGAATGCTATAATCAGAAAGTCGAAAGTGACCTGCAAGAAATTACCGTAATTCAAGGTCACGGCAGCAACCTCTTTCCCATCCACCATTTCGGCAGGTTTCAGCACCCACTTCAAGTCTGTAAAGTTGACACCGCCCACCAGTAACCCGATAGGAGGCATAATCACATCTGCCACGATGGAAGAGACGATTTTTCCAAATGCCCCACCGATAATCACACCGACGGCCATGTCTATCACATTGCCCTTCATGGCAAAAGCCTTAAATTCCTGTAAAAATGAACTTTTTCCCATCTTTTCAATTATTTAATTATGATTTTGGTTACGAATATAAAAACATTTTCTTACTTTTGCACCGCAAATCAGAAAGAAATGCAATTAGTAAGCGAAAGTTTATTTTTAAACATTATAAAACCCTTAAAAGTTTAAACAAAATGATTAAAGTAGGTATTAATGGATTCGGACGTATCGGACGTTTCGTATTCCGCGCTGCAATGAAGAGAAACGATATTCAGATCGTAGGTATCAACGACCTTTGCCCGGTAGACTACTTGGCTTACATGCTGAAGTATGACACTATGCACGGTCAATTCGACGGTACTATCGAAGCTGACGTTGAAAACAGCAAATTGATCGTTAACGGTCAGGCTATCCGCATCACTGCAGAAAAAAATCCGGCTGACTTGAAATGGAACGAAGTAGAGGCAGAATACGTTGTTGAATCTACTGGCTTGTTCCTGAGCAAAGACAAAGCTCAAGCTCACATCGAAGCTGGCGCAAAATATGTTGTAATGTCTGCTCCTTCTAAGGACGACACTCCGATGTTCGTTTGCGGTGTTAACGAAAAGACTTACGTTAAGGGTACTCAATTCGTATCTAACGCTTCTTGTACTACTAACTGCTTGGCTCCTATCGCTAAGGTATTGAACGACAAATGGGGTATCACTGACGGTTTGATGACTACTGTTCACTCTACAACTGCTACTCAGAAGACAGTTGACGGTCCTTCTATGAAAGACTGGAGAGGTGGTCGTGCTGCTTCTGGCAACATTATCCCGTCTTCTACCGGTGCTGCTAAGGCTGTAGGTAAAGTTATCCCGGCATTGAACGGTAAACTGACTGGTATGTCTATGCGTGTTCCGACTTTGGACGTATCTGTAGTTGACTTGACAGTTAACTTGGCTAAGCCCGCTACTTACGCTGAAATCTGCGCTGCCATGAAGGAAGCTTCTGAAGGCGAATTGAAGGGTGTTCTGGGTTACACTGAAGATGCAGTTGTTTCTTCTGACTTCTTGGGTGACACTCGCACTTCTATCTTCGACGCTAAGGCTGGTATCGCTTTGACTGATACTTTCGTTAAGGTTGTATCTTGGTATGATAACGAAATCGGTTATTCTAACAAGGTTCTTGACCTGATTGCTCACATGGCATCAGTTAACTGCTAATATACAGTTAGAAAATAATAAAAAATAAGGTGGCTTCTGCAGAAGTCGCCTATTTTTTTTGTCAATTTTGCAGCTAGTACGTTTTTATTCAGCTTCTTTAATGATGATGAAGATTATACTAACTCTAATATTGCTTTGCTTTATGAACACTATATCGTCTCAAAATCCTTTTTTGTAAACATACTCCACGCCACACGGCACTGTCCCGTTCGACAAGATTAAGACCGGAGACTATGTACCCGCCATCCACGAAGGCATCCGCCGCCAGAATGCGGAAATAGATGCCATCATCCGCAATCCGGAAGTCCCGACATTTGCCAACACAGTGCTGGCCTATGAGAAGTCCGGCGAAATGCTCCACCGTGTCGGTACCGTATTCGGCAATCTGCTCAGCGCAGAAACGAACGATGACCTGCAGGAACTGGCCAAGGAAATCATGCCTATGATGAGCGAGCATGAAAACGACATCAGCCTGAACGAAGAGCTGTTTGCACGCATCAAAGCGGTTTACGAGCAGCAAGACAAAGAGACGCTGAACCCGGAACAGCACAAGCTGCTGGAAGATATTTACAATGGCTTTGTACGCAATGGAGCCAACCTCCAGGGAGAAGCCAAGGAGAAATACCGGGCTTTATGCAAAGAGCTCAGTCTGCTGACGCTGCAGTTCAGTGAAAACAACCTGAAAGAAACGAACGACTACAAGCTTGTCATCACCGACAAGTCACAACTGGCCGGGCTACCCGAGAGCGCGGTAGAAGCCGCTGCAGAGACAGCCGGGGAAAAAGGCGTCGAAGGCTGGGTATTCACCTTGCAGGCTCCCAGCTATGGCCCTTTCCTGACCTACGCAGACAGCCGTGACCTGCGCCGTGAGCTATATATGGCCTACAATACGAAGTGTACGCATGACAACGCCAGCAATAACCTGGAAATTGTAAAGAAACTGGCCAATGTCCGTATGGAGATTGCCCAACTCCTAGGCTATGACAACTTCGCCGAATACAACCTCCAGGAGCGCATGGCACAAAACAGTGAGTCCGTGTATAAGCTGCTGGACCAACTGCTGGAGGCTTACACGCCTACCGCCAAACAAGAATATGCAGAAGTGCAAGCCCTGGCACGCCAAGCGGAAGGAGAAGACTTCGTCGTGATGCCGTGGGACTGGGCGTACTATTCCCATAAACTGAAAGACCGGAAGTTCAATATCGACGATGAGCTGCTCCGCCCTTACTTTGAGCTGAACAACGTGAAGGAAGGTGTATTCAGCCTGGCAACCAGACTGTATGGCATCACCTTCAAGAAGAACCCAAATATTCCCGTTTATCACAAGGATGTGGACGCCTACGAGGTATTCGACAAAGACGAAAAATTCCTGGCTGTGTTCTATACCGACTTCCACCCCCGGGCAGGCAAGCGCTCGGGAGCCTGGATGACCAGCTACAAGGAGCAGTGGATTGACGAGAAGACCGGCGAGAACAGCCGTCCCCACATATCCATCGTGATGAACTTCACCAAACCGACACAAGACAAACCCGCCCTATTGACCTTCGGTGAAGTAGAAACCTTCCTGCACGAATTCGGACACAGCCTGCATGGTATGTTTGCCAATTCCACCTACGGAAGCCTGAGTGGGACCAATGTGTATTGGGACTTTGTGGAACTCCCCTCCCAATTCATGGAGAACTTCGCTATCGAAAAGGAATTCCTGCATACGTTTGCCCGCCATTACCAAACCGGTGAACTGATACCGGACGAACTGGTACAGCGCATTGTGGATTCCTCCAACTTCAACGCGGCATACGCCTGCCTCCGCCAGGTTAGCTTCGGCCTGCTTGATATGGCTTGGTACACACGTAACACCCCGTTTGAAGGTGACGTGAAAGCCTATGAAAAGAAGGCTTGGGAAAAAGCACAGATTCTGCCTTCTGTGGCAGAAGCCTGCATGAGCACACAATTCTCCCATATCTTTTCCGGAGGATATTCTGCCGGATACTATAGTTATAAGTGGGCAGAGGTGCTGGATGCAGATGCATTCTCGCTATTCAAGCAGACGGGCATCTTCAACCCTGAGACTGCCGCCTCCTTCCGAGAGAATATCCTTTCCAAAGGTGGAACGGAACATCCGATGACGCTCTATAAACGCTTCCGCGGACAAGAGCCTACAATCGACGCATTATTAATCAGAAATGGAATAAAGAAATGAAGAGACTTATAAGGAACATCTGTTGCATGCTGCTCATGTTGTCGTTGCTTCCCCTGTTAAGCGGTTGCGACAATGAGGACGATGTTGTCGGGATATTCACCGGGAAGACATGGAAGCTCAGCCGACTCACCAATAAAGGCAGCAATGCCCAATTCTATCCAAACCTTTGGAACAACAATGAGGAAGAGATGAAGAAGAGTCTGGACAAGCTATATAATCAGAAAAGTACCTTCACCCTCAATTTTGAAGGTACCGAACTGGATGGAGAACTGATGGGCACCACCGTCAACGGGCAAGGCATCAACTCAAGCGTCAACGGCACTTGGAAAGCCGACGGAGCTTCAGGCTCGCTCAGCATCAGCGTAAAGGTTACAGGGTCCGCAGAGAGCGATGCACTGGCCAAGGCATTCATCTCCGGACTGCAAAATGTGTACAAGTATGAAGGGGATGCCAATTCACTGACCCTCTATTTTAAAGACGGACCGACAACCAGAGTCATGGGATTCACCCCGCAACGATAAAACATAAATATGATGGACGATTCTACAAAAGACAAACAAGAAGCATTGGACAGGCGTTATATACGTATGGCAAGCATTTGGGCCGAAAATTCGTATTGCCAACGCCGCCAGGTCGGTGCACTGATTGTAAAAGACAAGATGATTATCTCCGACGGCTACAACGGTACTCCTTCCGGTTTTGAGAATGTGTGCGAAGATGAGAACAACGTCACCAAACCATACGTGCTCCATGCCGAAGCAAATGCCATTACCAAAATAGCCCGTTCAAACAACAGCAGTAACGGTGCCACCATGTACGTCACCGCCTCCCCATGCATAGAATGTGCCAAACTGATTATCCAGGCAGGCATCAAACGGGTGGTCTACTCCGAGAAATACCGCCTGGAAGATGGTATCGAACTTTTGAAACGGGCAGGCATCGAGGTGGTATTTATTTCAATGGATAATGGATAATAGAAAGTTGAAAATTGCATGTGCAGCCAAATAGTAAATTGTAAATAGTCTAATAGTAAATAAACATCATGAGTACAAAAAATACTTCCCGCTTTATGCCGCTTATCATCGCAATCAGCGTAGTCGCGGGAATCCTTATCGGAACGTTTTATGCCAGGCATTTTGCCGGTAATAAACTGGGAATCATCAATAGCTCGTCCAACAAGCTGAATGCCTTGCTGCGTGTTATTGACGACCAGTATGTGGATACCGTCAACATGACCGATTTGGTAGAGAAGGCCATGCCACAGATATTGGCGGAACTCGACCCCCACTCCACCTACATCCCCGCACAGAAACTGGAGGAGGTTAATTCCGAACTTGAAGGCAGCTTCAGCGGTATAGGCATCCAGTTCACCATTCAGGAAGACACGATACACGTAAACAGCGTGATTCCCGGCGGACCGTCCGAGAAAGTGGGCCTGATGGCAGGCGACCGCATTGTGATGGTCAACGACAGTCTTTTTGCAGGCAAAGGCCTGACAAACGAAAAGGCTATGCGCAACCTGAAAGGTCCGAAAGGAAGCCAAGTGAAGTTAGGCGTCAAGCGTGCCACGGAAAAGGAGTTGCTCGACTTCACCATCACACGCGGTGACATCCCGCAAAACACCATTGATGCAGCCTATATGCTCAATGATGACTATGGCTATATACAAATCAGCAAATTCGGACGCACCACACACGTGGAGCTGCTGAATGCGATTGCCCAACTGAGCCACGAGAAATGCAAAGGCCTGATTATCGACCTGCGCGACAATACCGGAGGATACATGGAAGCCGCCACGCGCATGGTGAACGAATTCCTGCCGGAAGGAAAGCTGATAGTGTATACCCACGGCCGCAAATATCCCCGTATGGAGGAATATGCCAACGGCACCGGCAGTTGCCAGAAGCTGCCGCTGATAGTATTGGTGAATGAAGGCTCCGCTTCGGCCAGCGAAATCTTTGCGGGCGCCATTCAGGACAATGACCGCGGGACCATTGTAGGACGCCGTTCCTTCGGCAAGGGACTCGTACAGCAACCCATCGACTTCAGCGACGGTTCCGCCATCCGCCTGACCATTGCCCGCTATTACACCCCATCGGGCCGTTGCATCCAGCGTCCCTATGAGAACGGTAAGGACAGCAAATACGAAATGGACTGGATTACCCGTTACGAACACGGCGAGTTCTTCTCCAAAGACAGCATCAAACTGGACGAAAACCTACGTTACTCTACCGGCTTGGGCAGACCCGTATACGGCGGCGGTGGCATTATGCCGGACGTATTCGTTCCGCAAGACACCACCGGAGTATCTTCTTACCTGATAGAAGTAAGCAACAAGGGACTGATTCTGCAATTCAGCTTCCAGTATACCGACCGCAACCGCACGAAATTGAGTGAATACGACAATGAAGAAGACTTGTTGAAGTACCTTCGCCATCAGGGTATTGTGGAACAGTTTGTGCGTTTTGCAGACTCCAAGGGAGTAAAGCGGCGCAACCTGCTTATACACAAGTCTTACAAGCTACTGGAAAGAAGCCTTTACGGCAACATTATCTATAACATACTGGGAAGGGAGCAATACATCCGCTACATCAACCAGAGCGATGCTACCGTCAAGAAGGCATTGGATATTCTGGAACGTGGCGAGGCATTCCCCAAAGCCCCGGAAGCGACACCAATCATAGAGGATACAAAAGATGATGGAAAGGAAAAAAGAACTGCGCAGGCAGGTAGCTTTGTTGAAGACCCGACACAGCTCTTCCACTACGCGTCAGTCTGCTGAAATACTTGCCGCCCTCGAGGCACATCCTGCTTTCAGGGCGGCAACAACCGTACTGCTTTATCACTCTCTCAAAGACGAAGTGGACACACACGAATTTATCCGGAAGTGGAGCCGCGAAAAGCGAATACTGCTTCCGGTAGTTGTAGGCGACGACCTGGAACTGCGGCTGTACACCGGACCGGAAGACCTGAAACCCGGCGCATACGGCATTGAAGAACCAACCGGCGAGCTATTTACTGACTATGCAGACATTGACTTCATAGTAGTTCCCGGTGTCGCATTCGACCGTAACGGCAACCGTCTGGGGCGCGGTAAAGGTTACTACGACCGGCTTCTGCCCCGCATCCCATTAGCCTACAAAGCCGGCATCTGTTTCCCGTTTCAACTCGTAGAAGAAGTTCCTGCGGAACCGTTTGATATACGCATGGATGAAATCATAACGCAATGAAAACTAATTATCACACGCACACCACACGCTGCATGCATGCCACCGGAGATGATGAAGACTATGTGCTCAGTGCCATCAAAGGCGGTTACCGGATACTCGGATTTTCGGACCACACTCCCTGGAAATACCGTACTGACTACGTAGCCGACATGCGGATGCTCCCCGAAGAGCTTCCCGGCTACGTGGAGAGTCTTAAGACGCTCCGTGAGAAATACCACGACCGGATAGACATCAGAATAGGACTTGAATGTGAATACTTCCCCCAATATATCCATTGGCTGAAAGAACAAATCAAGAAGTACCAACTGGACTATATCATCTTCGGAAACCATCACTACCACACTGATGAAAAGTTCCCCTACTTCGGCCATCATACGGACAGCCGCGATATGCTCGACCTTTACGAAGAGAGCGCCATCGAAGGTATGGAAAGCGGATTATTCTCTTGCCTTGCCCATCCGGACTTGTTCATGCGTTCCTATCCGAGATTCGACCACCATTGCACTACCATCAGCCGGCACATCTGCCGCACTGCTGCACGCCTGAATGTCCCGTTGGAATACAATATAGGCTATGTAGCCTACAATGAAGCGCACAGCTTATCCACCTACCCATGCCCGGAATTCTGGCGAATCGCTGCCAATGAAGGCTGTACAGCTATCATCGGACTGGATGCGCATGACAACAAGGATTTGGAAACTCCGATGTATTATGACCGGGCAGTCCGGGAATTGAAAGAACTGAAGATTGAAAGAATAGATGAGCTGAGGATGCTCATCTGAATATGATATTCGTTATGACCTGAGCCCCCACATGACGGTTCAAGTTGCGCACCAGCAACTCACGCCCCATCATCAGCTCCTGGCGCAGGGCAGCAGAAGTGAGGTGTACATAAAGTACCTGGTTCTTTATATAAAGTTCACGGGTGTAGGAGGCAATAGTAGGGCCCAGCACTTCGGGCCACGCACTGATAAGCCGCCGTTCATTCAGCGGAGACTCCAGACTTTCCTGCCTGAGGTAATGACGGATAAGCTCACCTATCTGTTCGGCATTATTTCGCTTCATGCCTCTTCCTCCTTCATCTCAGCAACTATTCCCTGCTCCACACGGAACATCTTATAATCACTGCCCACTTTATGCAGAATACGGTCCAGGTGTTCGCGGTTGGTATCGGTTATAAAAATCTGTCCGAAACTGTCGCCTGCCACCAACTTGATGATTTGCTCCACACGCGAGGCATCCAGTTTGTCAAAGATATCGTCCAGCAACAACAAGGGAACAGTGGTCCCGGTACGTTTCAGGAAATCAAACTGTGCCAGCTTCAACGCTACCAGATAAGTCTTGTTCTGTCCCTGCGATCCTTCACGTTTGATGGGGAAATCTCCCAAAAGCATATTCAGCTCGTCCTTGTGCACACCGCGCAATGAATAGCCCATAATCTGGTCGCGTACACGGCTTTCCTTCAGTACTTCCAGCAAAGAGGCATCGCGGGCATGGGAATCATAGCTTAATCCCACCTTCTCCCTATCTTGCGAAATGAATGAATAGAAAGACTGGAAAATAGGAATAAACTCACGGATAAAGGCCTCACGTTTGCGGAACACCACTTCGCCGGCTTGCGCCATCATCTCCTCCCAAACCAGAAAGAGCTCTTCCTCCACCGGCTGTTCACTCTTCAGTAAGGTATTCCGCTGCACCAAAGCTTTATTGTATCGTATCAAAGCATCCAGATACTCTTTGTCGTACTGCGAGATAACCACATCCATAAAACGTCGGCGTTCATCACTGCCTCCTGCTATCAACTCCGAATCGGCAGGCGAAACCATGACCAAAGGCAGGAAGCCGATATGGTCTGACAAACGCGTATACTCCTTCTTGTTTCGCTTGAACTGTTTCTTCTGGCGCCTCTTCATACCACAGTAGATTTCTTCAGGAGTCCCATCGGCAGCCTCATAAAACCCTTGAATAACAAAGAAGTCGGCATCATGGCGGATATTCTGGGAATCAATGGGATTACCGGCACTTTTACAGAAAGACAAGAAATACACCGCATCCAGCAGGTTCGTTTTCCCCATGCCGTTCTGTCCGAAAAAGCAGTTCAACTTGGGCGAGAATGTAAGCTCTACCTGCTCCAAGTTCTTATAATTGAGTATAGATATACGTTTCAGTATCATTATAGTAACGATGAGTTCGGTTACAAAGATAATGCAAAACCAAAAGCAGTACAAAATAAGCCTGCTTATTTTTAACACAGAGGTGAAGCCCGGCTTATTGAAAAGTAGAAATAATTTCAGCGTTTTCTGATACAATACAAAAAAAGATGCTGCTAAATTTCGTTGATAGCTATAAAAAACTTACTTTTGCGGGTCGAAATAGATAAATAAGAATAATAACAAAAAGATTATATAAAAATGGCAGAACAAAAAAAGACGAATGAAGCCTTAAACGTGGAGGATGCACTGACACAATCGGAGGCCTTTTTCATTAAGAACAAAAAAGCAATCATCGGCGCTGTAGTAGCAGTAATCATCATCATTGCCGGTGTAGTGATGTACAAGAACCTTTATGCAGACCCCCGTGAAGAAAAAGCACAAGCTGCCTTATTCAAAGGACAAGAATACTTCGAAGCAGACGCTTATGCACAAGCACTGAACGGTGACAGCATCGGTTTTGCCGGATTTGTAAAAGTGGCAGACGAATACAGCGGCACAAAAGCAGCCAATCTTGCAAAAGCCTATATGGGTCTCTGCTATGCACACCTCGGCAAATATGACGAAGCAGTGAAAGCATTGGACAGCTTTGACGGAGACGACCAAATGGTAGCTCCTGCCATGAAAGGTGCTATGGGTAACTGCTATGCGCAGCTCGGCCAACTGGACAAAGCCGCTTCTATGCTGCTGAAAGCCGCCAACGAAGCCGACAACAACTCCCTCAGCCCCATCTACCTGCTGCAAGCCGGAGAAATCCTGGTAAAGCAAGGTAAGTATGACGATGCAATCCAGGCGTATACCACTATCAAGGATAAATACTTCCGTTCATACCAGGCAATGGATATCGACAAGTATATCGAACAAGCCAAACTGTTGAAGAAGTAATATACCTTATTATAAAGACATCTCAGGCACGGATTACACGGAAAACACGGAAAGACACAATAGCCGTGAATCCGTGTAGTCCGTGCCTCTTTTATCTCCCCTCTCCCTTTAATTTTCAATTATTAATTTTTAATTCTTAATTCCTTATTTATGGCAACAGCTTATCACAATCTTTCAGACTACGATTTCAGTTCTGTACCCAGCGCGGAAAAAATGAAATTCGGCATCGTTGTATCTGAGTGGAATTATAATATTACCGGTGCTCTCCTAAAAGGTGCCATAGACACCTTAAAAAAACATGGAGCCAAAGATGAAAAATATCCTGGTAAAAACAGTACCCGGCAGTTTTGAACTGACTTTCGGTGCCAACCAACTTATCGAATACAGTGAAGTCGATGCAGTTATTGCAATTGGTTGTGTAGTCAGAGGAGATACTCCACATTTTGACTATGTTTGCATGGGTGCTACCCAAGGAATTACCCAATTAAACGCAAGTGGCGATGTACCAGTAATTTACGGATTAATTACTACCAATACTATGGAGCAAGCAGAAGACCGCGCCGGTGGCAAACTAGGTAATAAAGGAGACGAATGTGCAATTACTGCAATAAAAATGATAGATTTTGCTTGGAGTTTACAAAAATAGTCGTATCTTTGCACCGCAATTGAGAAACAAACCTACTCAATGAGAGAATTGAGATAGACTCTTAAAAGCGAATGGGCAAATACCAGAGTGGCCAAATGGGGCAGACTGTAAATCTGCTGTCTTTCGACTTCGGTGGTTCGAATCCATCTTTGCCCAACAAAAAATTGCGGAAGTAGCTCAGTTGATAGAGCATTAGCCTTCCAAGCTGAGGGTCGCGGGTTTGAGCCCCGTCTTCCGCTCTATAGAAGAGATGATTTGATCATCTCTTCTTTTATTTTACACCGCCCCGTTTTTTTCATTACTCAACAATGTTCCAAACTTTTCAACTTCTAATTTGTTATATCAATAACAACATTCCAATAGAAAAGACATTAAGTTATGAAGACGATTATTGACAAAGCCAACACGAGAGGTTATTTTAATCATGGATGGCTAAAAACTTACCACACATTCAGCTTCGCAGATTATTATAATCCCAGACGTATACACTTCGGTGCTTTGCGCGTATTGAATGACGATACAGTGGCTCCCGGAGAAGGTTTCGGCATGCACCCGCATAAAAATATGGAAGTAGTATCCATTCCTTTACAAGGATATTTAAGACACGGAGATAATGTACAAAATGAAAGTACCATCACCCCCGGAGAAATTCAAGTAATGAGTACAGGAACAGGTATCTATCACAGTGAATACAATGCCAGTAAAACCGAAGATCTGAAATTCCTGCAAATCTGGGTGATCCCTAATGTAGAGGAAACCAAACCTGAGTACCATAATTATAATATCCGCCCGTTATTGAAACGTAACGAACTGGCAACTTTCATTTCTCCTTCCGGAAACACACCGGCACATCTGTTGCAGGATACCTGGTTTTCAATAGGTACATTTGATGCCGGACATAGTGTAATATACCGTATGCACAAACCTCGCACAGGTGTTTACATTTTTGTTATAGAAGGAGAGATTAATGTAGC
>ENA-OQNM01000316-OQNM01000316.1-human-gut-metagenome-genome-assembly--contig:-NODE-316-length-18109-cov-2.814481_pt1 | contig 18109 bp, 17 predicted proteins | sample MGYA00242632_ERZ504886 | MGnify/ENA primary metagenome ERZ504886 (study PRJEB26092, sample SAMD00036424) | human gut metagenome | host: Homo sapiens | study: EMG produced TPA metagenomics assembly of... | reverse complement strand
CGACGCATTCATAGAACATGGTACGGTACAGGAGCTGCACCGGCTGTGCGGAATGGACGAAGAAGGAATCTATAATATATTAATTAAGAATGAGGAATGATGAATGAAGAATCGGGCTGCATTATGCAAGCCTCCGTACTTCATTCCTGATTCTTTATTCTTCATTTCTTAAAGTCATTGTGAAGATAATCATTGCAGGTGCCGGTGCAGTAGGCACACATTTGGCCAAACTATTGTCGCGCGAGAAGCAAGACATCATATTAATAGACGACAACGAAGAAAGGATGAGCACGCTCAGTTCCAACTTCGACCTGATGACCGTTAACGCCTCCCCCACTTCCATAAAAGGATTGAAAGAGGTGGGAGCGGGAGAGGCCGACCTGTTCATTGCCGTTACTCCCGACGAAAGCCGTAACATTACCGCCTGTATGCTTGCAACCAACCTGGGTGCGGTAAAAACCGTAGGGCGCATTGACAATTACGAATATCTGCTGCCCAAAAACAAGGAATTTTTCCAGAAGCTGGGTGTCGATTCACTCATCTACCCGGAAATGCTTGCCGCCAAAGAGATCGTATCCTCCATCCGCATGAGCTGGGTACGCCAATGGTGGGAATTCTGCGGAGGCGCCTTGATACTGATAGGCACCAAAATACGCGAAAAAGCCGAGATACTGGACATCCCTCTCCACAAACTGGGCGGACCGGAGCTGCCCTATCACGTGGTAGCCATCAAACGGGGAAGCGAGACACTGATTCCCCGCGGTGACGATACCATCAAGCTACATGACATCGTATACTTTACCACCATCAGGAAATACGTCCCCTACATCCGCAAAATAGCTGGCAAGGAAGATTATGCTGATGTGCGCAACGTAATGATTATGGGTGGAAGCCGAATTGCCGTACGCACCGCCCAATACGTCCCGGACTACATGCAGGTGAAAATCGTGGACAACGACTTGAACCGCTGCAACCGTCTGACCGAGTTGCTTGACGACCGCACCATGATTATCAATGGCGACGGGCGGGATATGGACTTACTTGTGGAAGAGGGACTGAAAAACACGGAAGCCTTCGTTGCCTTGACCGGCAATTCGGAGACCAATATTCTAGCCTGCCTTGCCGCCAAACGCATGGGAGTCAGCAAAACCGTAGCAGAAGTGGAGAATATAGACTACATAGGCATGGCTGAAAGCCTTGACATCGGCACTGTCATCAACAAAAAGATGATTGCCGCCAGCCACATTTATCAGATGATGCTGGATGCGGACGTCAGCAATGTGAAATGCCTGACCTTTGCCAATGCCGATGTAGCGGAATTTACCGTTAAGGCCGGCTCAAAGATTACCAAACATCCGGTAAAAGACCTCGGCCTCCCGAAAGGAACCACCATCGGCGGACTTATCCGTCAGGGGGAAGGCGTCGTGGTTATGGGTAATACCTTGATACAACCGGGTGACCATGTGGTGGTATTCTGTCTAAACATGATGATTAAGAAAATCGAAAAATACTTTAACTAATAGAGAATGAGTCGTTGGTAAATGATTAACTTCAAGACAATCATACGGATTATCGGTATTCTGCTATTGCTGGAAACAGTCATGTTTCTGGTCTGTTCGAGCGTGTCTTTCTACTACAGAGAAAGCGATATGCTCGATTTCTGGAAAGCAGGAGGTATCACAGCAGGGATAGGCTTATTGCTGGCAGCTCTCGGTAAAGGAGGTGAACGGCAACTGACGCGCCGTGACGGATATGTACTGGTCAGCTTTGCCTGGGTGGCATTCTCTCTTTTCGGAATGCTGCCTTTCTATATAGGCGGATACATACCCGACATTGCCGATGCATTCTTCGAGACCATGTCCGGTTTCAGCAGTACGGGTGCCACTATTTTGGACGACATCGAGTCACTTCCTCATGGAATACTGTTCTGGCGCAGCATGACACAGTGGATTGGCGGCTTGGGAATCATCATGTTCACCATTGCAGTGCTCCTATCTTCGGAGTCAGTGGCTGCAGGTATTCGCAGCCGAAGCAAGCGGCCCCACACATGCAAAGGTTCATCCGCGTATCGGTATCACCGCCAAGTGGATTTGGAGCATCTATACCGGCATAACCACTTTACTTGTCTGCCTGCTGATGCTTGGAGGCATGGACTGGTTCGACAGCATCTGCCATGCATTTGCCACTACCGGCACCGGTGGATTCTCTACCAAGCAGGCCAGCGTTGCCTACTATAATTCTCCTTATATAGAATATGTCATCTCCATCTTCATGTTTATCTCCGGTATCAACTTCACTTTAGTATTATTGTTCGTCAACCGGAAATTCAAGAAATTCATCAGCAACGCCGAGCTGAAATTCTATTTCAGCTCAGTCGTATTTTTCACTGCAGTCATAGCCATCGCGCTCTATTATACCAGTCCCATGGGGATGGAAGAATCCTTCCGCAAATCCTTGTTCCAGGTAATTTCCCTTCATACGTCCACCGGCTTTGCAACGGATGACTACATGCAATGGTCGCCCGTCCTATGGGGCCTGCTTACCATCATCATGCTGATGGGAGCGTGTGCAGGCAGTACCACCGGAGGCTTGAAATGCATACGTATGGTAATTCTTACCAAAGTATCACGGAACGAATTCAAACACATCCTACACCCCAATGCCATACTTCCGGTACGAATAAACAAGCAAGTCATATCTTCCTCCATTGTCTCCACCGTACTGGCTTTTTGCTTTATTTATATCACCATTATAGTTATCAGCACACTGCTTATGATGACTATGGGAGTCGGAGCTGAAGAGTCAATAGGCTGCGTTATTTCCAGCATCGGTAATATGGGACCCGGATTGGGTGAAACCGGACCTGCCTATTCGTGGAATGCCCTGCCCGATGCAGCTAAATGGCTATTATCCCTTTTAATGCTTCTGGGACGTCTTGAGTTATTCACCGTACTACTGCTTTTCACACCTGATTTCTGGAAACGAAATTGATTTAGGATAAAAAGTGTAAAAATAACCATTTTTGTTATGCGGGGATAGCAAAATGAGCAAGACTTATTATATCTTTGCGCCCTTGAAAGAGAGATTTGTGGTATGAAGCAATGCATCAAATACTGTTTAATCATTATCTTTGCAGCCCTATTGCACGACAGTGCAATAGGAGTTGCGGACATTTTGTGTGTTCCTGCCACCCGACAAGCAGAATGCTGTACGCTGTCACAAGCTCCTACCACCCAACAAGTAGTCCAGAAGTTCTACGACTTGTTTTCACCAAACTCCCTCTGCATAGAGCATGTGGATCATACGCAAGTACCAACCAATAAAAACGTACTCCTGCGCATGTACATCTACAAGATGCAGCAGTATGCTTATGCACCGGAATGCGACCGTTTGTTAAATCTGTCTCCTCATCCCGTACCCGACGCAAACTATTATGTGTTCGGACTAAGAAAGATTATCATTTAGAAGGCCTGCAAGCGCAAATGCTTGCCCCTTGACCTCGCCCCGGACAACATTCAGTTTTTTGTCCTCTGGTACGATGTATCTATTATTATATATCTAAAATCTTATCAGGTTTATGAACTTTACTTTGTTAGTGGTCGTCTTATTGACGGCAATCGCTTTCGTGGGTATCGTCATCGCGCTCTCCAATGCGATAGCACCCCGTTCGTACAATGCACAGAAGATGGAACCGTACGAGTGTGGCATCCCTACCCGCGGTAAATCGTGGATGCAATTCCGGGTAGGTTACTATCTGTTTGCCATCTTGTTCCTGATGTTCGAAGTGGAAACGGTATTTCTGTTCCCTTGGGCAGTCATCACCCGCGAACTTGGCGTGGCAGGACTTTTCAGTGTTTTATTTTTCCTGATTATATTGATTCTGGGTCTTGCTTATGCCTGGAGGAAAGGAGCTTTGGAATGGAAGTAACAAAGAAGCCGAAAATTAAATCTATCCCTTATGAGGAGTTTACAGACAACGAAACGTTGGAGAAACTGGTTCGGGAACTTAATGCCGGAGGCGCCAATGTTGCCCTTGGCGTACTGGACGATTTCGTCAATTGGGGACGCAGCAACTCACTGTGGCCTCTTACGTTTGCAACCAGCTGTTGCGGTATCGAATTCATGGCCCTCGGCGCAGCCCGCTATGATATGGCGCGCTTCGGGTTCGAAGTAGCCCGTGCCAGTCCGCGCCAGGCAGATATGATTATGGTTTGCGGGACAATAACCAACAAGATGGCTCCCGTTCTGAAACGTCTTTACGACCAGATGGCCGATCCAAAATATGTAGTAGCCGTAGGCGGCTGTGCCGTCAGCGGAGGCCCGTTCAAGAAATCCTATCATGTGGTGAACGGTGTGGACAAGATTCTGCCGGTGGATGTCTACATTCCCGGTTGCCCTCCGCGTCCGGAAGCATTCTACTACGGCATGATGCAATTGCAGCGTAAAGTGAAAATAGAAAAATACTTCGGTGGAGTAAACAGAAAAGAAGAAAACCACTAATCAGCACTTAAATATATGGAAATAAAATACATAGAGCCCTCAGCCCTGCACGACGAAATGCTGCGTCTGCGGAAAGAGAAACAGATGGACTTTCTGGAATGCCTCAGCGGTATGGATTGGGGAATACCCGACGAGAAAGACACACCGGACACTCCCCGCGGACTCGGCGTAGTCTATCTGTTGGAATCTACTGTTACCGGCGAACGGATAGCGGTACGCACCGCCACTCTAAACCGGGAACATCCCGAACTTCCTTCCGTCAGCGATATCTGGAAAGCTGCGGATTTCAACGAGCGCGAAGTCTACGACTTTTACGGCATCGTTTTCATCGGTCATCCGGATATGCGCCGACTCTATCTGCGCAATGACTGGGTAGGCTATCCCATGCGTAAAGACAATGAGCCGGAAAAAGATAATCCGTTGCGTATGGACAACGAAGAAACGGTGGACACTACCATGGAATTGGAGCTGAATCCCGACGGTAGCATCAAAAATAAGGAGATGCAACTTTTCGGTGATGAGGAATATGTGGTGAACATCGGTCCCCAACATCCGGCCACCCACGGCGTAATGCGCTTCCGTGTATCATTGGAGGGTGAAATCATCGACAAGATTGATGCCAACTGCGGCTACATCCACCGGGGTATCGAGAAGATGTGCGAAAGCCTGACCTATCCGCAGACCTTGGCTCTGACCGACCGTCTGGACTACCTGGGCGCACACCAGAACCGCCATGCCTTGTGCATGTGTATCGAAAAGGCAATGGGCGTGGAAGTAAGCGAACGCGTGCAGTACATACGTACCATCATGGACGAGTTGCAGCGAATAGACTCTCACCTGCTGTTCTATTCTTGTCTTGCTATGGACCTGGGTGCATTAACGGCCTTCTTCTACGGTTTCCGCGACCGCGAAAAGATACTCGACATCTTTGAGGAAACTTGCGGTGGACGCCTCATCATGAACTACAACACCATCGGTGGCGTGCAGGCAGACATTGCTCCCGGCTTCGTAAAGAAAGTGAAGGAGTTTATCCCCTACCTCCGCGGTATCCTACACGAATATCACGACGTATTCACCGGGAACATCATTGCCCAGCAACGTCTGAAAGGTGTGGGTATACTCTCACGGGAAGATGCCATCGCCTTTGGAGCTACCGGAGGCACCGGACGCGCCAGCGGATGGGCCTGCGACGTGCGTAAGCGTATGCCATATGCCGTATATGACAAGGTGGACTTTAAAGAAGTCATCCGCACCGAAGGCGATTCATGGGCACGCTACCTTATCCGTATGGATGAAATTCTGGAGAGCCTGAAGATTATCGAGCAACTGATAGACAACATCCCGGAAGGAGCCTACCAGGAAAAGATGAAACCTATTATCCGCGTACCGGAAGGCACTTATTATGCAGCCGTAGAAGGTAGCCGCGGTGAATTCGGCGTCTTCCTCGAAAGCCACGGCGACAAGACGCCTTACCGCCTGCACTTCCGCAGTACGGGCTTGCCATTGGTATCGACCGTAAACACGATTTGCCGCGGAGCTAAAATCGCCGACCTTATTGCCATTGGCGGAACATTAGATTATGTAGTACCAGATATTGACAGGTAAAGGGATGTACGATTTGACAATTTACTATTTGGCTGCGCCATGAAGCGTGGGAGTCCCAAAAGGTGAAATAGTAAAAGGAGTCAATAGTAAACATACACCAAACTATCAAATAGTAAATAGTAAAATAGTAAATGAACAACGTATTTGACTTTAGTATAGTAACCAACTGGATACACCAGATGCTGACTTCCCTGATGCCGGAAGGTCTGGCAATATTCTTCGAATGCGTGGTGATTGGCGTATGCATCATCTTGATGTATGCCGTGCTTGCCATCATCCTGATTTACATGGAGCGTAAGATATGCGCCTTCTTCCAATGCCGCCTCGGTCCGATGCGCGTGGGGAAATGGGGATTGCTCCAAGTGCCCTGCGACGTCATCAAGATGTTGACAAAGGAAATCATTGATTTGAAATTCTCTGACCGGTTCCTCTACAATCTGGCACCGTTCATGGTAATCATCGCTTCTTTCCTGACATTTGCCTGCCTGCCCATCAACAAGGGATTGGAGGTATTGGACTTCAATGTAGGAGTGTTCTTCCTGCTGGCTGCATCGAGTATCGGCGTAGTGGGTATCCTGCTGGCAGGCTGGAGTTCCAACAATAAATTCTCGCTGATTGGAGCCATGCGAAGCGGTGCGCAGATTATCAGCTACGAGTTGTCCTGCGGATTGAGCATACTGACAATGGTAGTGTTGATGGGAACCATGCAGTTCTCCGAAATAGTAGAAGGACAAGCTGACGGCTGGTTCATCTTCAAGGGACATATCCCTGCATTGATAGCCTTCATCATCTACCTCATTGCCGGAAATGCGGAAACCAACCGTGGTCCCTTCGACTTGCCCGAAGCCGAAAGCGAGTTGACTGCCGGATACCATACGGAATACAGTGGTATGGGCTTCGGATTCTTCTATCTGGCGGAATATTTGAATCTGTTTATCGTAGCCTCCGTGGCAGCCACCATCTTCCTGGGAGGCTGGATGCCGCTACACATCGTAGGCCTGGACGGCTTCAACGCAGTAATGGATTACATTCCGGGCTTTGTATGGTTCTTCGGAAAAGCCTTCTTCGTAGTCTTCCTGCTGATGTGGATAAAGTGGACCTTCCCTCGCCTGCGTATTGACCAGATTCTGAATCTGGAATGGAAGTACCTGGTACCCATCTCTATGGTGAACTTGATTTTGATGGTATTAATTGTAGTATTTAAATTGCATTTCTAACCGGCGTAGCGCCGGGGCAAGATTTCCTTGCGGATAATTTTAATAAAGGCAAAAGTAATGAAAGAAAAGAACTCTTATATCGGCGGACTCATACACGGCGTCACTTCTCTGCTGACGGGTATGAAGACAACCATGACCGTATTCTGCCGACGAAAGACTACCGAACAATATCCGGAAAACCGCTCGACATTGAAACTCTCCGACCGTTTCCGTGGCACGCTGACCATGCCCCATAATGACAAAAATGAACATCGGTGCGTGGCTTGCGGCTTGTGCCAGATGGCTTGTCCCAACGACACCATCAAGGTGACCGGCGAGATGATTGAAACGGAAGACGGCAAGAAAAAGAAGATATTGGCTAAGTACGAGTACGACCTCGGTTCGTGCATGTTCTGCCAACTCTGTGTGAATGCCTGCCCTCACGATGCCATCACGTTCGACCAGGATTTTGAGCATGCTGTGTTCGACCGCACGAAACTGGTCATGACGCTGAACCGTCCGGGCAGCCATGTAGAAGAAAAAAGAAACCCGCTGCTCCCAAAGAAGAGACAACAAAGTAATTCGTTAATAGTAACTTGTAATTAAACAACATGGAAATAACTCTTGAAACAGTAGTATTCTACTTCCTTGCGGCCTTTATCACCGTATTTTCCATCTTGACGGTAACGACCCACCGCATGGTGCGCTCGGCCACCTACCTGCTGTTCGTGCTTTTCGGTACGGCAGGCATCTACTTTCTGCTGGGTTACACCTTCCTCGGTTCCGTGCAGATTATGGTCTATGCCGGCGGTATCGTGGTACTCTACGTCTTCTCCATACTGCTTACCAGTGGCGAAGGCGATGTCATCGAGAAGTTAAAGCGTAGCAGATTCCTTGCCGGACTGGGTGCCACCGTGGGCGGTGCCATCATCGTAGTATTCATCACTTTAAAGCATAAGTTCATTGCCACTACCGACGTGGAGCCTTTGGAAGTCAACATCAAGACCATCGGTCACCACATGCTGAGCGGTGACAAGTATGGTTATCTGCTTCCCTTCGAAGCTGTCAGCATTTTATTATTGGCATGTATCGTAGGCGGATTATTAATAGCACGTAAAAGATAAGAATTATGATACACATGGAATATTATCTGATAGTTTCGGCTATCATGTTCTTCGCAGGCATCTATGGGTTCTTTACCCGCCGCAACACACTGGCGATACTTATCAGCATCGAGCTGATTCTGAATGCCACGGACATCAACTTTGCGGTGTTCAACCGTTTCTTATTCCCTGGAGGACTGGAAGGATATTTCTTCTCTTTATTCTCCATTGCCATCTCGGCGGCCGAAACGGCTGTAGCCATTGCCATCATGATCAACATCTACCGTAACATCCGCAGCATCCAGGTGAACAAACTGGATGAGATGAAATGGTAAGAGCCAAAATCGCCAAACGATGTTTCTTGAATAGTAATAATTGATAAACATAGTATATATGGAATATACAATATTAATCCTTCTGCTCCCTTTCCTCTCTTTCCTCGCCCTGGGACTTGGAGGTAAATGGATGTCGCACCGCATTGCCGGCCTTATCGGAACTGCAGTACTGGGCCTGGTCGCAGTGCTTTCCTATCTCACCGCAGGAATGTACTTCAGCGCTCCCCGCCTTGCTGACGGTACGTACGAGACACTGATGCCCTATAACTTCAAATGGCTGCCCTTCACAGAAAGCCTCAGTATCGACATGGGCATTCTGCTTGACCCGATTTCGGTCATGATGCTCGTAGTCATCAGCACCGTTTCGCTGCTAGTACACATATACTCTTTCGGTTACATGAAGGGCGAACGCGGTTTCCAGCGCTACTACGCCTTCTTGTCGCTCTTCACCATGTCCATGCTCGGACTGGTAGTGGCTACGAATATCTTCCAGATGTATCTTTTCTGGGAGTTGGTGGGCGTGTCCTCCTACCTGCTGATTGGTTTCTACTATACGAAACCCGCAGCTATTGCTGCTTCGAAGAAAGCATTTATCGTTACCCGTTTTGCTGACCTAGGTTTCCTTATAGGTATCCTTGTCTATGGATATTATGCCGGCACATACACCTTCAGCCCCAATGAGATGGCGCTGGCAAAGGGCGGTGCGGCCATGATTCCGCTTGCCTTGGGACTGATGTTCATCGGTGGCGCCGGAAAGAGTGCCATGTTCCCGTTGCACATCTGGCTGCCCGATGCCATGGAAGGTCCTACGCCAGTCAGTGCACTGATTCATGCCGCCACGATGGTGGTTGCAGGGGTCTATCTGGTGGCACGCATGTTCCCGTTGTTCATAGAGTATGCTCCCAGCGTGCTGCACATCGTGGCATACGTAGGAGCTTTCACGGCATTCTATGCCGCCAGTGTGGCATGTGTGCAGAGTGATATCAAACGTGTACTGGCATTCTCCACCATCTCCCAAATCGGTTTCATGATGGTGGCGCTGGGTGTATGTACATCAGCCGACCCGCACGAAGGGGGACTGGGCTACATGGCAGGCATGTTCCACTTGTTCACACATGCCATGTTCAAGGCATTGCTGTTCCTCGGAGCGGGTAGCATCATCCATACCGTACACAGTAACGAGATGTCTGCCATGGGCGGACTGCGGAAGTATATGCCCATTACGCATATCACGTTCCTCATCGCCTGCCTTGCCATTGCAGGTATCCCGCCGTTCTCCGGATTCTTCTCCAAAGATGAAATCCTGACGGCATGCTTCCAGTTCAGCCCCACTATGGGATGGATTATGACAGTGATTGCAGGTATGACAGCATTCTATATGTTCCGTCTTTATTATGGTATCTTTTGGGCCGGCTCAGAGCCGGGACAAAAGTCGGCAAGTGATGGGGGCGACAGCCACGTGCCTCACCCCCACGAGAGTCCACTGGCGATGACCCTGCCCCTGATGCTCCTGGCTGTTGTTACGATAGTTGCCGGTTTCATTCCTTTCGGACACTTCATCAGTTCCAACGGTGAAGCATATAGCATCCATCTTGATTGGAGTGTGGCAGGTACAAGTATCGTCGTAGCAGTGGTTGCCATAGCCATTGCCACCTACATCTATGCAGGTAGCCGGCAGCCCGTTGCCAACGCACTGGCACGCCGTTTCAAAGGCCTATGGACAGCAGCTTACCACCGCTTCTACCTGGATGAAGTTTACCAGTTCATCACCCACCGCATCATCTTCGGCTGCATCTGCCGCCCCATCGCCTGGTGGGACCGCCACGTGGTCGACGGCTTCTTCAACTTCCTTGCCTGGAGTGCCGAGGCTACCAGTGACGAGATACGCGGTCTGCAGAGCGGACGCATCCAGCAATATACATTTGTATTCCTGCTGGGCACGCTGGCATTGATACTGCTACTATTGCTATAACCCGAGATCTTTCAATCGTAAATCGTAAATCGTTAAATCGTAAATATAAAGATGAACTTTTTATCATTATTTGTACTCATCCCCTTGCTGATGTTGCTGGGTCTTTGGCTCAGCCGCAACATCGCACAAATACGTGCGGTGATGGTGACCGGTGCATCGGCTCTGCTGGTTCTTTCTGCAGCATTGACCGTAATGTACCTCAATGCACGCCACGCCGGTGCCACGGATGAAATGCTGTTCCGTGCCGACATGGCCTGGTATCCTGCACTCAACATCCACTATTCGGTAGGAGTAGACGGTATTTCGGTAGCCATGCTGCTGCTTTCGGCCATCATTGTCTTTACCGGAACATTCGCCTCCTGGAGGCTGCAACCGCTGACTAAAGAATATTTCCTTTGGTTCACCTTCCTTTCCATCGGTGTGTTCGGGTTCTTCATCTCAATAGACTTGTTCACCATGTTCATGTTCTACGAGGTAGCCCTCATTCCCATGTATCTGCTTATCGGTGTATGGGGGTCGGGACGCAAGGAGTACTCTGCCATGAAGCTGACACTGATGCTGATGGGCGGCTCCGCCTTCCTGCTTATCGGTATCCTGGGTATCTACTACGGTGCCGGAGCCACCTCTATGAATCTATTGGAAATAGCACAGATGCACAATATTCCCATCGAACAGCAACGTATCTGGTTCCCGCTCACTTTCCTCGGTTTCGGTGTGCTGGGCGCTCTGTTCCCGTTCCACACATGGAGCCCCGACGGTCACGCCTCCGCACCGACTGCCGTATCCATGCTCCATGCCGGTGTATTGATGAAGCTGGGAGGTTACGGTTGTTTCCGCATAGCCATGTACCTGATGCCCGAAGCTGCACAGGAACTGGGATGGATATTCCTGATTCTTACCGGAATCTCCGTAGTATACGGCGCATTCTCCGCTTGTGTACAAACCGACTTGAAGTATATCAACGCCTACTCTTCCGTCAGCCATTGCGGTCTGGTGTTGTTCGCCATTCTGATGATGAACCAAACAGCTTGCACGGGTGCTGTTCTGCAGATGCTCTCTCACGGACTGATGACAGCCTTGTTCTTCGCCCTTATCGGTATGATATACGGACGTACCCATACGCGTGACGTCCGCGAACTCTCCGGTCTGATGAAGATTATGCCTTTCCTGGCTGTCTGCTATGTAATCGCCGGTCTTGCCAATCTGGGATTACCCGGACTCAGCGGTTTCATTGCCGAAATGACCATCTTCACCGGTTCGTTCCAGCATCCCGATACGTTCCACCGCGTGTGGACAGTCATTGCATGCAGTTCCATCGTGATTACAGCAGTCTATATCCTGCGACTGGTAGGAAAGATTCTCTATGGCACCTGCACTAACAAACATCACCTCACTTTGAGCGACGCTACCTGGGATGAACGCACAGCGGTCATTATCCTCATAGCATGCGTTGCCGCCCTTGGTATGGCACCATGGTGGATTAGCGGCATGATTGGAGACAGCGTATTGCCGATAGTTAATGCACTGTAAATTGTAAATAGAAAATTGTAAAACAATAAATACATAGTCATGGATTATTCTCAATTCCTCCTGCTCAAAGAAGAGCTTTCGCTGATATTGGTCATCGTCATCCTTTTTGTCGCCGACCTCTTCATGAGTCCGGATGCACACAAGAATGACGGCAAACCGGTGCTGAACACAATGCTGCCAGTTGTTCTGCTGACCATACATACACTTATCACCATCGTTCCCGGTCCTATGGCCGATGCCTTTGGCGGCATGTACCACAACCAGCCTATACAAAGCATCGTGAAATCCATCCTCAGTATAGGTACACTGATTGTATTCCTGATGGCCCACGAATGGATGCGCCGTCCGGACACTGCCATCAAACAAGGTGAGTTCTACATTCTGACACTTTCCACCCTGCTGGGTATGTACTTCATGATTTCCGCCGGCCACTTCCTGATGTTCTTTATCGGCCTGGAAACGGCAAGTATCCCAATGGCAGCATTGGTTGCCTTCGACAAATACCGCCATCACTCTGCCGAGGCAGGTGCCAAATATATTCTCACGGCACTGTTCTCCAGCGGATTGCTGCTATACGGATTATCTTTGATTTACGGTACGGTAGGCACTCTCTACTTTGCCGACATACCGGCACGCCTCACCGGTGACCCGTTGCAGATTATGGCATTCGTATTCTTCTTCTCTGGCATGGGATTCAAAATATCACTGGTGCCTTTCCATCTTTGGACAGCAGACGTTTACGAAGGTGCTCCAAGCACGGTGACAGCCTATCTGAGTGTCATCTCTAAAGGCTCTGCCGCTTTCGTACTGATGACTATCCTCATCAAGGTATTCGCTCCGATGGTGGAGCAATGGCAGGAAGTGCTGTACTGGGTTATCATCGCCTCCATCACAATCGCCAACCTCTTCGCCCTGCGCCAGCAGAACCTGAAGCGGTTGATGGCTTTCTCCAGTATCTCGCAAGCAGGTTACATCATGCTGGGTGTCATCAGCGGAAGCGCACAAGGTATGACGTCGCTGGTATACTACGTGCTGATATATATGTTCGCCAATCTTGCCGTATTTACCGTTATCACGATTGTGGCACTGCGGGCAGGCAAGTTCACACTTGAAGACTATAACGGGCTGTATACCACTAATCCGAAGTTGGCGTTCCTGATGACGCTGGCACTGTTCTCTCTGGCAGGCATCCCGCCGTTTGCGGGCTTCTTCTCGAAGTTCTTCATCTTTGCGGCAGCTTTCGAAGGCGGCTTCCATCTGCTGGTATTCATTGCCCTTATCAATACAATCATCTCGCTTTATTACTATCTGAAGATTGTAAAGGCAATGTACATCAACAAGAGCGACGAACCGATTGCAGCATTCCGCAGCGACAACTATACACGTGCCAGCCTGGCCATTTGCACGCTGGGTATTGTGGTACTGAGCATTGCAAGTGTGGTATATCAATCCATCGATAAGTTCTCATTCGGATTATAACCGGAGGGTATCATCACTCACCACAGATTACGCAGATTGACACAAATTATCTTTAGAAGTTCTGATAATCAAGAGCTTTGAGTTATATTAATCTGCATAATCTGTGGTGAGTGTGTATTTGGGCATATTTTCATACTATACAACCGGCAGCATAAACCAAAAGCATGAGCCTTTCCCCGGCTCACTGTCCACACCGATTGTGCCACCCAACTGTTCTATAATACTCTTGCTGATAGAAAGCCCCAGACCCGTACCATGTACAAACGTATTCAGCTTTATAAAACGACCGAATATCTGATCCTGCATTTCCGGCTCGATGCCAATGCCCGTATCGGCCACATAAAAACGTAAACGAGTTTCATCTACCTTGTCATATCCTACACAGATACTTCCCGCAGTGGTGAACTTGATGGCATTGTTGACAAAGTTGGCTATGACCTGATTCAAACGGTTACGGTCACTGACAATCCGGCATTCCGGCAGATGACGGTCGAAAAGAACTTCCACCCCCGGTTTAGCCTTCATCTTCATGAAGCGCACGATGTCCTCACACAGCACGTTCACGTCCAGCTCTTTTTTCACAAAGTCAAATGTCCCGGCCTCTATCTTGGACAAATCCAGTATATCGGAAATCAGCTGCAACAACAAGTCATTGTTTTCTTCGATAATCGCCATATACCGCCTTTTTTCCTCCATGTCCCCGGTCTCTCCCATCAGACTGGAGAAACCGACAATCGCATTCAGAGGCGTACGTATCTCATGACTCATATTGGCAAGGAAGGCACTCTTCAAACGATCGGCGGTTTCTGCCTTCTCTTTGGCTTCAATCAACATAGCTTCCGTCTCCTTCAATTCCGTAATATCATAGTTGACTCCTATCAGTTCTATTTGTCCGTTCTCCGGTTCAAACAGATTGACGACCACATTGGTACGTACCCAATTCCATTTCCCCTTCTCGCCCGGACGCTCAATACGCATCTCTCCCTGAAAACTGTTTGGCTTCACCCACACGGGCCTTACAGAAGAAATCGAGCATCCTTCTGCGGTCGCTGGGGTACATCTTGCTATATATCCCCACAATATCCGCCAACTGGGTATTCTCGTCCTCTCCCATATTCTTATACCATTGCTTGATGGCATAGCCTTTCCGGTCAAGCAAGTTCAGCTTGGCATAACCTACCTTCGCATAATCCGATATAAGCAAGAAGAAATTCTCGAAATCACAGATACGGCTCATGGCATCAATCCGTTCCGTATTGTCAATGTTAATCATGGCATAGCCGGTAAAGTTACCTTTACTGTCATACACCTTGCTCACTTTCGTATAAAGATGTATCACATCCTTCGGCTGTTTGGAAGTGGAGTAATACCCTTCAGTCCGGTCGAAAGCATAATTCAGGCGGAAGTCGACCATATCCTCGGTCTGTATACGTTCTGCCAATTGGGCGGACACATTCGGGTTCTCGAATAAGTTCACTCCAATGACATCCTGTTTGTCACGGACCCCGAATATCTCCATATCCTTATTGTTGATGTCTACCAGGAATCCGTCTTTGTCATAGATTTCCACTCCGGCTGGTATATTGGCAAAGATATTCTTGAACAGTTTTTCGCTATGGTCCAAAGCCAGATGAGTCTGTACCGAGTCTGTCGTATCGAGGAATAACGCCACCACTTCATTCTTTTCCGGAGAGTATATCACCACATGGCAGTGCTTGTTGGTGAGCTCAAAACACATGTCCATTTCCTTATGTGTCCCGGTGTTCACTATCTCAAGCAGATATTCCAGTCTGGGGGCCGCCTCCCTTGAAAAAGACGAGGCAGTCTTGCCGATAAACGCCGACGCGGGTTTTCCCAGAAAATCGGCAAAGATAGAATTCGCATCTGTCACATAATACCCGTAGGGGTTGTCCTTTTCATCACAGACAATGGACATCCGCACATACCCCAAAGGCATATAGCGGAACAAGTTGCTGAGGAAAGTACGTTCGCGCACAGCCTCATCCTTCGTTTTGCGCAACTCTATGCAAATGCTGATGACATTTGCCAACGAACTAAACCATTGGTAATCCTCGTTAGTCCACATTCGGATACGGTCTACCAAATCAATGCCCATATATCCCCATACCTGGTCATTGGCAACCAGCGGAGTTACCATCAAGGACTTTATATTCTGTTTCGCCAGAATTTCATATTCGGCATAGGCGTGCTCCGGCAGTTGCCCCAGTGTTTCCAGCAGAACGGGCTTTTGTGCCATAATCTGTGACGTCCACCACGGCAGGCTGTCGGCTTGGACTCCCTGAAGCATTTCTTTCTCAGGAGCCACTCCTGGAGCCACCACCTCGTATGTGCAGCTCTGGTACCGGCACATCTCATCGTATTGGAATATATAGACACGTCCGCCGCGAAAGAAATCAAGAATATCTTTCAATATGTCGTAAATGCCCGCGCTTATATCCTCGTCTTTCAGGAAGCGGAATAGGGAATGGGATATTGAGGTCTGCCGATAAAGCAAATCGTTCACTCTTTGCAAAGCCTGCTTCGCAGCCTCCTCCTTCGGCATCTCTACGCGCTGCAACACTCCGAAAGCCTTCAATGTACCATCCGGCAAATGCTCCTTATACCCCACGCGCGAGTAGACCCAGACCACTCCTTCAGTAGAATAGATGGGAAACGTCTGTTCATAGACCTCCATATTCTGAATGGCAAGGAACTCCCGGCTGATACGCGCCCGATAGTCTTCGCGTATCATTTTACCGAAATCCTCAAAGCTCAGGTATTCCCCTTCCAAGCCTAACAACTTACAGACATATTCGGAACAGAGATACTGCCTTGAAGAAAAATCAGCCTCCCACCAACCTATCCGGCCAAGGATGGAAAGACGCCGGAAACGTTCACTATCGTCACGATGAACAGCCATATATTTATCAATATTGGTTTGAGATACAAAAATAGCCATAAAACTCTAATAAGCAACCATTAGAAACTTTTTTCGTCCCAAGCAGCCTATATATAAGGATAACAAACAATCCGGAAAAATGTGCGGTAACCGAATCGTAATAGATTTGAAAATGAAACGTATGTTCCATGTATCACCGGTGTAACGTCATTGCCTCATCTTTGCAGCGGATTAAAAAAACGTACAAAGAAAAGAGATGAGCATGAAATTAGACTTGGGAAAGATTTTCTTCCTTATTTTATTCCTCACACTTTCCGTCATGGCTGCCACGGCGGGAACCATCAAAGGGACAATCACCGACCGACAAACCAAAGAACCGCTGACGGGAGCCACCGTGCAAGTGAGCGGAACGGTACAAGGCGCCGTCGCCGATTTGGATGGTAACTATACACTGGAGCTGAAAAACGGGACCTATACCCTCACCGTCCGTTACATCGGCTACAAAGACATGACGATAAAAGCCGTAGAGATAAAGGGTGAAACCGTGCTTAACTTCGACATGGAGCCGGACACGCAAACCCTGGGCGAAGTGCAGGTTACCGCCAAGAAGAACCTCGAAGGCGAACGCGCCTTGACAAATGGAACGGACAAAAAGCGACCCTCGCCATACGAAAACCTCGGTTACCAAAGAGATCGTCCCTACAAAGGTATCGGCAATGTAGGAAGAAGGAGTAAAGAAATAACGGGTATCTCCATCGCCAGCGCCGGACAGCTTATCGTCCGCGGACTGGGTGACCGCTACAGCACCACCACGCTGAACGGACTGCCCATCGCCTCGCCCAACCCGGACAACAAGCTGGTGCCACTCGACCTGTTCCCCTCGTCCACCGTACAGAACATCACTGTCAGTAAAGTGTATGACGCAGCCGCCTTTGCCGACTACAGCGGTGCGCACATCAACATCAGCACCAAAGAAAACATACCGGAAGATTTCTTCCAACTGAGCCTCAACACGGGTGGGAAGTTCAACACCTTAGGCAAAGACCGCTATCAGATGGACCGCAGCGGCTCGCTCCTGAAGACACCCGGCGTAGACGCGGCCGCCCTCGACATGCCCTTGATGGAGTTTGACAAATACGTGAAGACCCACAATATCTTCGATACCTCCTTTGCCGCCAGCAAGAAGAGTTCGTTGCCCGAACTGGGCGGAAACCTCGGTTTCGGCAAGAACTTCGGTATAGGCAACCAGCACTCAGCCTGCTTGCCTCCTTCAGCGCCAGCAACGGCTACCAGAACATGGAAGATGCCTTCTACAAGACACTCGAAGCCACCGGCACCGTGCAGGACGACTTCTCCTACGACAGCTTTGCGCAGGAACTGAAGCTCGCCGCCCCTGGCCTACCTGGGCTATACCCTGCGCCGGAGCGACCGCCATAGGCTACACTTTCTTCTACGCCCGCAACGCCATCGCAACCTATCCAGCGCCGCCG
>ENA-OQNM01000315-OQNM01000315.1-human-gut-metagenome-genome-assembly--contig:-NODE-315-length-18238-cov-2.752526_pt1 | contig 18238 bp, 20 predicted proteins | sample MGYA00242632_ERZ504886 | MGnify/ENA primary metagenome ERZ504886 (study PRJEB26092, sample SAMD00036424) | human gut metagenome | host: Homo sapiens | study: EMG produced TPA metagenomics assembly of... | reverse complement strand
GACGATTCCGATCGAAGGCGATTGACGATACGTCGCCGCGCGACTGACCGAGACGTGCGCGAGGCACTGCAGTCAGGTGATTCGGATCCGGAGCGTTGCGTCGACGTGATCGATTTGGGCTGGTCTACGGCATTGAGATCGATGAGCTAGGCCGCGCCATTATTACGATGACGCTGACCACGCCGGCCTGCCCGCTGACCGACCTTATCGAGGACGAATGCGCATCCACGCTGGCCGGTCTGGTCGAGGAGTTCCGCATCGACTGGACGTGGGATCCGCGCTGGACCATGGAGCGCATCACGCCCGAAGGCCGCGACCAGCTCGCCGCCCTAGGCTTCAGCTTCGACAATATGCCAAAGTACTGATAGCGCTTAGTAAGTTCCCTCATCAGAGGGAGCTCTATACGAGAAAAGCCCCGCATGATGCGGGGCTTTTCCATGTCTGGACTGGTCAATCAGTCATCGACGATGGTGTTCTTCGGGACAACCGTGATGCCATCCGGCGTGACGGTGAAGCCACGGGCCAGATCGTGCTCGGTATCGATGCCGACAGTGGAGTTCTCGGTGAGCACCACGTTCTTGTCAAGAATCGCCTTGTACACGCGGGCGCGGCGGTTGATGACTACACCGTCGAACAGCACGGAATCGACAATCTGTGCCCACGAGTGGATACGCACATTGGGGGAGAGCACGGAGTGGTGCACTTCACCGCCGGAGACGATCACACCGGGGGAGACGATCGAATCGGTGGCATGGCCCAGGCGGTCGCGGCCGGCATGCACGAACTTCGCCGGCGGCAGGTTGCCGGACATCGTGTAAATCGGCCAATCCTGGTTGTACAGGTTGAACTCGGGCACATAGGCGATCAGATCCATGTGCGCATCGTAGAACTGCTTAATCGTACCGACGTCGCGCCAGTAAGCGTGATCAGTGGCCGTGGAGCCCGGAATCTCGTTCGAGTTGAAGTCGTAGACGCCGGCTTCGTTGCGGGAAGCGAAGTACGGGGCGATGTCGCCGCCCATGTCGTGCTTGGTGTCGGCAGCCTTCTCATCGAGAGCCAGAGCCTCGAACAGGGCCTTGGTGTTGGCGACGTAGTTACCCATGGAGGCCAGAATCTGGTTCGGATTGTCCGGCAGACCGGTGGTGGTGGGCGGCTTCTCCTGGAAGTTCTTGATCATGTTCGGGTGATCGGGATCGACCTCAATCACACCGAACTGGTTCGATTCCTCGATGGGCTGGCGGATACCGGCCACGGTGAACTCGGCGCCGGACTCGATGTGCTGCTGTACCATCTGTTCGAAGTCCATGCGGTAGACGTGATCGGCACCCACGATCACCACGATGTCCGGCTGGACATCCTCGATGATGTTGATGGTCTGGTAGATGGCGTCGGCCGAGCCGAGATACCAATGCTTGCCGAGACGCTGCTGCGCGGGCACAGGGGAGACGTACGAGCCAAGCAGCGGGGAGAAACGCCAGACCTGGGAGATGTGGCGGTCAAGCGAGTGAGACTTGTACTGGGTGAGCACCACGACCTGACGGTACCCGGAGTTCACCAGGTTGCTCAACGGGAAATCGATCAGACGATACACACCACCGAAGGGAACGGCGGGCTTCGCGCGATCACGGGTTAACGGCATCAGGCGGGTCCCCTCACCACCTGCAAGCACAATCGACAGAATCTTGGGATTCTTGGTCATCGTAACTGTCCTCTCTGTTACTGAGCGTCTTTCGACACCGCACTGCCGGGCCGGATGCTTCCTTGCATTCGGTTTACATAGTTAATAATTGCAGAAAAAAACGAACATGCAAGGCTTTCGCCCCCGCGTGCCGTGAACTTGCGATGAACAGTTTCGAGATTTGTTAAGGATCCGGCCTTTTCGGAGCGCGTGCGATTCCTTAGCGTGTCGCGTAGAACGCCACTGCGCTGGATGCCGCCACGTTCAGGCTATCCACGCCGTGGCTCATCGGAATCTTCACGGTCAAATCGGCGCGGGCAATCGTATGGTGGGACAGGCCGTCGCCCTCGGTACCGAAGATCAGCGCGAGCTTGTCGATATGCGTCGGATCTTCGGCAGGCGCGTGCAGACGGCGTGTCAGTTCGTCCAACGAAATCGAACGATCCTCCAATGCCATGGCCACGGTGGTGAAGCCCAGCGACTTCAACTCGTCGATGCCCTGGAACGGCCAGTAATGCTTGTTTTCGGTGCCGTCGTCGTTGAACCCGGTGATACGGGTCCACGGAATCTGGAATACGGTGCCCATCGACACGCGGGCGGCGCGTCGGTACAGCGGATCACCGCAGGAGGGTGTGACCAGCACGGCATCCACATCGAGCGCGGCCGCCGAACGCATCAGTGCCGCCCACATTGGTGTCGGTCCACGATGTTTCCATTACGTGCCACGCGGCGGCGCTCTTGCAGACCTCGGCTACGGAGGGCAACGGCCAGCGTCGCATCGCGCATAGGGCGCCGCGATGCAAACGGTAGCCGGTCAGACGCTTGAGCTGCTCAGGTGAGGCCACGTAGACGGGAATATCCGCGCCCCAGCGCCCGTCGATGAAGTCGAAGGTGTCTTTCATGCCCTCCAGCCAAGGTTCCTCGACCAGCAGTGACAGCGGTTCGCGGTCAGCGGCCAGCGCGCGGTCGATAACCTTGGGGGACTCGGCGATGAACACGCCCTTGGCTGGTTCCAAGCGATTACGCAACTGCATTTCGGTGAGGCTCACATACGCTTCGACGCGCGGGTCGTCGACGGTGTCCAGCGTGATGAACTGCATTGGTGGCCTTTCGTGTGTGCAGATAACGAAAAACCCCTTGCAATGCAAGGGGTTTATCTGTGCCCGAGACGGGACTTGAACCCGTACGCCCGTATAAAATAGGCACTAGCACCTCAAGCTAGCGCGTCTACCATTCCGCCACCCGGGCAGGTGTCGTTTGGACAACGAGTAGATAGCTTAGCATGAAATTACCGGGATGCAATTCGCGCGTGTGCCCGGCGTGTCGCGTGTAGCCTTGAAGTCATGACTGATGCCCTTTTTCTTTTCGACCCGCAGGTCGACGACGTCCCGGTGAACAGCGACGAACTCCACGCCGGCTGGAAGCTAACCCTGCCCGCTCACATCAAGCGCCATGCCGTGCAGGCCATGCGATTCAAGGCAGGGGACAGCCTGCAACTTTCCGACGGCAGCGGCTTGAGAATCCAGGCAGTGATGGCCGATCCTGAAGCCGGACTGGCTGAAGTCGTGGAAGTGGGGCGCGAACCCGAGCCGCTCACCCGTTTGGCGCTGATTCAGGCATTGGCGAAAACCGGCCATGATGAGCAGGCCATCGATATGGCTACTCAGATTGGCGTCGACCAAGTGGTGCCATGGCAGGCGGACCGATCCATTGCCAAGTGGAAGGTCGGCCGTACAGACAAGAAGTGGAATTCGGTACTGGATGCCGCCACCGAGCAGTCGCGGCGCGCCTTTAAGCCGCAACTGGAGGCGTGCGCGTCCAGCAAGGAGGTCGTGGCCATCTGCCGCAGGGCCTGCGTGCATGGCGATGTGGTGATTGTGCTGCATCAGGATGCTACCGATACGTGGTCCGGCGTGGAGGAGAAGGTTGCGCAGTTGGTGGAACGCACGCTCCAGGACGGCCTGCCGCGGACTGTCAGTGTGGTGGTCGGGCCTGAGGGCGGCATCAGTGAGCAGGAGGTAGCTGATTTCGTCAAGGCCGGAGCGGTGAGCTGCGTACTGGGGCGCAATATTCTGAGAGCCGCGACGGCCGGTCCTGTAGCGTTGTCGCTGTTGTCTCGGGTGTTGGGACGTTACGAGTAACGCCCACGCGCTAAGCTGGTGCGTAGCAACATCAAACCAAGGAGCATGATGAGCGAATCCGACGATTGCCTGTTCTGCAAGATCATCGCAGGGCAGATTCCCAGCAGCAAGGTCTACGAGGACGAGACGACCTACGCATTCAACGACATCAATCCCAAGGCCAAGGTCCACGTGCTCGTGGTGCCCAAGAAGCACTACGCCAACGTCGCCGAACTTGCCGCCGGTGACCCGACCGAGCTGGCCCACATCGTCTCCATTGCGCAGAACATCGCCGACAAGGAATTTCACGGCGCCTACCGACTGGTGTTCAACACCGGTCTCGACGCCGGCCAGACCGTCTTCCACGTGCACGCGCACGTGATGACCGGCGAAAAGCTCGACGAGTAGTAGGGGAATATCCGCTTCGTGGCAACGACTACACGTACCATCACCATCCCGCCCCAACTTGACCCCGTCGCCGTGCTCGGCCCGGTTGACGAGGTCATTCGCGAGGTGGAGCGCGCCTTTCCGGACCTGACGATTATCGTGCGCGGCAACCGCGTGGCGATCGTCTCCCGCTCCAAGCAGACCGAAGCCCAGGCCGCACAGGCCGAGGATTTGGTCAATACCATCATCCAAGCCGCCTACACCGCGCCTATGGACGCCGACACCGTGCGTCGCATGCTCGACCAGAACGTGCTCAAGAACCACGTGCGCCTCGAACATCCCGGTCACGGCCCGGTGCGTGACAAACTGGCGCAATCGACCTCAAACGAACGCGCCCATGCACGTTCTGCCGGCTCCCACGACCCGACGTACCGCAAGCCCACGGTTCCCGGCGTCATCACCTTTGCTGCCGGCGTGCCGGTCCGTGCGAAAACCGCCGGACAAGTGGCCTACGTGAACGCCATCGAATCGCACACCATCACCTTCGGCATTGGCCCCGCAGGCACCGGCAAGACGTATCTGGCCGTGGCCAAGGCTGTGCGTGCCTTCCAGGACAAGCAGATTCGCCGCATCATCCTCACGCGCCCGGCCGTGGAGGCCGGCGAAAGCCTCGGCTTTCTGCCCGGCACGCTGAATGACAAGGTTGACCCGTATCTGCGCCCGCTGTACGACGCGCTTGGCGACATGCTCGGCGCCGACCAGCTCAAGCGGTACATGGACGACGGCTCCATCGAAGTGGCGCCGCTCGCCTACATGCGCGGCCGTACGCTGAACGACGCGTTCGTGATCCTCGACGAGGCTCAGAACACCACCGAACAGCAGATGAAGATGTTCCTGACCCGTCTGGGCTTCAACACCACGATGGTCATCACCGGCGATATCTCGCAGGTGGACCTGACCGTGCCTCGCTCGGGACTGGCCACCATCGAACGCATCCTGGGCGGCATCAACGACATCGCATTCGTGCATCTCAAAACCGAGGACGTGGTACGTCACCAGCTGGTCGGACAGATCGTGGCCGCCTACGACCGTCACTCCGCCATCGCCGGCGACCACCGCGACATCGAACGCAAGGGCCGCCGCAACCATACCGACTTCGATGCCCGCCAGCAAGCGGATTCAACCAACCAAAGCGAGACAGACGATGAGCGTTGACGTCACCAATGAAACCCAGTGGGTCATCGACCCCAAGGTCTTCTCCGATTTGGGTATTTGGGTACTCGACCAGATGCGCGTGAGCACCCAGTCCGACCTGACCATCATGTTCGTGGATCCCGATCCCATCGCCGAACTGCACATGCGTTGGATGAACCTCGAAGGCCCGACCGACGTGATGAGCTTCCCGATGGACGAGCTGCGCCCCGGCGACGGCAAAACCGTGATGGAAGGAGTGCTCGGCGACATCGTCATCTGCCCGTGGGTCGCTGCCCAACAGGCTGCCGCAGCCGGGCACAGCACCATGCAGGAGATGCTGTTGCTCACCATCCACGGCATCCTGCACCTGCTCGGCTACGACCACGTGACCCCCGAGCAGGAGCGCCAGATGTTCGGCCTGCAGCGACAGCTGCTGCTCACCTTCTTCGCCCTACGCCACGATGCCAACGTGCAGGCCACGCTGCCCGCCGGCACACCCGACGCGCTGGCCCTGTACGACGCCGCGCACGGTGCTGGCCGCGACCTCGATTCCAAATAAGCTCCCAAATCAATCACACCAAATCCGGATTATTCGATACCGTTCAAGGACATTCAAGGACACCGAAAAATCATTATGGAGTATTCCAGTACCACGCCGATCGCCATCACCGTCATTCTTGTACTCGTGGCGGCCCTGTTCGTCTGGCTCTCGCTGACCATGGCCGCCGCTGAAGGCGCCGTGGCCCGCGTAACGCGAGCCAGCCTTAACAATCTCATCCTCGAGGTGCAGACCGACTCCGAAGCAAGCCAGTTCCTCAAGATGAAGAAGATCGACAAGATTCATCGCGTGCAACGGCTCATCGCCGACCGTTACGCCACCGCCGGCAGCTGTGCGTTCTTCCGCATCGCCTGCAATGTGCTCGACGGCGTACTGGTGTCTTCCATCGCATCCCTGTGGGGTGCGGAACTGTGGATTGAACTGCTCTCCGGATTCCTGTTCGCGATTATCGTAGCCGTGGTCTCCGTACTGGTCCGCCCGCGCACCGCCGGCATGGCCAAGCCGGTCGGCATCATGATTTCCAACTCGCGCATCGTGTCGTTGGCCACCAAGCTCACGCCGTTCGCACGCATCGGTGGCGACAAGTCCGGTTCCAAGGGGCCGGGCCGCCGCTCCAAGGACTCCGATCTGTCCGACGACGAGGAGCTTGAGAAGATTCAGCTCGAGCAGGGCAAGGCCGCCATCGACCGACTGGTGGAGTCCAACGACTTCGATCCGGAAGTCTCCGAAATGTTGCGCAACGTGCTCACCCTGTCTGATACGTTGACTCGCGAGATCATGGTGCCGCGCACCGATATGATCTGCATGGAGCGCGACTCCACACTGTCTTCCGCGCTGAAACTGTTCTCCCGCTCCGGTTTCTCCCGCGTGCCGGTGATCGGTGAGGATGTGGATGACCTGATCGGCGTGGCCTATTTGAAGGACGCCGTGCGTGCCACCGCCTTCAACCCGGCGGCCATGGAGCGCGCGGTCGAATCCATCGTCCGGCAGCCGCTGCTTGTTCCCGAATCCAAGCCGGTGGACGACCTGTTCCATGAGATGCAGCGTTCCCGCCAGCATGTGGCCGTGGTGGTCGATGAGTACGGCGGCATCGCCGGCATGGTGACTATCGAGGATGCCATCGAACAGATCGTCGGCGAGCTGGAAGACGAGCACGACCGCACCCAGCGTACTGAGCCGGAGAAAATCGGAGACAACAAGTGGAAGATGCCCGCCCGTACGCCGATTGCCGATCTGGAGGAGATCTTCGAGATCGACATTGATGAGGACGATGTCGATACCGTGTACGGCCTGCTGACCAAGATTCTGGGCCGAGTGCCGATTGTCGGTGCCTCGGCCGTGACGCGCGGTCTGCGACTGACCGCCGTGGACTCCGCCGGACGCCGCAAGAAGGTGTCCACCATCGTCGTAGAACCGGCGCACGTCGAGGGCGGCGAGGAAAATAACAAGACCCATGAGGAAACTGACGGCGAGCCCGTCGAAGGCGATGATACCGCCAGCAAGGAGTGATATGACCGATCAGAACAACAGCACGAACGACGTCGATGACATTGACGTTACCGATGCTTCCGATGTTGCCGGCGTTGCCGAAGTCGACGCGACCGGTGAAACGGCGAACGTGACCAAGCAGGACGTGCCGTATCGCTCCGGATTCGTGGCCGTGGTCGGCCGCCCGAACGTCGGCAAATCCACGTTGATCAACGCGTTGATCGGCAAGCAGATCGCCATCGCATCCTCTCGCCCGGAAACCACCCGTAAGGCGATCCGCGGCATCCTGACCGCCGACCACGCGCAGCTCGTGCTCGTGGACACGCCCGGTATTCACCGTCCGCGTACGTTGCTCGGCCAGCGTCTGAACGACGTGGTCGACGAATCTCTGGCCGATGTGGACGTGGTGGCCTTCCTGCTGCCCGCCGACCAGGAAATCGGCCCCGGCGACAAGCGTATTCTCTCCCGACTGCGTACCGACTTCGCCACCAAGCGTGAGGACGGTACGTTCAAGTGGCGCATCCCGCTGATTGCCATCGTCACCAAGATCGACGAGCTTGGCCGTCAGCAACTCATCAACAAGCTCATCGAAATCAACGATTTCGCCGATTTCTCGGACATCGTGCCGGTGAGCGCCCTGAAGCACGACAATCTGGCTGAAGTGAAGAACGTGCTCATTGAGCACACGCCCGAGGGCCCGCAGATGTACCCGGACGATCAGATCAGCGAGGAGCGTCCGGAAGACACCATCGCCGAACTCGTGCGCGGTGCGTTCCTGGAGACCCTGGATGACGAGCTGCCGCATTCGCTGGCCGTGGTGGTTGATTCCATCGACTATCCGGAAGACAACGAGACCGGTCAGGGCTATGACGGCAAGGCGCAGGTCAACGTGTCCATTTACGTGGAGCGTGACTCCCAGAAGCCGATCATCATCGGCAAGGGCGCCTCGAACCTCACCTACGTCAAGAAGAAGCTACGCACCCCGGTCAACCGCATCGTCGGCCAAAAAGCCAAGCTCGACCTCCACGTCAAGGTAGCCAAAGGCTGGCAGTCCGACCCCAAGCAGCTGGAGCGCCTGGGCTTCTAAGGCGTATAGACGAAAAAGCTCCCTCGTCAGAGGGAGCTTTTGCTATACGGTTTACTTCCGCTTCGTGTACATCTGGGTGTTGAGGAGGGTGGAGTAGCGCTTGATGACCTTGGGACGAATCACCTTCATGGAAGCGGTCATCAGGCCGTTTTCCTGAGTGAACTCCTCGGGCAGGATGATGAACTTGCGCACGGACTCGGCGCGGGAGACGCCCTCGTTGGCCTGATCGACCCACTTCTGCACTTCGGCGCGCACGGCGGCGTTCTTGGCGGCATCCTCCAGCGGCATGTTCTCGTCCAGACCCTTGGCGGCCAGCCACGGGCGCAGCGACTCCTCGTCCAGCGTCACCAATGCGGAGATGAACGGACGCTTATCACCCAGCACCAGCGCCTGGGAGACGAACTCGCAACGCTGAATGACTTCCTCGATCGGGCCGGGGGAGACGTTCTTACCACCTGCAGTGATAATCAGATCCTTCTTACGACCGGTGATGTACAGGAAGCCATCGTTGTCGATACGGCCCAAGTCGCCGGTGACATACCAGCCATCTTCGGTGAACGACAGCTCAGTGGCCTCGTCGTTCTTGTGATAGCGCGGGAACACGGCACGACCCTTGACCTGAATTTCGCCGTCCTCGGCGATGCGCAGGGAGAATCCGGGGAATGCGATGCCCACGGAACCAGCGTGGAACGGCGTACCCAGCGGGTTGAACGCGCACGGTGCGGTGGTCTCGGTCAGACCATAGCCCTCGTATACAGGCACACCCGCGCCACGGAAGAAGGCCAGCAGTTCCGGGTCAAGCGGGGCACCGCCGGCCACAATCCACTTGGCGCGACCGCCGAGCACTTCGCGCAGCGAAGAGTAGACAATCGGATCGAAGGCGGCGCGGCGGGTGCGGGTCAGTGCACCTGCCTTGCCATTGGCGGAGACTTCCTTCATATAGTTCTGCGCAGCCACCACGGCGGAGGCGAACACCACGCCCTTTGGACCGTGTCCGGCCTTCTGAGATGCGGCGTTGTACACCTTCTCCAGCACACGCGGCACCACGATCATGATGGACGGCCTGGCCACCTGCAGGTCGCTGATCAGCGTCTTGATGCCGGCTGCGATATAGATGTGCACGTTCGAGGCCACGACGATGTAGTTGATGGCGCGGGCGAAGGAATGGGCCTGCGGCAGGAACAACAGGATGGTGTTTTTCTTGTCGTGCAGCAGTTCGGGCATGTAGGTCGGCAGATTCAGCGCGGTCTGGCAGTAGTGCTCATGGGTCATTTCCACGCCCTTCGGCGCGGCCGTGGAACCGGAGGTGTACACGATGGAGCACAGATCTGTCTTCTTGACCGAGTCGATGCGCTCGTCCAGTTCTTCGTCCGAGATGCCGGCGCCATAGGCCTTGATTTCGTCCAAGCCACCGGTCTCGATGGTGATGATGTGCTCCAAAGACGGGCATTCCTCGACGGATCCATCCGCCTTCTCGCGCATGTCCGTATCCTGCACGATCAGCAGGCGGGCGTCGGAATTATTGACGATGTTGCGAATCTGCTCGGCCGAATCGGTGTCGTAGACGGTGGCCAGCACACCGCCGCAGGCCATGATCGCCGCGTCGGTCAGGTCCCAGTCGTAGGAAGTTCGGCACATGAATGCCACGGCATCGCCCTTCTTCAGGCCGTAATGAATCAGGCCCTTGGCCACGGCACGCACGTCAGCCAGGAACTCGTTGGCGGTGACGGTCACCCAATCGTTGCCGGACTTGTAGGTGTACAGCGGCTCATCGCCCATACGTTCGGCGCGGTCCGCATACAGGTCGTAGATGGACGTACCTTCGTCCAGCGGCGGATTGCCTTCGGTGGAGGTGGTGAGCAGGCCGGTGGCGGGGTCGATGTCGGTGACGGTCAGGTGGCCGTCGTCCCAATCGTCGCTGTGAGGCAAAGCGATATTGGCCTCGACCGGCACGTCGGCGTTAGACAGGTAATCGGGCTCGTCCGGAGTGTCGTCGTGGACCGGGTGGACGAAGTCGGATCCCAACCTGAGCGCCTTACGGGTGAGATTGATAGTGTGCTGCGTGAAGGAATTGATAACCGACAAGTCTTGCTCCTGTAAACCTTTCAGTGTCGTCCAGCCATGAGGCGAACGCTTCTCAAAGTTCAAATTGTAATCGTCCAAACCGAACTCGTCACCTTACGCAACCGTAGGATTCTGGCGGGTTAGGGGAGCGCGTGGCAAAATATTGCACAGGTTCCGATATTGTTGAGTAACCGTGAGCTACGAAACGGCGATTGTCGATAATTATTGAGCGGTTGGTTGCTGATCGATGCCGGGTGATTGTTGGACGGCTTCCGAGCAATTCATCCGCAATGCACATGGACACATTCGTATTTCTTACTAATTTCGGGTTCGTTTCTGTTTCGATTGGCGGAATCTCAAGTCATGGTCTTTACCTTTCGACTACACTTACCATGCGGATAACCATGTCCATTTTGAAGTAGAACAAGAAAGGGCTCTCATGGCGCAAAACCCAGAAGCCACCGTGGTGTTCGGCGTTTTGAACGAAACGTCCGAAACGGAATCCCGCGTCGCGCTGACGCCGGATATCGTCACCCGGCTGAAGAGGAGCGGTGTCTCCTCACTGATTGAAGCAGGTGCCGGCATTGCTGCCGACTACACCGATGAGGATTACGAAAAGGCCGGTGCGAAGGTGACCAGCCGTGACGAGGTGCTCGCCGAAGCCGACGCGCTCGGTTTTGTGGACCGACCGTCCGCCGAGACCGTGGCCAAGCTCAAGGCCGGCCAGTGGGTCATTGGCATGCTCGGTTCCTTCACCGATGCCGATTACGTGGCCGCGCTCGAGAAGGCCGGTCTGGTGGGCATCGCCATCGAAAAGCTGCCCCGTAAGCTTTCCAGCGCCCAGTCCATGGATGAGATGACCTCTCAGAACTCCGTGATGGGCTACAAGGCAGCCATCACCGCCGCCGATGCTTACGGTTCCTTCCTGCCGATGATGACCACCGCCGCCGGCACGATTCGCCCGGCTAAGGCGCTGGTGCTCGGTGCCGGCATCGCCGGCCTGCAGGCCATCGGTACGCTGAAGCGTCTTGGCGCGGTCGTCACCGCGTACGACGTGCGTCCGGCATCCAAGGCGAGGTCGAGTCCCTCGGCGCGAAGTTCCTTGATCTGGGACTTGACTTCTCCAAGGGCCAGGGCGAGGGCGGTTATGCCCGCGCGCTGAGCGCCGAAGAGCAGGCTCAGCAGCAGGCTGCCGTCGACGAAAAGGCCGCCGGCTTTGACATCATCATCACCACCGCCAAGGTCCCGGGCCGCAACGCCCCCGGTGCTGCTCACCGCAGCCGGCGTCAAGGGTCTCAAGCGTGGTGCCGTGATCGTGGACTGCGCAGCATCCGACCTCGGCGGCAACGTCGAGGGCTCCGCCGTTGGTGAGCAGGTCACCGAGGGCGGCGTCAAGCTGATCGGCGCTCCCTACCTGGCCTCCGGCGTCGCCACCACCGCATCCAACCTGCTTTCGCGCAACGTGGCCGACATCCTCGTGCACTTCGTGCGTGACGGCAAGCTCGGCCAGGATCTCACCGAAGAACTTGACGACGCGCTGGTGGTTGCCGGCCGCGCCGCCGCCCCGGCAGCTGCTGCCGATGCCGAGAAGTCCGAGAAGTAAGGAAGAAGGAATACCATGCCTACTCTCGTCGTTTCCATTACCCTGTTCGTCCTCGCGCTGCTCATCGGCATCGAGGTCCATCGGCAAGGTGCCCGCCACCCTGCACACGCCGCTTATGTCCGGCGCGAACTCCATCCACGGCATCGTCATCGTCGGCGTTGTGATCGTGGCAGCTGAAGCCAATAGCCCGCTGGCCTACGTGTTCATCTTCCTGGCCGCTGTGCTGGGCACCATGAACGTCGTTGGTGGCTACGTGGTCACCGACCGCATGCTTGAGATGTTCAAGTCCAGCAAGAACGAGAAGAAGGGGGAGTCGAAGTAATGACCTCCGCAACCGTTGGCGCCATCGACATCGTCGCTTGGTTCGTCTACCTGTTCTCTGCCGTCCTGTTTGTGGTCGGTCTGCATTTCATGAATTCGCCGAAGACCGCCCGCAAGGGTAACCAGATCTCCGCGTTCGGCATGGTCGTGGCCGTGCTCATGGCGTTCATCGTGCTCTTCGCCAAGGGCTTCGTGAACATTGTCGCCGTGGTGGTGCTGGTCGTCGGCATCCTGATCGGTGCCGTGGCCGGTGTCGTCTCCGCCAAGAAGGTGAAGATGACCGATATGCCGCAGCTGGTCTCCGTGTTCAATACCGTGGGTGGTGGCGCCGCCGCACTCGTGGCCCTGAACGACATCCTGACCAAGGAAGGCACCCCGGACATCGTGGTGCTCATCACCGCTGGTCTCGGTATTCTCATCGGTTCTGTGACCTTCACCGGCTCGCTCATCGCTGCCGGCAAGCTGCAGGGTATCAAGTGGGTCAAGAAGCTGAACCTGCCGGGCAAGGGCGTATGGAACATTCTGTTCGCCGTGCTGTCCGTCGCCTCGCTGGTCATGCTGTGCGTCCAGCCCGAACAGCGTCTGCTGTGGTCGATTCTGACCACCGTGTTCGCCCTGTGCTACGGCTTGGTCTTCGTGATTCCGATCGGCGGCGCCGATATGCCGGTGGTGATCTCCGTGCTCAACGCCTGCACCGGTACGGCTGTGGCTATGTCCGGTCTGGCGATTGACAACGTTGCCCTGATCGTGGCCGGCGCACTCGTCGGTTCCGCAGGTGTGACCCTGTCCATCCTCATGGCTCAGGCCATGAACCGCCCGCTGCTCTCCGTCTTGGCCGGTGGCTTCGGCGGTGGTGCTGACGCCGCCGCTGCTGGCGACGGTCCGGAAGGCACCATGAAGGAGACCACGCCGGACGATCTGGCCGTTCAGCTCGTCTACGCGCAGAAGGTCATCTTCGTGCCCGGCTTCGGTCTGGCTCAGGCTCAGGCCCAGCGCGAGCTCGCCGACCTCGGCGAACTGCTCAAGGGCCACGGCGTGGAAGTCTCCTACGCCATCCACCCGGTCGCAGGCCGTATGCCTGGCCACATGAACGTGCTGCTGGCCGAGGCCAACGTGCCCTACGAGGAGCTCGTGGATCTCGATGAGATCAACCCGCAGTTCCCGCAGGCCAACGTGGCTCTGGTGGTCGGCGCCAACGATGTGACCAACCCGGCCGCACGCAAGCCGGGCACCCCGGTCTCCGGCATGCCGATCCTCGACGTCGACAAGGCCCAGAATGTGGTGGTCATGAAGCGCGGTCGCGGTACCGGTTATGCCGGTATCCAGAACGAACTGTACTTCGAAGACAACACGCAGATGCTTTTCGGCGACGCCAAGGCAAGCCTGCAGGCCGTTATCGCGGCAGTCAAGGAGCTCATCAACTAACAGCTGAAACGTTGCGTTGATGCTTTTCCTGAAAGGTCTCTTCCGGTGAGGGAAGGGACCTTTTTGCATATGGTGATTTTCGTAAGATCAGGTCTGTTGCATGCGAATTGTGAGTTATCCACAGTCGTTATTCGCCTGTGGATATGGGTGGAGTTTTCCACATATCCACAGATTTTCAAGGTTCGGTGGCGCAAGATGATTTGAATATGAGACAGTAGGCGCACCCTACAACAAAGGAGTTGCACATGGCGGAAATAATCACTGGCCCGTTCCATATGGATGAACAGGGATTTTTGGCAACGATCGAAGAACTTATCGAGCGGTTTGATGGATACAGTTCTGGCAAATATCTTGCGGAATTGGGAAAAATCCACGATGAATACGGTGAGATCGGATCTCTTTCGCTTTTTGACGAAAAAGTCTGTGAACTGGGGAAGGAATTATTCTGCAGCACATCATGGGTGGCGAATCTGGCGTGGGCCATGATTTCGTTCGATTATGATCTGGTTGAGCATGATGCGAATTTTCTTGATGGATGCCGTAACATCGTGCGTAAGTACGGTATGAGCGTTTGGCTCTATGAAATGATCAATGACGCTTCGATAGCGGTGGCTTTGCAAAGGCCCAGCAGCAGAATGCCATTCCAGATTGGATTGACCTACACCAAGGATGTGTTTCGGAGAAGCAAGAAAAAGGGTGGAAAATACGCTACCAGCAAAAAGAAGAGACTGGCCTGCATGGCTGAATATTTGCAGGAAGTATATTGGCTGGCCGCGTACAGTCTGCTACGTTGGGGTGAGGAAGAGCCGCGTGCGGCCGATGTTGCGTTGATGGTGCTTGGATATGGCGGTATCGGCATGTGCATGCTGAGGGACGATCCGAAAGTGGTGGATTCCGGATGCGATGAAGACTTCTCCTATCGAAATCTGTGCGACCATCTGCGCGATCTTAGAATTCAAGCCGATCTGGACTATGCTTGCAATGCCGACCTTGCCGAATCCATGTTGCTTGAATATCCCGCGTGTATGGATGCGCGATATCTGTACGATGCGGGGAAAATCGTGGAAGCGTATCGTGCTTTGTGGAACAAGCAGACTGAATCAGCTTCGCAAATCATGGAACGCGTTTACCAGAAGGGCGCGTATCAGGTGACGAACATTTGGGAGGATCCGCTGTACCTGCATGATCTTGCCCTGTCGCTGTTGGGGGCAGTTGGCTCGCGGCCCCTTACTGAAGGGTTCCGGACTCGTGATGACAAGATGTTCCAGCAGGGAGTGGAAAGTCTGAGACGAACGACTGAATCCGTTAAAGGGATGGGGTTGGCGATGACATTGGGAGGGTATATCTGCTTCCCGGAACCGGAAAGTAGGGATGATGCGCTTTTCGCACCGCGAAAGGAGAAGAAACGATTAATGGACGCCTGTAACGGGCTTAGGGATTTGTCGGCAATGGTTGCGCTCTACCGTTTTCCAAGGGATATCGAATCCCTGCGTGCAACGCGTGCGCTTCTCGCCCATGACGCGAAGGGATATATCGATCTGATGGGTCCATACATGGGAAGCGCGGATGAGACGGGAGGAAACGAGGGGAGGCCGGTTTCAATCGGCGACTGATCGGCCTCTCAGATCGCGAACGTCAAAGCGTATGTATCATGGTTGTGCCGAGATTGAATGGCGGAACGTTCAGATGAACTTTGTCTCTTCGATCTCGGTGCATGCTATGCCGTATTGCTCCAACAATTCGCGAAATGCTTTTACGTATCTATCTGTGGCGAACTTCTGTGTGAATGACAGACAGAAGTTCTCGTTTACGTAATTCACTTCCACCAGCGTGGACGTCCAATCCGCATAGGCGTAACAATTTTGGACATGCCGTGCCAAAGAATCCCGATCGAACATTCCTGTATAACTGATGTCAGCCGTTGAACATCGCATGCTGATAACTTGTCTGCACATCTGTTTCTGGGCTTCCAGATTCGGCAGGCTCTCAAGATAGTGATTCAGCCAAGTGGTTCCTGCCAGCTTGGGAATCAGTGTTTCAATATCGCACTCGTCTACCTGTTCATGGGGTATTTTCAGCTTGGTCCGGCAGATGCGGTCCTTGGCACAATCTTTGCACAGACCATCAGTGTGATCGTCGCGCTGGTGGTGATTCGTTGCAAGCAGAAAGGCATTCGTTTAAGGAAGGCTGATTTCAAGCCGAATCGCAATATGTTGGGCGGCATTCTCAGCATACGGACGTTCGTATATCGGCTTCATTACCCTGCCTTACTTGGAAATCGTATCGTCAAGGTGCGCAAACAGTGGGCGAGCCAACCATGCCAAGGGTAGTGATGCCAGTGCTGAAATCAGCAGAATAAGCCAAACCGTGCAATGTGCGTGCAGCCATCCGTAAAGCATTTGCCCGAGTGGCTGGGCGCATATCGTCAATGATGAAATAATGGCCATGACCTTGCTTGTAAGCGCGGTTGGTGTCCTCATCTGAATAGATGGTACGAGAATGAGGTTCAAGAAATCAACGGCGATTATGACTGCCGCAGTGCAGAGCACCAGCATGATGAGCTTGGTTTGCGTTGAACATGGAAGCAGGAAGGCGATGGCCGGTGGGAGCAGCATAAGACTTTCCACGAACAACAACGAAGGGGCGTTTCGTGATTTCAAACGGTTGGCGAAACAGCCAGCGATGAATGTTCCCGCTATGCCGGCAATGCCGATAATGCCATCGCATAGACCATATGTCGCCGCATCGTAGCCTAACGTAGTTCGAATAATGTAAGGAAAGCTTACTGAACTGAATCCAGTCAGTATCAGATTGATCCATGTGCAAACACCGGCTAATCGTGCTACGGTCGGTTCCTTGCGAAGCAGGAAAGCGGTCGCCGAATGCATATCGCCAATGATGACGTCGAGCAGGCAGATGCCGGCATCATCTTGATTCGATAGGGGCTTTGCGAGTCTGATGAAGCATTCAACCATGGCTGCCGACATAAGACATGCTGCGGTGATGAGCATCATCGGTCGAATGCCGACCAGCCCGTACATCACGCCACCTAGGAAACTCGGGAGTAATTGGCTGAGCTGCTGCATTTGGTTGATGATGGCCGCGCCTCGGCGAAGATCAGTGGAGGACTCTCTTCCGATGATTTGTGGCAGTGCGGATTGCACGACGGGAGTTTCCATGGCATCGAGTACTGCCAACACTACCTGCATGATGGCGATGGCGAGAATGTTGAATCCGGATAGTGCGAAAAACACAGTCGCGAGCAGTGTGACGATTCCTGAGATGATATCGAGCGCCACCATCATGGCACGTTTGCTTACTCGGTCGGCCATAACACCTCCGAACTGGGCTAATAAGTATGGTCGGGAGTGACGGATATGGCCAGCACGGTGGCGAAGGTCGTGGATGATGCGGTTTCGTCCAGTACCCACATGGACATGGCAAATCGGAGCATGGTATTGCCGAACAAGGAAATGCCTTGACCGAGTACAAGCAGGATGAAGTTTGCGGAGCACAAGCTGGATTGGAGTGTCTTTGCTGACGAGTTTTTCATGACTATTCCTTTCGATACCGACTGACGGTATGTAAAAAAGGTACAAATAAAGATAGATTGACATTGCCGAGCTTTTATTGCGGATTGCTGGCGAGTAGGAAGAAGCCTTCCGCAAGCCGATCTTCCATATCACTGTCGTGATCGATAAGTGGAACTCCGAGCGAGTCCATAATCAATCCAAGACAGTGGATGCGATGCTTGAATTCACTTAGGGTAGTGATGGGGTAGAAGTTTGGGGCTAGCCAGTAATTGAACAGCAGTGAAAAAAGTTCCGCGGCTTCTTGAGGGTATTCGGTTGTGATTGAACCGTCCCTTAACCCCTCCTGGATGAAGTCGTACGCGATTTTGGTGCTGTCGGTTCGCCAGATGCGAAGATTTTCGGCGAGGATTTTCGGGTCGTTCAGCAGGGGAAACGCATCGCGCATGAGGGTCATATGTTCGGTGTCGGTAATCTGCGTCATGAGCGAATTGCGTAGTTTCTGCAATCCGTTTCGCGAGCCATCCTCTTGATTTGCCTGGGGAAGAAGTCGTTCGTTGTCGGAATCTATCAGCGCATGCAGCATCGCTTCTTTGTTTTTGTAAATGATGGTAGATAGCGCCTTTGCTGAGGTCTTCGAGCTCGTCGAGAATATCTTGAATCGTGGTGCGCTCATACCCCTTTGTCGCGACAGCTTTTTCGCGTCGTCAGGTATCGTCTGTCGTGTCACTCAGGGTGCGCATTGCGCGCCGCTATGCCTCTCCTTCGCTGATGGAGTCGAA
>ENA-OQNM01000314-OQNM01000314.1-human-gut-metagenome-genome-assembly--contig:-NODE-314-length-18288-cov-3.504488_pt1 | contig 18288 bp, 16 predicted proteins | sample MGYA00242632_ERZ504886 | MGnify/ENA primary metagenome ERZ504886 (study PRJEB26092, sample SAMD00036424) | human gut metagenome | host: Homo sapiens | study: EMG produced TPA metagenomics assembly of... | reverse complement strand
TAGCTACTGCAACGGGAGCAGCACTGTTTGATATGGAATGTACGGTGTAACGATGGGAAAAAGAAGATATCCAGAGACAGAAACTGAATGTGATGCGTATGGAGATGCTTGGTGCAAAAGTGGTATCCGTGGAATCCGGAAGCAATACCTTAAAAGACGCGACAAACGAAGCCATCCGTACCTGGGCCAAAACAGCGGAGGATACGTTCTATATTATCGGATCTGCGGTAGGACCGTATCCGTATCCGAAGATGGTGAAAGAGTTTCAGAGTGTGATCAGCCGGGAGGCAAAGCGTCAGCACATGGAAGCAGAAGGAAAGAATCCGGATGTGGTTATGGCATGTGTGGGCGGCGGTTCCAATTCCATCGGAATGTTTGCAGATTTTATTGATGAGCCGGAGGTGGAACTGATCGGTGTGGAAGCAGCGGGCCTTGGAATTGAGACCGGAAAACATGCCAGCGCCATGGCTTTGGGAGAGCCTGGAGTATTGCATGGCATGCGTTCGTATCTGTTGCAGGATACCGATGGAAATATCCAGCTGGCACACTCCATTTCCGCCGGACTGGATTATCCGGGAGTCGGACCGGAGCATGCATATCTGCGGGATACCGGACGTGCAAAATATGTGGCAATTACGGATGTGGAGGCAATGGATGCGCTGATGGAACTGTGTAAGTTAGAGGGAATTATTCCGGCAATTGAGAGTGCACATGCCGTTGCCTATGCATTTAAAAAGGCAAAAGAAATGACCATGGACCAGAGCATGATTATCTGTCTGTCCGGTCGTGGAGATAAAGATGTAAACACCATTGCGGATTATCTTGACGGAAAAGGATATCTGAATTAAGGAGGGCATAACAGGGATGAATCGAATTGAGACAGCGCTTCAGGCGTTACAGGAAAAGAAAGAAAAGGCATTTATTACTTATATCACAGCAGGTCTGCCGGATTATGATAAGACAAAGGCGATCATCAAAGCACAGGAAGCGGCGGGAACGGACATTATTGAACTTGGAATTCCGTTTTCCGATCCGGTAGCGGACGGTCCGGTTATTCAGGCGGCTTCCTATGAGGCAATTCTCGGCGGGGCAAATCTGGAGAAGACATTTACCTGTATGAAAGAGATGCGTGACGATGGTGTGCAGATCCCGATTGTATTTATGATGTATTACAACACGGTACTGCATTATGGAGTGGAAAAATTTGTAAAAGAGTGCAATGCCTGTGGGGTGGATGGACTGATCATTCCGGATCTGCCGCTGGAAGAGCAGGAAGAACTCCAGACACAGTTACAGAAAGAGGATGGAACCATTCTGATCCAGCTGGTTTCCCCGGTATCCAAAGACCGTGTGCCAAAAATCCTTAAAAATGCACGGGGATTTGTCTACTGTGTGTCTTCCATGGGGGTTACCGGACAGGAAGCAACCTTCCACCGTCAGATTTTAGAATATCTGACGGCGGTAAAGAAAGAGGCAAAAATTCCGGTTATGATGGGATTTGGTATCCGCACGGCGGAGGATGTACGTCCGATGAAAGAGATTATTGACGGAGCCATTGTAGGCTCTCATTTTATCACACTGATGCGGGAACACGGTTTTGATCCGCAGGCTGCAGCAGACTATTGCAGCACATTCAAAAAAGAGTTAAATGAAATGTAACGGAAAAGCGAATAAAACAGGAGGATATCATAGATGAAAGAGATTCTGGCCAAACTGGTAGAGGGAAAAGATCTGACAAAAGAGGAAGCGATGAAAGCACAGGAGCTGATTCTGACCGGACAGGCAACAGAGGCGCAGATTGCATGTTTTCTGACAGCACTCCGCATGAAAGGGGAAACGCTGGATGAGATTACGGGACTGGCAGCCGTATTGCGCAACAAGGCAAATACGATCAGTCCGAAGGTAGAAGATTATGTAGATTTTGTCGGTACCGGCGGAGACTGTACCTATTCGTTTAATATTTCCACAACATCAGCGTTCGTTGTGGCAGCAGCAGGGCTTCCGGTGGCAAAGCACGGCAATCGTTCCATTTCATCGAAAAGTGGTGCCGGAGATGTGTTAGAAGCACTTGGCGTAAATATTTCCGCAGATCCGGCTGTGGTAGAAAAGTGTGTGGAGACGGTCGGGATCGGATTTATGTTTGCACCGCATTTTAATCCTGCCATGAAGTATGTGGGACCGGTCAGAAAACAGCTGGGCATCCGCACGGTGTTTAATATTTTAGGACCACTTTCTAATCCATCCCGTGCCAGGGCAATGCTTGTAGGGGTGTATGCCCCGGCACTTACGGAAGTGATTGCAGGAACCATGATGAACCTCGGGGTAGAACGGGGAATGGTTGTCAGCGGAGAGGATAACATGGATGAGATCACACTGACCGGTGAGACCACGGTATCTGAAATTAAGGATGGAAAAGTAACCACCTATACAATCACACCGGAGCAGTTTGGATTAAAGCGGTGTGAAATCGCAAAACTGCAGGGTGGGGATGGAGCCGTAAACGCACAGATCACCAGAGATATTCTTTCCGGAAAGGAACAGGGACCAAAGAGGGAGATTGTGCTTTTGAATGCAGGAGCCGCTTTGTATATTGGGAAAAAGGCAGACAGTATTGCAGATGGCATTGCACTTGCAGCAAAGACGATCGATTCGGGAGCAGCAGTCAGAACCCTTGAGGCAATGGTACAGGCAACAAACGCATAAGGGTTTGCCTGATACGGAAAACAAAAAAAGAGGCATTTCATGGCATAAAACATGGAATGCCTCTTTTCTTCGTCTTATTTCACAAAATATTGAAAAAAACTTAGTGATTTTTCCAATTTACAGATACAAAAAATTAAAATATAATGAATTACGAAAAAATGCGAAAATAATATATTTCAGGGAGGAGAGAGGGAATGCAGCAAAGGATTCCATATGATGGAAATGATCTGGGTGCTGTGTACACAAAGAAATATACAGCGTTCCGGCTCTGGGCTCCGACTGCGGATGCAGTAACACTGTGTCTGTATCGGGAAGGAGACGGGGACTGCCTGTCGGATACACTTCCGATGAAACGGGATGTACAGGGAACCTGGACGATTCGGGTAGACGGAGATTTGCGGCATGTTTATTATACATACCGTCTGGAGAGAAGCGGCAAGACCGTGGAGTCACAGGATCCATATTCGGTAGCTGTCGGTGTGAACGGGCAGCGGAGTATGGTGCTGGACCTAAAAGAAACCGATCCGGAGAATTTTAAGGAGGATCATGGACCGGTTTTTTCAAACCGTACGGATCTGGTGATCTGTGAGATTTCTGTTCTGGACAGTACCGCGGATGGCTCTTCCGGGGTAAAATATCCGGGAAAGTATCTGGGACTGACAGAAAAGGGAACCAAAAACAAAGAGGGAGAAGCTACCGGGTTGGATTATCTGAAATCGCTCGGTATTACGCATGTGCAGATCATGCCAATGTATGATTTTGCAAGTATTGATGAGGCGGCACCAAAGAAGCGGGAGTATAACTGGGGATACGATCCGCTGAATTATAATGTACCGGAGGGATCTTTTTCAACAGATCCGTTCCATGGGGAGGTGCGTATCCGGGAAATGAAAGAAATGATTGCGGCTTTTCACAGGGAGGGCATCGGAGTGATCATGGATGTGGTGTACAATCACACCTATGATCTGGACAGCTGTCTGCAGAAATGTGAGCCGGATTATTATTACCGGATGAACGGAACCAGATATTCCAATGCATCTGCCTGTGGCAATGAAATTGCTTCGGAGCAGCCGATGATGCGCAAATACATCGTAGAATCTGTCTGTTACTGGGCAAGGGAATATCATGTGGATGGGTTCCGGTTTGATCTGATGGGTGTTCTTGATATTGATACCATGAATGAGATCAGCCACAGGTTAAAAGAAATCAATCCATATATCATTCTGTATGGAGAGGGCTGGACAGGCGGTACTTCAACCATGCCGGAATTTAGGCGTGCCATGAAGAGAAACGCGCGTATGCTGGACGGCATCGGAATGTTTTCGGATGATATCCGGGACATGGTGCGCGGACATGTGTTTTATAACAAAGACTGCGGCTATGTCAGCGGAAAAGAAAAAAATGAAAGTTGCGGTGCGTTACTGTGCAACAGGAGGTGTGTGGCATCCACAGGTAGATTATGCAGCTTATACCTATGCAGCCGGCGGCACATGGACGGATACACCGGAAGAAAGTGATCTAATTATTGTTTCCTGTCACGACAATCTGACCTTGGTGGGAATAAACTGCAGTACTTTCCACGGACCGGTATTGTGATGCGAGGACGAACCGTCCTTGACAATACGAACCGTCGTGGCGGCTGCGAGTGGTTACTTTACCGCACGAGGGACGTTTCCGTTTTCCTGGGGGGAGAAGAGTTTGCACGAACCAAACCAGCCGGAAAAAATGGTGAGATATCCGAGAACAGTTATAATCTGCCGTATGAAACAAATGTACTGCGCTATGACTGGAGCGATGGACAAAAAGGGCTGCAGCAGTATTACAGGGGACTGATTGCTTTCCGGAAAGCACATAAAGGATTGCGTATGACAGACGCAGAGGAGATCCGCCAGAATATTTTGTTTATGGAAATGACATCCGAACAGACCATCGCGTTTACAATCCGCCAGCCGGAAGAGACACTTCTGGTGGCATACAATGCATCCGGCAGAAAAGAAACACTCCTGCTGCCGGATGACAGGACATGGACGTTATATATTGATGACCTGCATGCAGGAACCCGGCCAATCGGTTCGGTTCATTCGAACATGGAATTGCCGGCGACTGGCTGTGTGGTTCTTGGGATTAATGAGTTGTCTTGTTGATGTAACTGGTTTTGTATTTGGAGTACACAATCTTCTGGCTCCGGTACAGACCAAAGTATCCGGAGAGCATATAGCTGAAAGCGACAGCCAGAAGAAAATATGGCATGCCGTCATAACCGAACAATTCAAAACTGATTAACAGTGAAGTGATCGGACAGTTTGTGACACCACAGAATACGGCAGTCATGCCGACAGCCGTACAAAGTGTCGGGGATATGCCGGTCAGCGTTCCAAACAGGCAGCCAAAGGCCGCGCCGGTGAAAAAGGAAGGAACAATTTCTCCGCCTTTGTAACCGGCACCAAGAGTCAGTGCGGTAAAGATCATCTTTAACAGGAAGGCTTCCGGACGGACCGTTCCATCAATGCACATCTGGATGATGCCGATACCGGTACCGTTGTAATTCTGGTTGCCGACAAGCATCGTCAGAATGACAACAATACATCCACCGGCAAAGATGCGGATGTAGGGATTCTGGAACAGTTTGCGGTAAATTTCTTCACTTTTGTGCAGAAGAATACAAAAAACAATACTTACCAGTGCGCAGAGCACGGCAAGGATGGAAATCTGCACGGCAGGAAGAATGCCAAAGTCCGGGATGTGCTCGATGGAAAACCATTGGTTGGAAACACCAAACAGGTAAGCAACTCCGTGTGCGACAAGAGAACTGATCACACATGGAACAAGGGCGGTATAGTACATGACGCCGACACTTACAATTTCCATTGGAAGGATGGCAGCAGCCATCGGGGTACCAAAGAGAGCGGAAAACGCAGCACTCATGCCGCACATGATCATGACATGTTTATCTTTATCGTCAAAACGGAAGAATTTTCCGATTGCGTTTCCGATACTTCCGCCCATCTGCAGGGCAGCACCTTCACGGCCGGCAGATCCGCCGAACAGGTGCGTGATCAGTGTGGAAATAAAGATCAAAGGAGCCATGCGCAGGGGCAGCTCGTCATCCGAGTGGATGGCAGAGATGACCAGATTGGTTCCGGTATCTTTTTCATCGTGCAGCAGGTGATAAGCACCGACAATGATCAGTCCCCCGACAGGGAGCAGATACAACAGCCAGGGATCCTGCCCGCGCAGCACGGTGACAAATGTCAGACAAAAATAAAATGCGGTGCCGCACAGTCCAACGATACCGCCGACAAGAATTGCAAAAATTACCCATTTGATCGACACCAGTGTACGGTGTGCATTGTGTTTGATTTTATGTTTTATGACATCGTTCATAATTCTTCACCTCATAATCCCTTTTCTTCATACTAGCATTGAAAAATGTTTTTTACAAGGGGACAAAAAGGTGGTATGATATAATTATAGATTATAGATTGGATCTTAGGAGGAATCACTTATGAGAACAAGTGGCGTACTTATGCCGATATCTTCCCTGCCATCACCGTATGGCATTGGAACTATGGGAAAATCAGCCAGAAAATTTGTAGACTTTCTGGTAAAAGGAGGTCAGACTTACTGGCAGATTCTGCCGATCTGTCCGACCAGTTACGGAGATTCACCGTATCAGTCGTTTTCCAGTTTTGCGGGAAATCCTTATTTTATTGATCTGGACATTCTCTGCAAGGAAAATTTATTAAAGAAAAAAGGAATGTGAGTCATTTGACTGGGGCACAAGCGAGGAATACATTGATTATGGAACCATGTATGTATCACGCTATGCATTGCTGCATAAAGCATATGCCCGTTTTGTAAAAAATATGCCGGAAGATTTTTCGTCATTTTGTGAGGCGGAAAAGGACTGGCTGGAAGATTATACGCTGTTTATGGCATTAAAAGATGCCAATGACGGAAAAGCATGGGCCGAGTGGGATGAGAAACTTCGTGTGCGTGACGCAGCGGCATTGGATGAGGCAAGAAAAAAGTACGCAGAAGATATTGAGTTTTATAAGATGCTTCAGTATCTGTTCTTTAAACAGTGGAGAGAGTTAAAGGCATATGCCAATGAAAACGGAATCGAGATTATCGGAGATGTGCCGATCTATGTGGCCGGAGACAGTGCGGATGTATGGGCAAATCCGAAACAGTTTTATCTGGATGAAGATTTAAATCCGATTGAAGTAGCTGGATGTCCGCCAGATGGATTTTCTGCAGACGGACAGCTCTGGGGCAATCCACTGTTCCGCTGGGATGAAATGAAAAAAGACAATTATACCTGGTGGACAAAGCGAATCAAAGCGATGAGTGAGCTGTATGATATTATCCGTATTGATCATTTCCGGGGATTTGATTCTTATTATGCGATTCCAGCCAAAGATAAAACTGCAAAGAACGGAAAATGGAAGCAGGGTCCGGGTATGGATCTGTTTAACCAGTTGGAGAAGAAACTTGGCAAACTTCCGATTATCGTGGAAGATCTGGGATTTTTGACAGATTCTGTCCGCAAACTGTTAAAGGATTCCGGATTCCCGGGCATGAAAGTCATCCAGTTTGCGTTTGACAGCCGTGAGGGAAGTGATTATCTGCCGCACACCTATACCAGTCACTGTGTTGTATATACAGGAACACATGACAATGATACCGTGATGGGATGGATGAAGACCGCACCGAAAGCATCTGTCAAGTTTGCAATCGAATACCTGAACCTGACGGAGGAGGAAGGTTATAACTGGGGTATGATGCGTGCCGCATGGTCATCCGTTGCAGATATGGCGATTGTTCCGATGCAGGATCTGATCGGACTCGGCTCCGAAGCCCGTATTAACATTCCTTCCACACTTGGAGAAAACTGGAAGTGGCGTGCCCTGGAGGGACAGATTACCAAGGATCTGGCAAAGAAACTCTATAAATACATGCAGATGTATGGACGCATCAGTGAAAAAGTGCTTGCTGAGCAGGCAAAGAAAGCAGCAGAGAAAGAAGCAGCAGAGAAGGAAGCAGCAGAGAAGGAAGCAGCAGAGAAAGAAGCTGCAAAGAAGAAGACTTCCGACAAAAAGAAGTCATCTGAGAAATAAATATACAACAGAGTATTTCTGTGAATAAGAATTCTCCCCTTTGCATATAGATTAGATAGATTAATCGAATATGCAAAGAAGGGAGAGTTTTTTTATGGAGTTTGATTTATATAAAGATATCCAGAAAAGAACGAACGGCGAAATCTACATTGGTGTCGTAGGACCGGTCCGTACCGGAAAGTCAACGTTCATTAAGCGGTTTATGGATCTGTTTGTACTTCCGTACATCGAAGATGAGGAAGAAAAAAAGCGGACGCTCGATGAACTGCCACAGTCAGCTGCCGGGAAGACGATCATGACGACAGAACCGAAATTTATTCCGCAGGAGGCTGCAGAGATCACACTTGCAGATGAGAGCAGTGTCAGTGTGCGTCTGATTGACTGTGTCGGATTTATGGTAGAGGGAGCCAGCGGGCATCTGGAAGGGGACGGATACCGCATGGTACATACGCCGTGGTTTGAGGAGGAAATTCCTTTTTCGGATGCGGCGAGAATCGGAACGGAAAAGGTGATCAAAGACCATGCAACCATCGGTGTTGTGGTGACAACGGATGGCAGTATCGGGGAACTTCCGCGGGAAAATTATGTGGAGGCAGAACAAACTGCGGTGGAAAAGCTTAAAGAGATTGGAAAACCTTATGTGGTTGTTTTAAATTCCGTGCGTCCGTACAGCAGTGAGACACTTGCACTGAAAGAAAGTTTAGAGCAGGAATATCAGACGGTAGTGGTTCCGGTCAACTGTCAGCAGATGCACCGGGAGGATCTGGTCACAGTTATGAAGGCAATTCTGTTTGAATTTCCGGTTACCCGTGTGGACTTTGCAATTCCGAAGTGGACGGAAATGCTTCCGATGGAACATAAATTAAAGGCAGCCATGATTCAGACGGCTTCCAGACTGATGGATGGAATCGACCGCGTGCGGGACGCATCGGCTGTGCTTGCCGGGCAGGAATGGGTAAAAAGTGCAAATGAGCAGATGGGAGAAGAGGTTTTTCGTGACATCCAGCTGCAGACGGCGGATCTTTCCAACGGAACCGTGACGATCCGTATGGAGACAACGGAACAGTGCTATTTTTCCTACATCAGTGAGATGACGGGAATGCAGATCGAAGGGGAATATCAGATGATTTCCATGCTGCGCTCCCTCTCCCGGATGAAAAAAGAATACGAGCGTGTGGAAGATGCCATGGCAGCTGTGGAACAGAAGGGGTATGGTGTGGTCATGCCGGGACTTTCGGATATCCGTATGGAAGATCCGGTGCTGATCCAGCATGCCGGAAAATATGGCGTGAAAATGCGGGCAATTTCCCCGTCCATTCATATGATCAAGGCGAATATTGAGACCGAAATTGCGCCAATCGTCGGCAGTGAGGAACAGGCAAATGATCTGATTGCATATATCCGCGAGGGGGAGGAGAGCAAGGAAGGAATCTGGACGACAAATATTTTCGGAAAATCTGTCGGGGAACTGATGGAAGACGGCATCCGCAGCAAGATCATGCAGATGGATGATGAGTGCCAGTTGAAACTGCAGGATACCATGACAGAAATTAGTCAATGACAGCAATGGGGGAATGATCTGCATCATTATTTAAGAGAAATAAAAAAGTATGAATTTCAGTTGCTCTTGTTTTAGTTTTATTTTTGATTCTGTTATACTATTAGTTAATGAAATTGTGTATGTAATTGCGAAAAATAAGGAGAACAAATGAGCAACGAATATGAAACTCTCATGCGCTGTGTGCGCAGCGTGAGGACGAAAACAGATTTTGTGCCGAAAGTAGCACTGGTACTGGGGTCGGGTCTGGGTGATTATGCATCGCAGCTTCGCGTGGAGGCCGCGGTGGATTATCATGAGATCGAGGGATTTCCGGTATCTACGGTGCCGGGCCATACCGGGCGCTTTGTGTTTGGTTATGTCGGGGATGTGCCGGTTGTGTGCATGCAGGGACGAGTGCATTATTATGAAGGATATTCCATGACGGAGGTGGTACGGCCGATCCGGCTGATGAAACTTCTGGGGGCAGAAGTTCTGTTTTTGACAAATGCAGCGGGCGGAATCCAGCTGGGCATGAAGGCGGGGGATCTGATGCTTCTTACCGGGCAGATTGCAAGTTTTGTTCCGTCGCCGCTCATTGGAGAAAATATAGAGGAACTGGGACCGCGGTTTCCGGATATGAGCCGGATTTATGATTATGATTTACAGAAAATCGCAAAAAAATGTGCGGCAGAGACCGGGGCGGATTTAAAAGAGGGAACGTATCTGCAGTTTACCGGGCCGGCCTATGAATCTCCACAGGAGGTGGCAATGGCGCGTACACTCGGAGCAGATGCCGTAGGAATGAGTACGGCATGTGAGGCTGTGGCGGCGAATCATATGGGGATGCGGATTGTGGGAATTTCCTGTATCTCGAATCTGGCATGCGGCATTTCGCCACAGCCATTGTCACATAAGGAGGTGCAGGAAGCAGCCGATGCGGTGGCTCCGGTATTTCAAAAGCTTGTAACACAGATGATAAAGGAGATTGGAACAACATGCAGGTAATTTTTATACATCACAGCTGTTTTCTGGTGGAAGTGGATGATCTGGTATTGATTTTTGATTATTTTGGCGGGACCGGGTGAATGGTTTCCACTTTACGGGAAAGATTCCGGATTACGCACCGGATACAAAAATCTATATGTTTGCCAGCCACAAACATCAGGATCATTTTGACATGGATATTCTGCGCTGGAGTGAAAAATATACCAATGTACATTATATTTTATCCAAGGATATCCGCATCAGTCCGCATTTTCTGCAAAAGCATGGAATTGACCCTGGGGTGCGGAAAAAAGTGACGTTTGTCTCCGCAAACAACCATTATGAAGTGGATGATCTAAAGATCCAGACCCTTTTGTCTACCGATGCAGGAGTGGCATTTTATGTGAATGTGCGTGGGGTGAGTATCTTCCATGCAGGAGATTTAAACGACTGGAAGATGGAACATGTGGGAGAACTTATAAACGGCAAACAGGAACGCACTTTCCGGCACGAGATCCGTAAGCTTGCGGACAAGCCGGTCAATTTTGCGTTTGTCCCGATGGATCCGCGGCTGGGACCGTATCAGACACTCGGGATTGATTTTGTGCTGAAAAACACCGATGCAGAATTTGTTTTCCCGATGCATATGTGGCAGGATTATTCTGCAATCAGGGAATACAAAAAACAACATTACAAATCTTGGAATGGCAGACCGCGTAATTGAAATTGAAAGGGAGAATCAGGTATTTCCGTTCGGGGAACTCTAACTCTTGAATTTACAGAAAAATTCATATATAATAATTAAGTTAATGGGGTAACAACAGAGAGGAGAAAACTATATGACAGATTTTCTTTTATTGTATTGGCAGATATGTGGTCGAGATGGCTGCTTTGGCTTTGATCGGCGGATTAGGGGCATTTATTGGTATCAGACTCCGCAGACACAAGGATGCGAAGGCTGACACGACGAAAGAATGATTTTGGAGGAACTGGTAATGAAAAAGAGTTATGGCGTAAATGAGCTGCGCCGGATGTATCTTGACTTCTTCGAGAGCAAGGGACATCTTGTCATGAAGAGCTTTTCATTAGTACCACACAATGACAACAGCTTATTACTCATCAATGCGGGAATGGCACCGCTCAAGCCGTATTTTACAGGACAGGAGATTCCGCCACGCAGACGTGTGACTACATGTCAGAAGTGTGTGCGTACCGGAGATATTGAAAATGTAGGAAAGACTGCGCGTCACCTTACATTTTTTGAGATGCTTGGAAACTTCTCTTTTGGGGATTATTTTAAGCATGAAGCGATTGCCTGGTCATGGGAATTCCTGACAAAGGTGCTTGGGCTTGAGGAGGATCGTCTGTATCCGTCCATTTATGGAGAAGATGAGGAAGCGTATGAGATCTGGACCAAAGAGGTAGGTGTTCCGGGAGAAAAAATCACACGTTTTTACCGTGATCCTGAGACCGGAGAATGTGACAACTTCTGGGAGCATGGTGCCGGTCCATGTGGTCCGTGTTCTGAAATTTACTATGATAGAGGCGAAAAATACGGATGCGGAAGTCCGGATTGTAAAGTAGGCTGTGATTGTGACCGTTTCATGGAAGTATGGAACAACGTGTTTACACAGTTTGAAGGGGACGGCAAGGGCGGTTATACCGAGCTTTCCCAGAAAAATATTGATACCGGTATGGGACTTGAGCGTCTGGCAGTTGTTATGCAGGATGTGGATTCCGTATTTGATATCGATACCATGAAAGCGATCCGCGACAAGATTTGTGAGATGTCCGGAAAGAAGTATGAAGTAGATGCCATGGATGACGTATCCATCCGTCTGATTACGGATCATATCCGTTCTTCCACATTTCTTGTATCCGATGGTGTTATGCCAAGCAATGAAGGAAGAGGCTACGTTCTGCGCCGTCTGATCCGTCGTGCGGCACGTCACGGAAAGATGCTTGGAATTGACGGACTGTTTCTTGCAAAATTATCAGAAACTGTCATCAATGAGAGCAAGGATGGATATCCGGAACTGGAAGAGAAGAAAGAATTTATCTTTAAGGTTCTGACACAGGAAGAAGAGAAATTCAATAAGACCATCGATCAGGGACTTGCCATTTTGTCTGACCTGATGGAGGAGATGAAGAAAAACGGCAAAAAGGAACTTTCCGGTGCCGATACATTCAAACTTTACGATACTTATGGATTCCCGGTAGATCTGACCGAAGAAATCCTTGAAGAAAAGGGCTTTTCCTATAATGAGGACGAGTTTAAGGCCTGTATGGAAGAACAGAGACAGAAAGCCAGAAGTGCCCGTAAAGTGACAAACTACATGGGTGCGGATGCAACGGTTTACGAGCAGATTGATCCTTCCATCACAACAGAATTTGTCGGATACGAGAATCTGACATATGCTTCTAAAGTTACGGTTATGACGACCGAGACGGAGATCGTGGAAGCACTTTCCGATGGGGATGCAGGAACCATTATCGTAGAGAAGACCCCGTTTTATGCCACGATGGGCGGTCAGCAGGGCGATAAGGGACAGATCCGTACGGCAGACGGCGTATTTCAGGTAGAGGATACGGTTAAGCTTCTGGGCGGTAAATATGGACATATCGGGCATATGGTGTCCGGCATGATCCATACCGGTGAGGAAGTGGAACTGATGGTAGATGCAGACCTTCGCGCAAAGACCTGTGCAAACCATTCGGCAACCCATTTACTGCAGAAAGCACTCCGCGAAGTGCTGGGTACACATGTCGAGCAGGCGGGTTCTTATCAGGACAGTGAACGTACCAGATTCGATTTCACCCACTTTGCAGCCATGACTCCGGAAGAGTTACAGAAAGTGGAAGACATGGTCAATGAAAAGATCAACGAGGGCATGGAAGTCCGTACCGATATCATGACCGTTGATGAGGCAAAGAAGACCGGGGCAATGGCTCTGTTTGGCGAAAAGTATGGGGAAAAAGTCCGAGTCGTTTCCATGGGAGAGTTCTCCAGGGAGTTCTGTGGCGGTACACATGTAAAGAATACTGCAGAGATCAAGACATTTAAGATTCTTTCAGAGAGCGGTGTTGCGGCCGGTGTGCGCCGTATCGAAGCACTGACCGGTGACAATGTGATTGCATATTACAAAAAGATGGAAGAAGAGTTCCGGGAAGCAGCGAAGGTTGTAAAGTCTACACCTGCAAACCTTAAGGAACGTCTGGAGCATCTGACCGCAGAGATGAAAGATCTGCAGAGCGAGAACGAGGCGTTAAAGAGCAGGGCAGCAAAGGATGCACTTGGGGATGTGATGAATCAGATCGAGGATGTCAAAGGTGTGAAGCTTCTGGCAACCAGCGTATCCGGTGTGGATATGAATGGTCTGCGTGATCTCGGTGACCAGCTGAAGGACAAGATCGGTGAGGGCGTCGTAGTGATCGCATCCGATTGTGACGGAAAGGTAAACCTGATTGCCATGGCAACCGATGCGGCGATGAAGCAGGGGGCACATGCCGGTAATCTGATCAAGGCGATCGCCGGAAACGTCGGCGGTGGCGGCGGCGGACGTCCGAATATGGCACAGGCCGGTGGAAAGAATCCGGCTGGTATTCCGGATGCCATTGCACAGGCGAAGACGGCACTGGAAAACATGTTGAAATAATCTATCGCTGATAACGTATAAAAGAATATAATAAAAACGCAAAAAATAGGTAAAAATGCGCAATAAAAATGCGATTTTACCTGTTTTTTGCAAATATTTATAGTATAATTACAGTTAATCCACTGTGAAATTTGTGTATATACAACAAAAGGTGGAAACGACATGAAGAAAGGGAGAGACTTTATGAAGAGAAAGAGGTTATTGTCGGCCGTGCTGGCAGGAATCTTTGCCGTGTCCATGCTGGGCGGCTGCGCATCGGCGGTGCCTCAGGGTGCAACGGAGACCACGCAGGGCGGTGCACAGGAGACGGACAGGACGAGCGGAACGGTAAAACTGAGAGTGTGGGCGGAGGAATCAACGTATGATGCGTTGAATAAGATGATCGACAGTTTCAAGGAAGAGTATAAGGGTCAGGCAACTTTTGATATCACTCTGGAACAGAATGCGGATTCCGATACGCGTGACAATGTGCTTGGAGATGTGCATAACGCAGCTGATGTGTTTATCTTTGCAGATGACCAGGTGGCTTCTATGGTGGCCGGCGGTGCATTGTATCCGGTTCCGAATGCGGACGAAGTGAAAAAAGCAAATGTGGAGGGCGCAATAGACGCTGCCACAGTCGATGATACGCTTTATGCATATCCCATGACTGCAGACAATGGGTATTTTTTGTATTATAACAAAAAGTACCTGAGTGATTCGGATGTCAAAACCCTTGACGGCATTTTAAAAGTAGCAGAAAAAAATCATAAGAAGTTTATGATGGACTGGTCTTCCGGCTGGTATCTGTATTCGTTTTTCGGAAATACGGGACTGGATTTTGGTGTCAATGATGACAATGTGACAAACCACTGTGACTGGAATTCCACCGAAGGGGATATCAAAGGCGTGGATATTGCGCAGGCGATGCTTGATATCAGTTCCAGCAGTGGATTTAAAAATGCGGTGAATGAAGATTTTATTAAAGATGCCAAAAAAGGCAGTGTAATTGCAGGGGTAAGCGGTGTATGGAGTGAGACCGAACTGAAAAAGATCTGGGGAGATGATCTTGGCGCAGCCAAGCTTCCGACCTATACCGTGGCAGGGAAACAGGTACAGATGGCTTCCTTTACCGGCTATAAGCTGATGGGAGTCAGTGCTTATTCGGCAAATCCACAGTGGGCAGCAAAACTGGCAGACTGGTTGACCAATGAGCAGAACCAGACTGTCCGGTTTGAGATGAACGGACAGGGACCTTCCAATACAAAGGCAGCGGATTCGGATGCGGTTAAGGCTTCTCCATCCATTCAGGCAGTGATTGCACAGTCGGAATTCGGAAAACTGCAGCGTGTCGGAAACAGTTACTGGGATGCAAGCAAGGAATTCGGGAATACGATGGCAGCAGGAAATCCAAACCACGTAAAGTTACAGGAACTGATGGATAATCTGGTCAATGGTATTACAAAATCAGTAGCAGGCTAAGAGGTGGGAGCATATGAATCAGAAAAAGAAATTAAGTACCAAACTTATCATTTTAATTCCGGTATTTATACTTGGAATATTCAGTATCATCTCGAACGTGATGTCTGTTTCCAATATCAGGAACGTTAACCGGAGTGCCGTACAGATTTCGGAAGTATCTTTAAAGAATGTTTCGGGTCTGGCAGAAATCCAGAAACAGACGCAGGACATCCATAATCTGGGTCTGTCCCATATCATAGCGGTGGATCTGGATTCCATGATCCAGCTGGTGGAAAAAATCCGCAGTCAGGAAGATGCATTGGAGAAAGATCTGGAAAGTTACAAGATATACGTGACACCGGATACCAAAAAAGAATACAATGATATCAAAAAAAATTACGAAGAATTAAAGTATGAATGTGCCAATGTTATGGCATTTTCCGCAGCAGGGAAAAGTGAAGATGCCTATGAACTTGCCAATGGAAAGATCAGCAAGTGTGCAGATGCCATTGAGTCGGATATCGAAAGTATCAAGAAAATTGTAAATCAGGATGCAAATGCACAGAGACAGAAACTGACATCTGCATACCATAGTTCAATAGGAACAAGCATAGTGACGATTCTGATTAGTATTGCGGCACTTTTTTCAGCAATGGTGGCAGTGCTTCGGTGGGTAATTTATCCGCTTGCAAATACGAACAGGGAAATGAATGAGATTATTTCCGAAATTGATAACCGGCAGGGTGACCTGACCCGCAGGGTTACCATTACCAACAACAAAGAAGTGGCATCTGTCGGTGGAGGCATCAATGCTTTTATGGCAAAGCTGCAGGAAATTTTCCGGATGATCAGCAGCAATTCCAGGGATCTTGAGGGTGTTGTAAATGAAGTGCGTGAGAGTGTGCAGACTTCCAACGGAAGTGTATCCGATCTGTCCGCACTGACGGAAGAACTTTCTGCAACGATGCAGGATATTTCCGACAATGCTTCACGGATTAATGAAAATACCGAATCGGTTGCCGGTGAAGTCAAGTCAATTGCAGAGAAAACGATTGAAATCAATCAGTATACCAAAGAAATGAAAGAGCATGCAGAGGCAATGGAACATGCTGCGCGTGAAAATATGGATACAACGGGTGCGAAAGTAAATGACATTGTTTCCGTGCTGAGTCAGGCAATTGAGGACAGCAACAGTGTCAATCAGGTAGACAATCTGACAAACGACATCTTAAATATTGCAAGCCAGACAAACCTGCTGGCATTAAACGCATCCATTGAGGCTGCCCGTGCCGGGGATGCAGGAAAGGATTTGCAGTGGTTGCCTCCGAAATCAGCCAGCTGGCAGCCGCCAGTCAGGAAGCGGCTAACAATATCCAGAGCATCAATGCCATTGTCATAACTGCAGTACATAATCTTGCAGACAATGCAAATGGACTGGTAGAGTACATGAATGAAAAAATCCTGCCGGAATTCCAGAAATTTGTGGAATCCGGTGGCGCATATCATGACAAGGCAACATTTATCGAAGGTGTCATGGCAGATTTCGAGGCAAAGACGGATTCTTTACAGAATTCCATGGATGAGATTGCAAATTCCGTAAATACGATTTCCCATGCGATCGAGGAAGGTGTCAGTGGAGTCGTTTCAGCAGCGGACAGCACACAGGTTCTTGTATCCGATATGGATAAAATTTCCAAGAAGATGGATGAGAACTTTGCGATTGCAGAGGGATTGAAGAAAGAAACTTCCGTGTTTACAAAGCTTTAAGCATGTGGAAGAAAAAACTATGCAAATTTCGGAAAAACTATTGACAAATCAGGATATTTGTTAAAATAATCGATAGTGCAATTAAGATTACCTTACAGTTGATGCACAATATCGCAACTGGAGGGAGGTTAGGAAAGAATGTCTAGTGTAATCGTAAAAGAGAATGAGACTTTAGATAGCGCATTACGCCGTTTCAAGAGAAACTGTGCGAAGGCTGGTATCCAGCAGGAGATTCGTAAGAGAGAGCATTACGAGAAGCCAAGCGTAAAGCGTAAGAAGAAATCTGAAGCTGCTAGAAAAAGAAAATACAACTAATGTATTTAACCCCGCGGGACAACTCGCGGGGTGCTTTTTTGCAGAAATGATCAGGATGAGGTGAACCATGAATCAAAATCTGAAAAAAATGATAAGCTATTACAAACCCTACCGGGCAGTTTTTGCGGCAGACATGTTATTTGCGACACTTTCTGCGGCAGTGGCACTGACTATTCCACTGGTTGTGCGGTATGTGACATCGACTCTGATTTATCAGCAGCCTCAGATGATGTTGCGGTAAACTTTTTTGATTGGCATCGGATTGTTTGTGCTTCTGGCATTGGACTGTTACAGTCCGGTTTTTTATACGGAAATTATGGACATGTGATGGGGGCAAAAATGGAATATGACATGCGGGCCGAATTGTTTGGGCATCTGCAGAAGCTGTCTTTTTCCTTTTATGATGATGCAAAAGTCGGACAGCTGATGAGCCGTGTGACGGCAGATTTATTTGATATTACAGAACTGCTGCACCATGGCCCGGAGAATATTATCCTGTCGGTATTAAAGATAGTGGGAGCGTTTGTGATCCTGCTCAACATTAATGGATGGCTTGCGCTTGCCGCGTTTGCAGTGCTTCCGGTTATGTTTGTATTTGCATTTGTGTTAAATAAGCGGATGCGCCGGGCTTTTCAGCAGAACCGTATTAAAATTGCCGAGATTAATGAACAGATCGAGGATAATCTGTCAGGCATCCGTGTGGTGAAATCGTTTGCCAATGAGGCGATTGAAAACGAAAAATTTCGTCATGGAAATGACGGAT
>ENA-OQNM01000313-OQNM01000313.1-human-gut-metagenome-genome-assembly--contig:-NODE-313-length-18296-cov-2.954428_pt1 | contig 18296 bp, 17 predicted proteins | sample MGYA00242632_ERZ504886 | MGnify/ENA primary metagenome ERZ504886 (study PRJEB26092, sample SAMD00036424) | human gut metagenome | host: Homo sapiens | study: EMG produced TPA metagenomics assembly of... | reverse complement strand
ACTTTTGCCATTTCGGCGACACGCCGGTCGTTTGCCAGAATCGACATCTCGTCGTAATGTATACGAGGTCCAAACAACGGGCCAACAATTGAAAACGGGCTATAGCGCAGCTGGTAGCGCATCTCCATGGCATGGAGAGGGTCGGGGTTCGAATCCCCCTAGCTCCACGACGAAGCCATCAAATCAGGCGATATGGTGGTTTCTCCGCTGGTTCATGGCGGGTCTTGCGACTCCCATGAATCGGATAGCTTCACTCGGGGCTATAGCGCAGCTGGTAGCGCATCTCCATGGCATGGAGAGGGTCAGGGGTTCGAATCCCCTTAGCTCCACAATCAAGGCCGGTGCTTCATGCACCGGCCTTTTTCGTTTTCTGGCCTATCGGCCGACTTTTGGGGTTTTGCGCAACATTCCCCGGAAAGCGTCGCCAAGGGGACGCTCTTCCGATTGGCGCGACACCGGCGTGAGCGATAACAGTAATCGCCACTACAATGAGGTGTGGTCCCTATCGTGTTTGATTATCAAAGGAGACAAAAACATCGTGACCGTCACCCGTGTATATATCGCCAGCCCTGAAGGCGCCAATGGCCGCAACGTCGTCGCTTACGGCATGCTCAACGCATTGACTTCCAAGTACAAGACCATGGTGTTCCGCCCTGCTGTGTCCAACCATGACGAATTCACCCCGATCCTGCTCGCCGCCTCCAATGCCGGACTCGGCGTGGCCCTGTCCACCGGCCTCGATGTGCACAAGGTGCGCGAGGATAAGGACACCGCCCGTGGCGATATCGTCGGCGCGTTCAACGATGCCATGGACGTTTCCCGCGCGGACGCCGCCCTGATCGTGGGCACCGACAAGTCCCACGTCAACGATCCGACCAGCTATGAATTCGACGCGAATGTCGCCGCTGATCTGAAGGCCGGCGTGTTCCTAGCCGTGTGCACCATCGACCGTTGGCCGCACGAGCTCGACGAGACCGTCAAGCTGTCCATCGAGGGCATGGAGGCCGCTGGCAACAAGGTGCTCGGCATCTTCGTGACCGGATGCGAGCCGCGCCACGCTTTCTCCGTTAAGGAGACCCTGCCAAGTACGGCCTGCCGGTCTGGACTCTGCCGCAGGTGCCGTTCACCGATGAATCCACCAAGGATCTGGCGCTGGAGACCTTCCGTAAGAACGCTCCCACCGATGAAGTGCTCGCCGCGCTCGATGTGGACGTCACCGCGCCCATCACCCCGTACGCCTTCCAGTTCGGCCTGCTCGGCAAGGCCAAGAGCAACAAGAAGACCATCGTGCTGCCCGAAGGCGAGGAGGACCGCATCATCAAGGCGGCCGACTACCTGCTTGAGCGCGAGATCGTGAACCTCATCATCGTGGGCAACAAGGACGCCATTCTGGCTCGCGGCAAGGAACTGGGCCTGAACTACTTGGAGCGCGCCCGCTTCCAGGCTATGGACGACGAGAACGTGTTGAAGCCCATGGTCGCCAAGCTGTGCGAGTTGCGTGCCAAGAAGGGCATGACCGAGGAGCAGGCCCGCAAGCAGCTGGCCGACGCCAGCTACTTCGGCACCATGCTCGTGGTGCTCGGCTACGCCGACGGCCTGGTCTCCGGCTCCGTGAACTCCACCGCCAACACCGTGCGCCCGGCCCTGCAGGTCATCAAGACCAAGCCCGGCCAGAAGCTGGTCTCCGGCGCATTTCTCATGTGCTTCAAGGACCATGTGGCCGTGTTCTCCGACTGCGCCATCAACCTCAACCCGGATGCCGAGCAGCTTTCCGAAATCGCGTTGCAGTCCGCCGAGACCGCACGTGCCTTCGGCATCGACCGAGGTCGGTATGCTCTCCTACTCCACCCTCGGCTCCGGCAAGGGACCGGACGTGGACATGGTCGAGGAAGCCACCAAGCTGCTCAAGGAGAAGGCTCCGGATCTGCCGGTGGTCGGTTCCATCCAGTTCGACGCCGCCTGGTCCCCCACCGTGGCCGCCACCAAGGCCAAGGGCAACGATGTGGCCGGACACGTCAACGTGTTCGTCTTCCCGGACCTGTGCGCCGGCAACATCGGCTACAAAGCCGTGCAGCGCTCCTCCGGCGCCTTGGCCATCGGCCCGGTGCTGCAGGGTCTCAACAAGCCGGTAAACGACCTGTCCCGTGGTGCTCTGGTGCAGGACATCATCAACACCATCGCCCTCACCGCCATCGAAGCGCAGTGAGCCCGGCTTAGCTCCCGGTGGCTCCCGCCAGCGGGAGCCACCGTAATGCTTATTTTGTAGCAAGCAACGAGTAATCTAATCAACGGTAACCCGTGTCTCACGGGAACATTCAATCACAATGGAGGATGCCCACAATGGCGAAAACCGTCCTTGTCATCAATTCCGGCTCCAGCTCGATCAAGTACCAGCTGGTTGATCTCGAATCCGGCGAAGGCCTCGCTTCCGGCCTCGTCGAGAAGATCGGTGAGCCGGTCGACGGCCACTACAAGCACGAGTACAACGGCGAAAAGCACGAGCTTGAAGAGCCGATTCACGACCACGAGCAGGGTCTGAAGCGCGTGCTCGGCTTCTTCGAGGAGTACGGCCCGAACCTGTCTGAGGCTGGCATTGTCGCCGTCGGCCACCGTGTGGTGCAGGGTGGCTCCATCTTCCCGAAGCCGGCCCTCGTGACCAACAAGACCATCAACCAGGTCAAGGATCTGGCTGTGCTCGCCCCGCTGCACAACGGTCCGGAGGCCAAGGGCGCTGAGGTCATGCGCTCCCTGCTGCCGGATGTTCCGCAGATCTTCGTGTTCGATTCCTCCTTCTTCTTCCAGCTGCCGAAGGCCGCCAGCACCTACGCGCTGAACAAGGAAATCGCCGATCAGTACCACATCCGCCGCTACGGCGCCCACGGCACCTCCCACGAGTACATCTCCTCCGTGGTGCCGGACGTCGTCGGCAAGCCGGCTGAAGGCCTGAAGCAGATCGTTTTGCACATCGGCAACGGCGCTTCCGCTTCCGCTGAGGTCTCCGGCAAGCCGGTTGAGACCTCCATGGGTCTGACCCCGCTTGAGGGCCTGATGATGGGTGGCCGTACCGGTGACATCGACCCGGCTGTGGTCTTCCACCTGATTCGCAACGCCCACATGAACGTGGACGAGCTTGACGCCCTGTTCAACAAGCGTTCCGGCATGATGGGCATGACCGGCTATGGCGATTTGCGTGAGGTTCACCGTCTGGTGTCCGAGGGCAATGAGGACGCCAAGCTGGCTCTGGATGTCTACGTGCACCGCATCGTCGGCTACATCGGCAACTACACCTACCAGATGGGTGGCTGCGACGTGATCACCTTCACCGCTGGCGTGGGCGAGAACGACGACGTGGTCCGCAAGATGGTGTGCGACAAGCTCGCTCCGTTCGGCGTCAAGCTGGACGAGGAGAAGAACGCCACCCGCTCCAAGGAACCGCGCATCATCTCCACTCCGGACTCCTCCGTGATCATCGCCGTGATCCCGACGAACGAAGAGCTGGCCATCGCCCGCAAGTCCGCCGCAATCGCCGAAGCCGGCACCGACACCTACGGCAACACCTTCGCCAAGTAAGTAACCGCCGTTAGGCATCTCACCAATCTCTAGTTGCAACACTATGGGGGCTGATTCCGATTGGAATCAGCCCCCATTCGTATATGGTCATGAGACCACTACCCCCGCGTCATACTCCCCTCAGTCGCCTCCGGTGGACAGATCCACTCAGAGAGGGGATCCAGGCCCTATAACTTGGCTCCCTTCTCTGAGGGGAGCTGTCCGCGTAGCGGACTGAGGGGAGTTCCACCAGAACACAGGACCCCTTACTGCCTCAGCATGCCACTCCACATACCGACGAAATCAGGCAAGGTCTTGCGCGTGGTGGCCACGTTGATGACCTCGATATCGGGAATACGCAGCCCCAGCATCGCGGCGAACGTGGCCATACGGTGATCAGCATAGGTTTCCATCACGGCACCGTGCAACGTCTCCGCCGGCACCGGTTCGATACGCAATCCATCAGGCAATTCCTCAGCCGCTCCCCCAACACGACGAATCTCGTTGACCAATGCCTCCAGACGATTCGTTTCGTGGCCGCGCAGGTGACCAATACCAACCATGTCTGTCGATTTATCAGCAAACACCAGAATCGCCGCCAACGAGGGCGCAATCTCCCCGGCCGCCGTCAAATCGAACGTACCCAGCCCACGCACGGTGCCGTCACCGGTCACCTCGCAATAGCGCACGCCGCCGATGGTCGGGAACGATACTTCGGCACCCATCTGCTCCAGATATCCGGGCAACAGGCCGCCCGGCTGGGTGGTGGTTTCAGGCCAATGAGGCACCCGGACCGTGCCGCCGGCGATCAATGCCGCGCCGAGGAATGGCGCCGCGTTCGACAGATCGGGCTCAACGGTCACCTTGCTCGACAGTTGCATTGCGCGCGGTTCAACCGTCCATGTGCGGGCGGATTCGTCGGCCTCAACCGCACCGCCGGCACCGGTCACATCGGCCACGGTCATGCGAATGTGCGGCAGGCTCGGGGTCTTCTCCCCCCGTGTGCGCGAGGTGCAGACCGCCAGGCAGTTTGGAACTAATCAGCAACAGGCCGGAGATGAACTGGGAAGAACCGGACGAATCGATGCTGACCTGCGCCTGGGCAGCCGGCAAGGTTGCAGGCGGCGTAATAGTGAACGGCAGACGGCCAACCTCGCCGTGGTAATCAACCGTTGCACCCAGCTGTTCCAAACCGTCAAGCACCGGCTTCATCGGACGTGCATAAGCCTGTTCGTCGCCATCAAAATTCACTGGGCCATCTGCAAACAGGGCAAGGCCGGGCACGAAACGCATCACCGTGCCGGCCAGTCCGCAGAACACATTGACGTTGCCATGGAATCGGCCGGATACAGGAGGAGTAACCGTTACGGTGGTGTCGGTTGCGGAATCCACGTCGCAGCGGACACCGAGGGCTTCGAGTGCGCCCATCATAAGGTCCGTGTCGCGCGAACGCAGCAGGCCAATCAGAGTAACGGGCTTGCTGCCGAGGGCGGCGAGAATCAGGTAGCGGTTGGATAGGGACTTGCTGCCCGGCACCGTTACCGTAGCGTTCAACGGCTGTGCGGCGAGCGGGGCAGGCCAGAGATTCGTGAGTCGTTCAGTCATAAGGCCAAATCTATCAAACAAATTATTCACCGGTCGGCAGCGATGCGGGATTCGATCTGCTGATCAGGTGCGGAAGACGGCTGCTCAAAACCGCCTTCGATGGCCTGCGCGTGCAACAACTGAGCGGCCGCGCGATCGGCCTCGATGGCGGCGATCTGGCGCGAGAACACGATGAACCAGCCGAGGAACGCCAGACCAGCCAACGCCTCCACATTGGTGAGGGTGTTGTGACCCATCATCATATTGACCCAGAATGCAGCGCATACGAGCGCGGTCAGGTCGGAGGCCACCATCACTGCTTTGGACAGGCGTGGCGCAAGCCACGGCAGGAGCACGAACAGCAGCAGCATGACGAACGGCAGGCCTTTGGCGCATATATTGTGCAAGAGATTGTGTGGCGTGTACCGAAACACGCCGATGCCGATGAATGCCAGGCCGGCCACCATCAGCAGGAAGGACAGAATGGAGATGCGCAGCATGAAATGTGGGATTTCGTAGCCGCGATTCGGATCTCTGTTGGTGCGGTCGTGCCAGAGGCGCTGTAGCCGTTCGGTGGTCACCAGTTCGGAGATGGCGAAGTAGCTGACGATGATGATGCATGTGCCGGCAAGAATCAGCGTGGAGTTGAACATACGGGCCGCAAACGTGGTTCTGTCGCCGAGCTGCGAAAAGTTGTTGTGATACCAGTATGGGTCGTCGGTGGTCATGCCGGCGGTGACCACGCCGGAGATGACGAAGAACGGCAACAGACTGGCAATAGTTTTGGCGTTCATCATCTCCGCCTGTACAAAGGTCATGTACCCCACCACGCCGGCGAAGGCGGCGCAGACGCTGGAGATATAGCCGGAGAAGATGGCATTGCCCATCATGTCGTTGGCCGCACCGATGAGTGCAAAAGACGACAGGAAAATGGTCGAGGCATACACCACCGAAAGGGCGACGATTTCGAAAATGCGACGAATCGGTGCAAACCAACCATGTTTGAGGTTCAATGAACGTGATTTGCGCGCATAGCCAATAATGAAGGAAATGACGCCGCATGCCGCCACGATGCCCGAACATACCATGAATCGGCGTTGCGTCAGCTGCCAGATGGCCGGCGCGTATTCCGTGTACAGGTTCATCGATACCGCGCCAACGACGGCGCAAATCAAGAAGGAGATGAGTCCGGAGGTTTCTGCACGCTGATGACGTCCCATGCCGGGCCTCCCCTATCTATTCGATGCCGCGTTATCTTTCAACAACAAACAAAACTCCCCCCGAGGACAACGCTTTACTAGCAAGCCAGCGGGATTTGGCTGTCGCCATTCTACTGAAAATCTGAAACACTACAAAAAAACGATTATGTACGGGCTTCTTAGCCTTTGCGACTATCGTTACCGCCTTGCCGAGTACCGTTGTTCATGCAGAAAGAAAGCAGTATTGGACACAATCGAATGAGCGTGTCAGTATCGTTGAAAAAGTAATGAATGACGGTTCTATCGGTTCAACCTTTAAGGGACGAACCAGCCGCGGTACCATGGCGCTGATGCATGACTATGCCGAGCTCATCAATGAATTACGTCCGACAGCAGAGCAATTCACCGAGATCGAGCAATACTGGGTCAAACGAATTCAGGCGTTCTTCACCAGCAAACCATTCAAGCTGGAGTCCGACAACTCGCTTTCCGTTGATGCGGCCGTGGAACATCTGCTGCGGCAGGCAGCGCAGCGGCGAAGGGAGAATCCGGGCACCATGTACGTCGGCACCGTCCTGCAGCATCTCGTCGCGGCAAAGCTCACCATCGTTGCTCCGGAAGTGGAAATCAACGGCGCGTCCGTTGCTGATGATCCGAGTCCGCGGCTTCCAACGGTGAGGCCGCGGACCGTCTCACAAAACCGTCCGCGGCTCCGCCCTCCTGTTTCGTCGCAACTGACTACACCGACGGGTTCGGGCGCTTCGTCACGAAAACGCCATTGCGATGCACCGTATACGCGCCGCCGTCACTGCCCCGTTCCGCCCGGAACAGGACGATCGGCTCCCCTGCGATGTCGCGCAGTTCGACATCCGATCTGCCACGTGTCAGATAGAAGTCGAATATGGCGTCGTCGGATTGACGCACGGTGTGCAGAACGTCAGAGGTCACGCCGCTGGCGGGCGACCGCAGGTTGGCTTCCGGCTGCCGGCCATCCTGCGGCTGCGCGGCAAGCCAGCCTCCCACGAATCGCGTCAGATCGCTCACGCCCAGATCGCAGCCGAGGAAATACGCCTCCCCTTCGCCGTACGTGTTGCGGGTGATCGCGGCCATGCCGTCAAGCTCCCACTCATCCGCTTCTTCGCCGGCATACGAGGCAAGCACCTGCACATGCGGTCCGGCGACGGTCACGTCACCGAGCTTGTCGATGACGCGATCGAGCCAGTCGAAATCCCAATGGTCTTCGATGGGCTGGAGGCGATCTCAGCTGAAGATGGCAAGGGCCACGGTGTTGACGCCGGCCTGGCCCATCAGGCGGATGTCGTCATCCCAGATTTCCTCCGGCCATTGGTCGGGACTATAGTCGCCACCGAAAGCGATGCCGCGTCCGTCCGCGGTCAGCAGTTTTGGCCATACGAAGTCACGTCATGCACGCACGGTTATCTCCTTTGGCAGGCGGCGCAGGGCCACGGCCCATATCGGATACCAGCTGATAGACACTCCTGGCCGATAGTCGACACGCCGCCGGTTCCGGCCCCACTGCCGGAACCGACATGGGTATGTTCATGACCGCCGACCGCAGGAACGAACAGGCCCGTCCGCCACGGACCGCATCTTGCGGTTCAGGCGGACGGGCCTTATGGGAGGGATGGGAACGGGAGGATCAGTTCTTAATAACTGCCTGCGCCTCATCGTCGACGATCTCGCCGGAAGCGAGCTTGGCTTCGAGCTCCTCAACGATCTGCGCATGCATCTTCTCATCGATCTTGACCTTGAACCAGAACACGACGAGGCTGAGGATGATGAGAACAAGCGGACGTAGAAGGCGAAGGTCTTGAACGTGGTCGATGTTCGGACGCGGTCATGTCGGCTGCCGTGGCATGACCGGTCATGCCAGCCGCGAGGGCAACGGCACCGACCGCACCGTTGGACATCGCGCCGCCGATCTTGTCGAGCATCGGACGCACGGACAGGGTGACGGCCTCGTTGCGCTTGCCGTTCTTCAGCTGGCCGTATTCGATGGAGTCGGTCAGCGACAGAATCGCGGTCATCTGGATGAACTGCGCAGGCACATAGAAGAAGATCAGGGCGACGATGACGACCGGCAGGTTGCTGGAGAACAGGGCGAGCATCGTGTAGCCGATGATCATGGAGACCATGCCGCCGGTGAACAGGTAGCGACGGGGAATCCAGCGGTTGAGAATCGGGTACAGCGGCGCCATGATGAATCCGGCGATCAGCGGGATGATGCCGGTGATGGAGAAGGCGGCAGGCTCGTCAAGCACGAACACGAAGAGGTAGTACATCACACCGGTCGTGATGACGTTTGCGATGGCGTACAGCAGGTAGGACAGGGCGACCCACAGCAGCTGGTCGTTCTGGAACAGCGCCTTGAACGCCTCGAACGGGTTGCCGTTCTTCTGGGCCTTGGCACGCAGCGCGCTGGTGCTTTCCTTGGTGCCAAAGGCGACGGTCCAGGCGGTAATCAGGCCGAGGAGCGCGACGATGAAGCCGAAGGAGGTCCATCCGGCCTGGCCCTGGCCCTTGGCGCCGGTGAACGTCCAGGTGAAGTAGCTGACGATCGGGATGACGATGACGGTGATGCCGTTGTAGCCGATAGAGCCGGTGAAGGTGCCAAGGGCGGTGTAGGTGGAACGTTCGTGGGAGTCGGAGGACAACGCCGGGATCATGCCCCAGTAGGAGATGTCACGCAGGGAGTAGAACACGTCAAGCACGATGAACGTGATGATGAACAGCACGATGAACAGCGTGGTGTTCACGTTGACCAGTCCGAACATGCCGGAGAAGATGAGCACGATCAACACGGAGGAGACCAGTCCGCCGATGAACTGCCACGGGCGGAAACGGCCCCACTTGGTGGTGGTGTTATCCACGAGGTTGCCCAGCAGCGGATCGATGAAGATCTCGGCGATGCGGATAACGACGATCAGGCCGGTGATGACGGCGATCATTTGGGCGGCGAGAGCCTTGCTGTAGCTGACGAACAGGCAGCTGGTGACGTACGTGACGAAGTACGTGCTCATCGCGTTGTAGAAGGCAGCCTGCCCCAAGTTGCCGCACGCGTAGGCGATGCGCTGGCCTAACCCGCCCTTCCTGCGGACGTCACCGTCCGCGACATTTTCGTTGCTCATTAATCTTCTCCTTAAGAACCCAGAGCATGGAATCACTCATTGATTTTGTAAAGTAAGCATACAAGTTTTATCACCGTAAGCATACAAGTTTTATCACCGTAAGCATACAAGTTTTATCACTGAAAGTAAAAAGCATTAGTAAACAAGGAGATAAACAGCGTGTCGCAAGGATGGGATAACATGAGCTGAACCGAGACATTGCATGGACGCGGCGTAGCGTCGACGGCAAGCAGTGCCAGTGATTTGGAAGCGGTAAACAGGATTTGCGTTTTATATAAAAACTGTTTATCCTTTTCGGTAAAGGAGGCCCCGGCCTCTTCCATAATATCATTCACAACGAGGTAATGACAGAAAGCAGGAGAGCATGACAGACGTCACACATGTCGATCGCGCATCGCAGGCTTGGCTGACCGACCCGACGGTGTTCGAGGTGAACCGGACTCCGGCCCATTCCAGCCACAAGTGGTACGCCCGCGACCCCCAGAGCGGACAATGGTCCGATCTCAAGCAGAGCCTTGACGGCGAGTGGCGGGTCGAGGTCGTTCAGGCCGCCGACATCAACCTCGAAGAGGAACCCGCGACGGCCGAGTCGTTCGACGACTCCTCGTTCGAGCGTATCCAGGTTCCGGGCCACCTGCAGACGGCCGGTCTGATGAACCACAAGTACGTGAACGTCCAGTATCCGTGGGACGGCCACGAGAACCCGTTGGAACCGAACATCCCGGAGAACAATCACGTCGCGCTCTACCGCAGGAAGTTCACCGTCTCCGCCCCCGTGGCAAACGCCAAGCAGGCCGGCGGATCGGTGTCGATCGTGTTCCACGGCATGGCCACGGCGATCTACGTGTGGGTCAACGGCGCGTTCGTCGGCTATGGCGAGGACGGCTTCACGCCCAATGAGTTCGACATCACCGAACTGCTGCACGACGGGGAGAACGTCGTGGCCGTCGCCTGCTACGAATACTCCAGCGCCTCCTGGCTTGAGGATCAGGACTTCTGGCGTCTGCACGGCCTGTTCCGCTCCGTCGAACTCGCCGCCCGCCCGCATGTGCACATCGAGAACACGCAGATCGAAGCCGATTGGGATCCCGAGGCCGGCACCGCCTCCCTCGATGCCGCGCTGACCGTGCTCAACGCGGCCGACGCGGCCACGGTCCGCGCGACCCTGAAGGACGCCGACGGCAACACGGTGTGGCAGACGACGGGCGACGCGGAGGCGCAGACCGCGATCTCCAGCGGGCCGCTGCAGGGCATCGCCCCTTGGAGCGCCGAAAGCCCGACGCTGTACGAGCTTGACGTCGACGTCATCGACCAGGCGGGCGACGTCATCGAATGCACGTCCCAGAAGGTCGGTTTCCGCCGCTTCCGCATCGAGGACGGCATCCTGACCATCAACGGCAAGCGCATCGTGTTCAAGGGCGCCGACCGCCACGAGTTCGACGCCGAACGCGGCCGCGCCATCACCGAGCAGGACATGATCGATGACGTGGTCTTCTGCAAGCGCCACAACATCAACTCCATCCGCACCTCGCACTACCCGAACCAGGAACGCTGGTACGAACTGTGCGACGAGTACGGCATCTACCTGATCGACGAAGCCAACCTCGAAGCCCACGGCAGCTGGTCCCTGCCCGGAGACGTCCTCACCGAGGACACCATCGTGCCGGGTAGCAAGCGCGAATGGGAAGGCGCCTGCGTCGACCGCGTCAACAGCATGATGCGTCGCGACTACAACCACCCGAGCGTGCTGATCTGGTCACTGGGCAACGAATCCTACGTGGGCGACGTGTTCCGCGCCATGTACAAGCACGTGCACGACATCGACCCGAACCGTCCGGTGCACTACGAGGGCGTGACCCACAACCGTGACTACGATGACGTCACCGACATCGAGACCCGTATGTACTCGCATGCCGACGAGATCGAGAAGTACCTGAAGGACGACCCGAAGAAGCCGTACCTCTCCTGCGAATACATGCACGCCATGGGCAACTCCGTGGGCAACATGGACGAATACACGGCGCTCGAACGCTACCCGAAGTATCAGGGCGGCTTCATCTGGGACTTCATCGACCAGGCCATCTACGCCACCCAGCCCGACGGCACCAGGAGCCTGCGCTACGGCGGAGACTTCGGCGACCGTCCGTCCGACTACGAGTTCTCCGGCGACGGCCTGCTGTTCGCCGACCGCAAGCCTTCCCCCAAGGCCCAGGAAGTCAAGCAGCTGTACTCGAACGTCCACATCGACGTGACGAAGGACTCGGTGTCCGTCAAGAACGACAACCTGTTCACCGCCACCGGCGACTACGTGTTCGTCCTGAGCGTTCTCGCCGACGGCAAGCCGGTCTGGCAGTCCACCCGGGCGTTTCGACGTGCCCGCCGGTGAGACCCGCACGTTCGATGTCGCATGGCCGGTGGCGGCGTACCGCGCCGACGCCGCGACTGGTGCTGCAGGTTTCGCAGCGTCTCGCCAGGCGACCGATTGGGCCGAAAGCGGCTACGAGCTCGCCTTCGGACAGACCGTGGTGCCCGCGGACGCCACCGCGACGCCCGACACGAAGCCGGCCGATGGGACCATCACCGTGGGCCGTTGGAACGCCGGCGTGCGAGGCGCCGGACGCGAGGTCCTGCTGTCGCGCACCCAGGGCGGCATGGTCTCCTACACCTTCGCCGGCAACGAGTTCGTGCTGCGCCGTCCCGCAATCACCACCTTCCGTCCGCTGACCGACAACGATCGCGGCGCCGGTCACGGTTTCGAGCGCGTCCAGTGGCTGGGCGCCGGCCGCTACGCCCGCTGCGTGGACAACGTGCTCGAGCAGATCGACGACAGCACGCTCAAGGGCACGTACACGTATGAGCTCGCCACCGCGCAGCGCACCAAGGTGACCGTCTCCTACACGGCCCACACCGATGGCCGCGTGAACCTGCACGTCGAATACCCTGGAGAGCAGGGTGACCTGCCCACCATCCCGGCGTTCGGCATCGAATGGACGCTGCCTGTGCAGTACACGAACCTGAGGTTCTTCGGCACCGGCCCGGCGGAGACGTACCTGGACCGCAAACACGCCAAGCTCGGCGTGTGGAGCACCAACGCTTTCGCGGATCATGCGCCGTACCTCATGCCGCAGGAGACGGGCAACCATGAGGATGTGCGTTGGGCCGAGATTACCGACGATCACGGCCACGGCATGCGCGTCAGCCGCGCCGATGGTGCCGCGCCGTTCGCGGTAAGCCTGTTGCCGTACTCCAGCTTCATGCTTGAGGAGGCTCAGCACCAGGACGAGCTGCCGAAGCCGAAGCACATGTTCCTGCGCGTCCTTGCCGCACAGATGGGCGTTGGCGGCGATGATTCCTGGATGTCGCCGGTGCACCCCCAGTACCATATCCCGGCGGACAAGCCGATCAGCCTCGATGTCGACCTCGAGCTGATCTGATCAGAATTGATCCGATAGTCCACCGTGCAAACGATGTCGCCCCCGACTTCCTCGCAGGAAGTCGGGGGCCACATCGTTTGCACGGTCCTTGTTAGTCCAGCGGATGCGCCGGATATCGATGCAGATCCAAACCTAGTCGTTGTAGAGCATCAATGAATAAAGATGTCACTCATAAGCTATCAAGAGAATCCAGAACCTTTTTTTGAATTCATATGCTCGACACGCAATGTATCCAGCGTCGTTTATAATGATTCATTGTGCCTTAATGGCGCATCGGGCTATAGCGCAGTTTGGTAGCGCGCCTGCTTTGGGAGCAGGATGTCGTGGGTTCAAATCCCGCTAGCCCGACAAACAAAAAAGCCTGGAATCTCAACGATTCTGGGCTTCTTCTTTTATCCGACCGCTAAACGATTTATCCGGTTTTATCCGATGACCGTAGAACCTATATGGCCTTGCGGTATAAGGGACTTTTGTGATGTTGGGACCCCAACCTGCTAGTCAGTTCGATTCCATGCGACATCGATTTCCGCTTCCCAATCTCAAATGACACCAAAATACCTGCAACCGATTGTGCAATCCCGTGGGCGGGAGTGGGTTGCAGGTAAAAGGTGTCGAGTTACAGCCCAGAATCACCCCTAACTAGTACCGAAATACCCGCAACCGCAGTAACTAACCCCTTTATACCTGCAATCCGGCAAATATGGTTCAGACAATCCGCACATCCAGACCGCTATCCGAACACACCGTTTATACTAGATCACACATCGAATCAACATCTAGAACCGACCGTCTCCAACGACCCATAGGGAGAGCACATGGACGATATAAGACCACGCTGCGGCTGGTGCAATCTCAGCAATCCCGTCTATGTTGCCTATCACGATGCCGAATGGGCGGTTCCGTCGCATGATGACCACCACCTCTTTGAGATGCTGGTGCTCGAGACCTTCCAAGCCGGACTGTCATGGGAGACGATACTGAACAAACGCAAGCGTTTCCGTCAGGCGTTCGATGGGTTCGACATCGAACGGATCCGGCGCTATGACGAGAACAAGATCGCCGAACTCATGAACGATCCGGGCATCATCCGCAACCGTCGCAAAATCGTCGCGACGGTCGGTAATGCCAACGCATTCCGGGATATCCAGACGTCGTACGGCAGTTTCGACGACTATATTTGGCGGTTCACCGGCCGTCACGTCATCTACGAGACAGGCATGACTACATCCCCTCTGTCCGACGCCATCGCAGTGGATCTCAAGACGTACGGCATGCGATTCATCGGCACCACCATCGTCTACGCCTATCTGCAATCCATCGGCGTCATCAATGCACATGAGCCTGGATGCTTCCTGCACAGGGAAAGGTGACCCGCGCAAGGATTTATAAGGTCGCTCGGGCAGAATCTCTCCGAGAGGAACCCGTGCTTCTAGTTATTTTGCTTATCGAGTTCTTGGTAGCGCTCTTTGACCCCGGTAAGGATTCCGGCAGATTGTTCACGCTACTGCGCGGTGAGCGCTTCGAGCAGTTCGCCGAAAGTCAACCCACCTTCACTACCGGATGACGGATAATGGTTTTGAGATTTTCCGGTTTGGCTCGGCGCGGGTCGGATAGGTAGATCTCGTGATGGCGGCGGGCGTCGGAGAAGTCGAGCCCGTAGCCTTGCGAACGCGCGTAGCCGTCCAGAATCGTCACGGTTGCGGGCTCGTCGTCGTACGGGCCTTTGTGCATGACCTGCGCGACCACGCCTTCATCGAAGTCGAAGAGATATGCACGATTGATGTCGACTTCGGGATGCTTGGAGGCAAACGATGCCTTGGCCCACGCAAAGACCTCATCGGTCACGAATTCCGGCAGACGAATCATCGAAGTCCAATAGAAGTCGGTTTTACGCGTGTAATCGACGCCGGGCACACCCTTCTCCATGCTCCATAAGCCCTCCAGCGGAGGCACGGTGTAGTCGAAGTACCCGTCAATGTGCTCGTCCGGATTATTTGACTTCTTGTTCATTTTGATGGTGAACGAAATGCCGTACAGCAGTTGCATCGCCTTGGCGTAGTCGCCGCCTTCTTCGTTCGGATCTCCTACACCGTCCACCGCGACGAACCGCATCGCCGGCACCGTGACGATGGCGGGCATCCTCTTCGGCTGATACAGGTCCTTATATTCCTTTTTATAGTCGAATGCCATCGCTCATTTCCCCTCCGCCACCGCATCGATCTCATCCTGACGCCGCCACCGCTTGAGGTTTGGCAACAGCGCCGACATGCAGTCCTCGGCCTGTTCGACGCTGATATGGCAGGATTCCGCCATCATCGGCGCACACGCGGCGACCAATTCATCGCTATTGGCATAGGCCTGAAGAAAAACGCCGTCTTCATAGCAGTAGTTGCAATAATCTCCGTTTCGCGTTCCATCCGGTTCGGTGCCGTGATCTTCCGGGCGGTAAAACGGCATGGCACAACTTTGGCAAAAACCATTGTCCGGCATTTCCATAAGCCTCGCCATCGGCACCTCAAAACGGGTGCTGATAAGCCGAATCATGTCGATGCTCGGCTCTGCCGTTCCCTTCTCCCAGCGGGAAAGCGCCTGTTGGGTGACGAACAGCTCGTGCGCGAACTGCGACTGCGTAAGACCTCGCTCCTCGCGCACGACTTTGATAACCTGACCGATCGACATGACTACCTCCCGATATCGGAAAACGATTCGCGCGTCTCGCTGTGCGCTTGCTGATTCCAGTCTAAGGGCATGTCCCGTTCGCCAAGCGCGGGTACAACAAACCGTTGTTCGCGCTTGTATCCCGGAGGAAGAAACAGCTCGGTCGAACCTATTTCCTCTCCACCCCTTCAATTCTCCCGGTTCCTCTGACTCCTTTGCGAGCGCCGCGGATGGGATGAGCACGCTTACGTATGGGGTTGCGCCAGACAGGACGTCGTCGTAGAAGCGCTGTTTGGCGTCGATGAAGTCGATGGAATCCTGGATTTCCGCGAGCTGCTCGACCAGCCGCGCCCGCTTGCCGGCGAGCATCTACTTGCGTTCGGGGATGCTCGGCTCGTGGAGGAGCGTAAGGGGCGCGAGTAGGAGTTCGCGGCTTTGCTGCGGTCTCTCCCTCACCCGGCTACACCGGGAGCTCCCTCGTCAGAGGGAGCCAATAACGGTGAGGACTCCACCTCGAAGCTCACCGGCAAGGCCTTCCACGAGGCATCCAAGCGCGTGAATGCCATCGAACGTAAGCTCGCTAAGCTTGAAGAGCAGAAGGCCGATCTCGAGGCGCAGATGGCCGCCCATGACCCGAGCGACTACGAGGGTCTCAACAAGCTCAATGAACAACTCACCGCCGTCAATACTGAAAGCGATGATCTCGAAGCCGAATGGCTCGAACTCTCCGAACAATTGGAGTAGCGGGAGAAACCGTAACGTTCACAAGGCCTCGGCAGTTTGCCGGGGCCTCCCGCTATGCAAACTCCCACGGATTAATCAATTCCACGTCGGTACCTTCGAAGTCCTTGATATTGCGCGTGGCTATGGCCGCATCCCAGGAACAGGCAATTGCCGCAATCATGGCGTCTTGAATACTGGTAGGTGTGCCCCTGTGTTCGCGTTCGACAAGGATATGGGCATAATCCGCAGCTGCCTGAGTGTCAAATGCGAACGTTCTGTCCTCTAATGTCATAAGCGCCAGCTTGACGGTCGTATCTGTGTACTTTCGTCGTTTGCCTTCAGGCATGCGACATATTCCGGCCAACAACTCGGCGACGGTGATGGCGGTGGTTGCCAAATTGCTTGTATCTTGGTTCCTCAGCCAATTGGCAACGTGTTCGTCTGGCTGTTTCTTGATGATTTCGCTGATGACGTTGGTGTCCAGAATAATCATGGCCGATTCCTATTCAAAAGATACTGGCGGTCGGGAATCGGCGGAATTTCGCTCGGATAGTGGGAGTTCCCCCTTGTCGAGTCCCTCAAAATCCATGTTCTTCATGAATTCGCGGATCTCGTCATAGAAATTGGTCTTTCGCGTGATTTCATGCGCCACCGTGCCAGCCAGCCATTCTTCAAGAATGGATCGCACCTGAGATTCCATGGAGCGGTTGTTTTTCTCAGCCACTTCTTTGAGCTGCTGAATCTGCTCATCGGGTATTTTTCGGATGGTCAATGTTGCCATGATGCACCTCCTTGTTGCTGTCATAATGCTAGCATGAGGTGCTGTCGTTTTGCTTGCAGTACGGGTGATGAGGTATGCACGCATGAAAAAAGGCGGATATGCATCATGCGCATCCGCCTTTTGAGCTTGGACTGGGTCTTCCCGCAGTCGCCGAATCAGCGCCCGGTAACCTCGGAACCGACGACCTTTTCGCTCAGGGCGCGCGGGCCGCGGGTCACGGCTACGGCACCGGAGCGCACCAGCTCAATCACACCGTAATGCTCCAAAAGCCCCAGCAGCGCATCAATCTTGCCTTCGGCACCGGTGGCCTCAATGGTCAGCGATTCCGGATTCACGTCCACCACGCGCACGCGGAACAGACGCACGATCTCCAGCACGTCGGAACGGTTGGATTCGTTGGCGGCCACCTTGATGAGCACCAGTTCGCGTTCCACGGTGGAGTTCGGGTCGAGTTCCACGATTTTGAGCACATGCAGCAGCTTGTTGAGCTGCTTGATGATCTGCTCCAGCGGCACGGCCTCCACGTCGGCGGTCACCGTGACGCGAGAGATGTCCGGACGCTCGGTGGGGGAGACGGACAGCGAGTTGATGTTGAACGCACGGCGGGCGAACAGGCCGGCGATACGCGCCAGCACGCCTGGGCGGTTCTCCACCAGCACGGACAGCGTATGACGCTGGGAACCAGGCTGGGATGCAGGATAGTTAGCCATGAGTGTTCTCCTCTCCTCAGTGCTCGCTCGCAGTGGCAGCGGCGGTCTCGTGCTCGAACACGCCGGTCGCATGCTCGTCCGGACCGGTTCCCGGAGCCGGGGTGCCGCCAGCCAGCGGCTTGATGCCGGGCTTGTACGTCACCTCGTCGTTGGGGGCGCCGGCGGCTACCATCGGCCACACCATCGCATCCTTCCACACGCGGAAGTCGATCAGCACCGGGCGATCGTTGATCTGGTTCGCCTTTTCGATGGCGGCAATCGCCTCTTCCTCGGTGAACGCGCGGATACCCACGCAGCCGTATGCCTCGGCCAACTTGATGAAATCAGGCACTTCGAGCGGCGCATCGCCGTCGGCCAGTGCCGCCGCACCATCGGCACCGTGCGCCTCGCCATCGAGCAGGTTGGTCTGCGAGTAGTGGTGCTCGTAGAACAGCGTCTGCCACTGACGGACCATGCCGTATACGGAGTTGTTCAGAATCGCGATCTTCACCGGAGCGTGGTCCGAGGAA
>ENA-OQNM01000311-OQNM01000311.1-human-gut-metagenome-genome-assembly--contig:-NODE-311-length-18342-cov-3.576558_pt1 | contig 18342 bp, 18 predicted proteins | sample MGYA00242632_ERZ504886 | MGnify/ENA primary metagenome ERZ504886 (study PRJEB26092, sample SAMD00036424) | human gut metagenome | host: Homo sapiens | study: EMG produced TPA metagenomics assembly of... | reverse complement strand
GTGGCGGAACGGCAAATACGTCGTCAACGTGCGCAAGTTGGCGACCATCGTCAACGGCAAGCTCGACGCGGTGTTCGTTCGGGGTCGTCGATGGGGCGGAGTCGTCGAACAATATACTATGTCGATTGGAAACTAGGAAAAAACCTACGCAAAAAGAGGAAAGTTACAGAAAAATTAGCACAGTTGGATATGTATCGTATCTTGCTGTCGGCAATGGAGGGCGTACCGCTCACCGCTATCGACGCCTGCCTCTACTATCTGAGTGAACCCATTGAGGGCGATCGACAGCTCAATGCCGCCGACAAAACAGAAGAAGAGATCCTTGCCGAGTTGAGCTACGGAATTCCGGAACAATCCGACAACGACTAGTGCTGGTGCGCCGAACGTGCGGCGCTTTCCAGCCTGCCCGTAGGGTAACGCACTATGGGCAGCGTTGTGGAGGAACGCCGCTACCCTCGTGCAGCATGTGTGGGCGGGCGCACGTGCCGGACGCAACGAAAGTTAAGGAGCGATAATCATGGCTGCCACCAGCGCAACCGAAATCCCGAAGTCGCCATATTCCGTACTGTTCTCCATTCCGGGAACCAAAGCGTTCTGTGCTTCCGGAGCCTTGGCGCGACTGCCGATGTCGATGATGAGCCTTGGCATTATCCTCGCACTCAACCATTTGTATGACAATTGGACGATCGCAGGCGTGATGAGCGCGGCATATGTGCTTTCCACGGCGGCGGTCACGCCACTGTACGCACGACTGTTCGACCGATTCGGCCAGCGCAAGGTCGGATCGGTGGTGCTTGTCGTGCAAATCATCGCCATGCTTGGCTTTGCGTTCGCGGCATTGGTGCGCGTGCCGATTCCACTGCTGTTCGCCTTGGCTGTGGTGATGGGGCTCACGCAATTCTCGTTCGGCGCGCTTGTGCGTACCCGTTGGACGTATGTGCTTGACCGTACCGGCAACGGCTCATTGCTGAACACTGCGTATGCATTGGAATCCGCCATCGATGAGATCGTATTCATTTTCGGACCGATTCTGGCCGCGTTCCTGGCGGCTTCCGTGCATCCCGTTTCGCAGTTGTTTGTGCCGACGATTGCGTGTGCGATCGGCGGCACGGTGTTCTTCGCATTGCGTGACACGCAACCGCCGGTAGTACGTGAAATCACTGTTGTTTCGGCATCTTCCGACGATGCGGACGTGCGATTGGCGGTTGACGGCAATACTGGAAATAATGGCGGCGCAAATTCCGTGCAACAAGACAAACAACAAGACAAACTGACCGTCGCGCAGTTGAAGTCGAATGACAATCGCAAGAAACGCAATGTGCTCACCTATGCGGGCGTGATTCCGCTTTTGATGGTATTCATCGTGTTCAACATGAGTTTCACCGCATTCGATACGTCGATGACGGCCGTTATGAAAGCGTTGCATCTTGATTCCCTGCTTGGTGTGCAGCTTGCGATGTTGGCGGTCGGCTCGTGCATAGGCGCGCTGGTTTTCGGCACGCGCGAGCTGAAGGGCTCCCGCTGGCGCCATATGATCACGTTCCTCGCGATCATAACGGTAGGCTTCTTCATCATTCACATGTGCCAAGGCAATCTGATTATGATGGGAGTGTTTGAAATCCTTACGGGTCTTACCGTTTCGTCGGTGTTCGCTTCGGGCAATCTCGTTATGAAGGAGACCGTGCCGGAGGAATCGCTGACCGAAGGCCTCGCGTGGGTGAGCACCGCGGGAACCATCGGCGCGTCATTCGGTTCGATGACCACGGGAATCATGCTCGACCATTTCAGCCCAGACATAAGTCTGATGCTGCCATGGATTTTCGTGCTCGCTTCGATTCCGTTCGCCTTGATCGGCTGGGCGGTGACGCGTCGAAGCGTCTCTTTACATTCGTAAATGGAACATTCCTCAGTAGAATGAGTGAGACTGATTTGAAATGCTGTTCGTACGCTCGTACGTGCGACATGCTTGAAGGAGCTGCAATGATCAAGGTTTCTGTAGTTGGCGCCAAAGGACGTATGGGTTCCCATGTGGTCGATGCCGTGAACAACGCGGCCGACACCGAATTGGCGCTCGCGCTTGACGCCGGCGACGACCTCACCCAAATCACCCCCGGCGAACACTGACGTGGTGGTGGAGTTCACCGTGCCGAGCGTGTCTCTTGACAATGTGCTCGCACTCGTGGCGCAAGGTGTCGACGTGATGGTGGGTACCACCGGCTGGACCGACGAGAAGCTCGATCAGGTGCGTGCCGCGCTCGCTGCCGCGCCTCGCGAGGGCCAGAGTGTGTTCATTGCGCCGAATTTCGCCATTTCCGCCGTGCTCGCCGACTATTTCGCCAAGGTTGCGGCTCCGTACTTCGAATCCGCTGAAGTGATCGAGCTGCATCACCCGAACAAGGTGGATGCTCCGTCCGGCACCGCATTCCACACCGCGCAGGGCATCGCCGCAGCCCGCAAGGCCGCAGGTCTTGGCCCTGTGCCGGATGCCACCGAAACCGATGGCGGCTCCCGTGGCCAGGTGGTTGACGGCATTCACGTGCACGCCGTACGTCTGCGCGGTCTTAACGCCCATGAGGAGGCCCTGTTCGGTAATGACGGCGAGCAGCTGACCATTCGTGCCGACAGCTTCGACCGCATCTCCTTCATGCCGGGCGTGCTGCTGGCCGTACGCAAGGTCTCCACCGGCGCATACCCAGGCGTGACCGTCGGCCTCGACAACTTCCTCGACCTGTAAATCTACCTCGTAAATCTACCTCGTAAATCTATGGGGTCTGGAACTTTTCCGGTCTGATCATACAATCCCCGATTTGGCGGCGATGGTGAGTTTTCGCTTGCTGGATCGGGGATTGACATGTTTTGCGGTCTACGATTTCACGAGGCGTGCTATGGCCGCGCTTGCCTCGGCGATTTTCGCTTCGGAAACTTCCCCGCCCTCTTCGATGGCTTCTTTGACACAGTGGTTGAGATGATCGTCGACGAGCAGCAGCGCTACCGATTTCAACGCACTGTTCACGGCTGATATCTGCGTCAGGATGTCGATGCAGTATTCGCCGTTTTCCGTCATTTGGCGTATGCCTCGCACTTGCCCTTCAATGCGGTTGAGGCGCGCGATGATTTTCTTCTGGTCGTCCGCGTATCCGTGATGGGTTGCGTTCATGATGCTGCTCCTCGTAACGCTGAAATCTTGATCTTACCGCTGAAGATACCGCTTTTCTCTTGCAAATATACCCTATAGGGGTATATTGTGATGATGGTCATTGAGACGTGAACGTGAATAAGGTTGGTGAGAATATGCAGGCTTTGATTGCCGTCATTGTCGCGTTCATTGTGACGGCAGCCGTGTTATGGTTCTTCTTCGCGCCGCGCAAAGCATTTCGCGCTCGTGTCGATAACGGCGTGCAAGAGGCGGTTGTCGAAGTCAAAGGTGGGTATAGTCCGGCAATCATCGAAGCTGAGGCCGGTTTGCCATTGCGATTGATATTCGATCGCAAAGAAGACGGTGAATGCTCGTCGCACGTGGTGTTCTCCGATTTCGGTGTCGACCTGGCATTGCCCGCTTTCCGCACAACGACATTGACGCTTCACCCTAACGAACCGGGGGAGTACGGTTTCGCATGTGGCATGAACATGCTGCATGGCACATTACGGGTGGTGCCGGGAAAACATCATGCCGCAATGCCGAAAGAACATTCGGAATCGGAAGAGAGCACGAATACTGCTGAATCTCACGTTCATATGCAATCGCAACAAACTGTTGTTGATGAAAAATCGTATGAATCCGCTGAATCTTCCAATATTTCTTCAGATTCTTCTGATTCGTCAAACGATTCTTCCGAATCTCGTGAGATGCGAACGCTGATTGCGCGTCTTATTGTGTCAGCCATCGTTACGATTCCAGTATTCGGTTCGACGATGTTGATGCTGTATCCGATGCCGAATTGGGTGCAATTTGTGCTGATGCTGCCGGTGATGTGCTATGCCGCATTACCGATTTTCCGCAGTGGTTTCGCGGCGATTATTCACCGTTCGCCGGAAATGAATGCGCTGGTCAGTCTGGGTACCGTATGTGCGTTTGCCTACTCGTGCGTGGTCACGTTTATTCCGCAGATTCTGCCTGAGAATGCTCGCGAACCGTATTTTGAAGCGGTTGGTGTGGTTATTACGCTGATGCTGGTCGGCCAATTGCTTGAAGCGCGCGCTCGTGTCGGTACTGGAGAGGCCATGCGCGCGTTGGCGGGATTGCAGCCGAAAAACGCTCGCGTGGTACGAGGTGAAATTGAAGAGGAAATTCCGGTCGAGCAGGTGGCGGTCGGAGATATTATTGCGATTCGCCCCGGCGAACAACTTCCTGTTGACGGTGTGGTTATTGCTGGTTCGTCGGCTGTTGACGAATCCATGATTACCGGCGAATCCATGCCTGTGGTGAAGCAGGCCGGCAGTTCCGTGACCGGCGCCACCATCAATGGCACTGGATCGCTGCGGTATCGTGCCACGAAAGTCGGCAAAGACACGGTGCTCGCGCAGATTATCGGATTGGTGCAATCCGCGCAAAGTTCAAAAGCGCCGGTGCAGCGCATGGCGGATAAGATTTCAGGCATTTTCGTGCCGATTGTGGTGCTGATTGCCGTGTGGTCGTGCGCGTTGTGGTTTGCGTTTGGGCCGGAACCACGCGTGGTGCATGCGTTGGTGGCTGCGGTTTCGGTGCTGCTGATCGCATGCCCGTGCGCGTTGGGTCTTGCCACGCCGCTTTCCGTAACGGTTTCGACTGGTCGTGCCGCGCAGATGGGCGTGCTGATCCGTTCCGCCGAAGCATTGGAAACCTGCGGCAAAATCAATGCCGTCGTGCTTGACAAAACAGGCACGATCACCGCTGGAAAGCCATCGTTGACCGACGTGTTTCCGCTTGGAAAATGGCGCAAAATGCCGGATGATCTGCTGGTGATTACCGCCAGTGCCGAACGGGATTCCGAACATCCTCTTGCCGCCGCGATTGTTGCGGGCGCGCAAGAGAGGCATCTTACGTTAGGCGAGACCACGCAATTCCGTGCGATTTCCGGTCGGGGCGTCACTGCGCACGTCGCGTTGCCGTTAATATCTGCAAATAATCCGACTGTTGCAGCTGACGAATCCTCTGCATCTTCCGTGACCTTCGAATCATCCATATCTTCTCCCGAAACCGCAATGTACAACGTTGCGGTCGGCAATACCGATCTGATCGACGATCTTGACGTGGCCATGCCGAGTGTCGGCAACGAGGATCTTGACGACATTATCGCAACCATGGAACGGCTGTCGGCGGAAGGGAAAACGCCGATGCTCGCAGCAATCGACGGCGAGCTTGCGGGAATCGTGGCCGTTGCGGATACGGTGAAAGCCGATTCGCAGCAGGCCATCGCAGCTTTGAAATCGCGTGGCGTCAACGTGGTGATGCTCACTGGAGACAACGAAACGACGGCGCGTGCCGTGGCAAATCAAGTTGGCGTCAGCAACGTGATCGCTGGAGTGCGACCGGAGAACAAGGCGGACGAAATCGCGAAACTGCAGGCGCAAGGCTATACGGTGGCGATGGTCGGCGATGGTATCAACGATGCTCCGGCGCTTGCCCGCGCGAATGTGGGATTCGCCATCGGTACCGGTACGGATGTGGCGATCCAATCCGCAGACGTGACATTGATGAATGGCTCGCTGATGGGTTTGGTGCATGCGCTCGACTTGACCCGCGCCACCATGCGCAATATCGCACAGAATCTTGGATTTGCGCTCGGCTATAACAGCGTCGGCATTTCCATTGCGGCGGGCGTACTGTACCCGTTCACCGGCATGATGCTCAATCCGATGATCGCGGGCGCGGCCATGGCATTCTCGTCGCTATGCGTGGTGACGAACGCGAGCCGACTGCGCCTGTTTGATCCAGACAAGGCGGTGCGTGCCGCAAATAAGACGTATCAGGTTCGCCAGCCGAACCCGAACGATAATAATCACAACAACCATAGTCAGAAAGGATTTCATCATGGGACTGTTCAGTGATCACAAGGCCAAGAAGGAAGGTATGCACGAGGGTATGGAAGGCATGGGCGGCGCGCACTCCTGCTGTGGCGGCCACACTGCCAACGGCAATCAGAGCGCGCCCGCCAAAGATCCGGTCTGCGGCATGAGCGTGGATCCGGCCACTGCCGCAGCAACCCGCGAATACAACGGCACCACCTACTACTTCTGCAACCCGGGCTGCGCCGCCAAGTTCGAGCAGAACCCCACCCAATACCTTGCCTGAGTTTGTTTTGGTGGGCGCACTTTTCCCTCTTGGTGATCGCACTGTTTTGGAGTGTTGTGCGGTCAGGAAAGCAAAATCGTGCGATATTCCGAAATCGTGCGGTCACCAGATCAAAATCGTGAAGGCATTTGGCTTGAATCCCCCTGAGTATGCGGCTAAGCGTACCGATTCTTCCACTTGCTGGGGGATTTTGGACTGTGGGAGGCTTGGCAGCGGGAGGATTGTTCCATTAACTGGAGGTTTTGGGTCTCTGGGAGGCTGGTTGACGGGAGGATTGTTCCAGCGGGTGGAGGTTTTGGGAATGTGAGGGGTTGTTTAGCGTACCGATTTGTTCCAGTGACTGGAGGTTTCGGGACTCTGGGAGGCTCGGCAACGGGAGGATTGTTCCAGCGGGTGGGGGATTTTGGTCTCTGGAAGGCAGTTCATATTGCGATATGGTCGCGAACTCGGGCGCTTCGGCGTCCGTGGCGGGAAGTACCGTTGGCACTATGACTGACGGTACTATGCATCTTCTTGATCCTGCTCCTTTCGGACGTATTCTTCCGGCCATGGTCACCCCCATGAAGGCCGATGGTTCCGTTGATTTCGAGGCCGCGCAGAAGCTTGCGAAGCAGCTTGTTGCCGATGGCGCCGATGGCCTTGTGGTCAATGGCACCACGGGCGAGTCTCCCACCACCCACATGGAGGAGAAGGTCGAGCTGGTTCAGGCCGTCAAGGATGTGGTGAGCGTGCCCGTTATCTCCGGTGCGGGTTCCAACGATACCGCCCACACCGTGCGCATGGTGGAGCAGACTCAGGAGGCGGGCGCCGATGCGGTGCTTGTGGTCGCTCCGTACTATTCGCGCCCGTCGCAGGAAGGCGTGTTCCGTCACTACAAGGCGGTCAATGATTCCGCGGACAAGCCGATTATCGTTTACGATGTGCCTGGCCGCACCGGTTTGCACATTCAGTTGGAAACCTACCGTCGTTTGGCTGAGCTTGGTCACGTCAAGGCGGTGAAGGACGCCACTGGAGATATCGCGGGTGCCGTGCGTAAGCGTATGGAGACCGGTTTGACTTGGTATTCGGGCGATGACGGTCTGTTCCTGCCGTTCCTTTCGGTTGGTGCAGTCGGCATTATTTCCGTGATCGCACATGCTGCTTCCGGTCCGATGCGTGATTTGGCTGCCGCATTCGACCGCGGTGACATTCATGGGGCTCAGCGCATTGCCGTGCAGCTTGCTCCACTGGTCGAAGCAATGAACGGCAACGGTTTCCAGGCTGTTATGGCCAAGGCTTCGCTGAAGGTGCGTGGCATTCTCGACTCCACGACGATGCGTCTGCCGAACGTCGGTCCGGGCGAGGCTGAGATCAAGCGCGCGGAAGATGGCATGCGCGCTTCCGGCTTGCTGTAATTGAAGAACTTGTGATTGCGAAACTTGTGATTGCGAAGCGCTTGATTGTCGGCGATTGCGCTGATTCCGGGCATTGTTGCGATCACAAGTTTGCTGGGTTTGCCGTAATACGGCAAACTAACTGAATTCCTCGTTTCCGCACAGGCGGAGACAATTAGTAATAGAAATCCAACTAGGAAATGGCTATAGAAGAAACCAAAACAGTAACTACGCACAAGCGCGGCAGCAAAGCTGCCAAGCGCACTGAAAACACGCAGACCGCGGATGTGCAATCCGTGAAGTCTGTGAGCTCTGAGAAGGTCAGCAAGGCTGAAACGACTTCCAAGAAGGCGAAGTCTTCTGGCCGTGGCGGTGGCCGTGGCAATCGTGCGGGCGATGCGTCCGGTTCCGTTCGTGGCGGTTCTCGCGGCAACGGCAGCGGCTCCTCCAAGGGCTCGAAGAGCACGAAAAACGTGAAGGCCGCAAAGAACACGAAGAACTCCAGAGGTTCCAAGAATTCCAGCGCGGCAAGCTCTTCTGCTGGAAGCCGTCGCAATTCCCGTCTTGCTCCGCAGACCACCGCGCCCCAGCAGGATGACGTGTTGATCGCTCCGCCGAAGTACCGTAAGGGCTCCATGCGCATCGTGCCGCTTGGTGGCCTGGGCGAAATCGGCCGTAACATGAACGTGATCGAATACAACGGTCACCTGCTGCTCATCGACTGCGGTGTGCTTTTCCCCGAAGAGGAGCAGCCGGGTGTCGATCTGATTCTGCCTGACTTCCACTACATCAAGGATCGTCTCGACAAGGTCGAGGCTCTGGTGCTTACCCACGGCCACGAGGATCATATCGGCGGCGTGCCGTATCTGCTGAAGCTCCGCCCCGACATTCCGCTGATTGGTTCCAAGCTCACGTTGGCTTTCGTTGAAGCCAAGTGCAAGGAGCATCGCATCAATCCGCGACTGGTTGAGGTCAAGGGTCGTAGACAAGCTGAAGGTCGGTCCGTTCAATCTTGAGTTCGTGAACGTCACGCATTCCATTCCGGACGCTCTGGCTGTGTTCGTGCAGACTCCGGCCGGAAGCCTCATCGATACCGGCGATATCAAGCTTGACCAGCTGCCGCTCGACCATCGCATCACCGATTTGGTGGAGTTCGGCAAGCTCGGCGAAAAGGGCGTGGATCTGCTGATGATGGATTCCACCAACGCTGAGGTTCCAGGCTTCGTCAAGCCGGAAACCACCATTGGCCCGGCGCTGGATCAGGCGTTCGCCCAGGCCACGCGCAAGATCATCGTGGCCAGCTTCTCCAGCCATGTGCACCGTGTGCAGCAGGTTGTCGACGCCGCCCACAAGTACGGTCGCAAGGTGGTGTTCGTGGGCCGTTCCATGGTTCGCAACATGTCCATCGCTGCGGATTTGGGCTACTTGAGGCTTCCGGAAGACACGGTCATCGACCTGAAGAAGGCCCATGATGTGCAGGACGACAAGCTCGTCTACATGTGCACCGGCTCCCAGGGCGAGCCGATGGCCGCGCTTGGCCGTATCGCCGACGGCAATCATCGCGACATCACCATCAACGAATTCGACACGGTCATTCTTGCGAGCTCCCTGATTCCGGGCAACGAGCATGGCGTGTACAAGATCATCAACAAGCTGGTGCAGCTTGGCGCTCGTGTGGTCAATCGAGACAATGCCGCCGTGCATGTGTCCGGCCACTGCAATGAGGGCGAACTGCTGTACATGTACAACATCGTCAAGCCGAAGTGCGCCATGCCGATCCACGGCGAGAACCGTCACTTGGTGGCCAACGGCATGATCGCGGTCAAGACGGGCGTCGATCCGCAGAATGTGGTGCTTGCCGAAGACGGCGATGTGGTCGATTTGTACCACGGCCAAGCTGCTGTTGTCGGTTCCGTGCCATGCGGCTACGTGTACGTCGATGGCGATTCCGTTGGCGAACTTACCGAGGACGAGCTTGAGAAGCGTCGTATTCTTGGCACGGAAGGTTTCGTGTCGAGCTTCGTCGTCGTCGATACGGAAACGGCTGACGTTGTCGCAGGTCCGAAGATCTATCTCAACGCGGTGGCCGAAGACGAAAGCGAATTCGACAAGGTTCGTCATCAGATCGTCGAGCAATTGCAGGATGCGATGATGGCTGGCACGCACGATACATACAAGTTGCAGCAGATCATGCGTCGTACGTTGGGTAGCTGGGTCGCACGTCAGCTGCATCGCAAGCCGATGATCGTTCCGGTCGTTGCCGATATCGCACAGGATGTTGACGAAGCGATGGGATTGAACGCAGCGCAATGATGAATCGACAGATAGTCAATATTTTTCGCAATATCGCCGATCTCAGCGGAATTAATATCGAAATAATATTGGACTATCGACAGATCGTCAATAATTGTTGATTACATAATCAAAAGTAAGACGGCGTAACCGGCACAACCGGTTGCGCCGTCTCCTATTCAATAAATAGGAATCTCAACACAAATAAGGAGTGACATGCCAGGAGCAAATCTCACCCGAATCGAAGCGGAAGAACGCAAAAGCGTTATCGCAGCACCGGTTCATTACACGGTCAAACTTGATCTGACCCGTGGAGCCAAGAATTTCGGTTCCGAAACCACCATCACGTTCGATGCCGAGCCGGGAGCTACCAGCTTCCTTGACCTGATCGCCACTGAAGTGAGCGAAATCGTACTCAACGGCGCAACTCTCGATCCGGCCGAAGCGTTCGCCGACAGCCGTATCGAACTGAAGAACCTCGAAGCGCACAACGAAGTGACCGTCAAGGCGCTGTGCCAGTATTCCAACACCGGTGAAGGCCTGCACCGCAGCGTCGACCCGTCCGACGGCAACATCTACCTGTACTCCCAGTTCGAAGTGCCGGATGCCCGCCGCGTGTACGCCGTGTTCGACCAGCCTGACATCAAGGCCGTGTTCGACTTCTCCGTGCTCGCAGCCAAGTCTTGGATCGTCACCTCCAACATGCCTGCCGCATCCGTGACCGACAGCGAAACCGTTACCGAAGAAGGCACGCTCGGCACGCACGAAGCCGAAACCACCAAGCTGTGGGTGTTCGAATCCACGCCGACCATGAGCTCCTACCTCACCGCCATCTGCGCAGGACCGTACGCCGAATGGCACACCGAATACGCCAACGAAGACGGTCGCACCGTGCCGATGGCCATGTACTGCCGTCAGGCGCTCGCCGAAGCGTTCGCCAAGGATGTCGACTACCTGTTCGACATCACCAAGAAGGGTTTTCGCCTTCTATGCGAAGACTTGGGGCGTGCCGTATCCGTACGCCAAGTACGACCAGATTTACGTGCCGGAATACAACGCCGGCGCTATGGAGAACATCGGCATGGTCACCATCCGCGACCAGTACGTGTTCGAATCGAAGGTCACCGACGCGTATGCCGAGCGCCGCGTGGTCACCGTGCTGCACGAGCTTGCACACATGTGGTTCGGCGACTACGTGACCATGAAGTCGGTGGAACGACCTGTGGCTCAACGAATCCTTCGCCGAGTTCACGTCCACTCTCGCCACTGCCGAAGCCACGGAATGGAAGGACGCTTGGGCCACATTCAGCTCCGGCGAGAAGAGCTGGGCACTGCGCCAGGACCAGCTGAGCACCACCCACCCGATCGTCGCGCCGATCAACGATCTGAACGACACGTACGTCAACTTCGACGGCATCACCTATGCCAAGGGCGCTTCCGTGTTGAAGCAGCTCGTGTTCTATGTGGGTCGTGAGAAGTTCTTCAAGGGCATCAACAATTATCTGAACAAGCATGCGTACTCCAACGCTACGCTCGCCGATCTGCTGGCTGAACTCGAGTTGACGTCCGGCCGCGATCTCAAGGCGTGGAGCGCCCAGTGGCTTGAACAGTCCGGCATCAACACCATCGCCACCGAAGTTGAGGAAAACGAGGATGGCACGATTCGCCAGCTTGCGTTGCGCCAGTCCGCTTCGGCTGAGCATCCGGTGCTGCGCGCGCATCGTCTGGCTGTCGGCTTCTACAATGAGGATCCGGAAACCGGCAAGATCGTGCGTACCGACCAGTTCGAACTTGATGTTGACGGCGAACTGACGATTGTCGAAGCGGCTGCCGGCAAGGCACGTCCGGCGCTGATTTTGGTGAATGACGACGATTTGACATACACGAAGCTGCGCTTCGACGAGAAGAGCCTCAAGTTCGCTGCGGAGAACCTGTATCGTTTCGACGATGCGTTGGCTCGTTCCGTGATTTGGCTTGCATTCTGGGATATGACCCGTGACGGCGAATTGCCGGCAAAGCAGTTCATCGAAACCTCTTTGGCTGCGCTTGCCACGGAACATGAGTCCACCACGTTCCGTTACGCTTTGGCGCAGGTCAGCACCACCGCATGGCATTACACCGCTCCGGCCGACCGTGCCGAAGTGGTGGAGCATGTGGCTGCCGAACTGTTCAAGCTGGCTCAGGCTGCCGAAGCCGGTTCCGACGAGCAGTTCCAGCTGATCACCGCCTACTTGGGTTATGGCGAGCCGGGCGATGCTGCGTTCGAAGCGAATGCGAAGGGTCTGCTCGATGGTTCCGTGAAGCTTGATGGCTTGGAGATCGACAATAATTTCCGTTGGACCATCATCAACGCGCTGAGCGCAATCAACGCCATCGGCCAGAGTGACATCGACGCGGAACTCGCCAAGCGTGAAACCACTGAGAACCGTGAGTTCGCATTGGGTGCGCGTGCGGTCGCAGGCATTGCGGAAGCCAAGGAATGGGCTTGGAACGAGGCTTTGCACAACGACGAGCTGACCAACATGCAGTTGGAATCCGTGGCCCGTGGTTTCGCATCAACTCCACGTGCCGACTTGGCTGAACCGTACGCGGCCAAGTATTTCGAGGTTGCCGACTGGATTTGGAAGAACAAGACCTTCCACATGGCTGAGGCTCTGCTGGAAGGCCTGTACCCGAGCTATGCCGATCCGGCCACACTGGTGGATCTCGGTGATGCTTGGCTGGCTTCGCATGCCGACGCCGACAACGCGTTGCAGCGCATTGTGCGTGGCAATGTTGAATCGTCGCATCGCACGCTCAAGGTGCGTGATTTCAACGCGTCCCTCTGATGCCGTTCCTGGCACCACTACAGTAGCTGTTTTTGGCAGCTACTTCTGATATCACTTGTGATATTGCATCATAAGCCCGGACTGACGGCGTGACTTATCCCGCTGCCAGTCCGGGCTTGTTTGCTTCCAGACAAGCCATCCCAAACAAAGTCCCATAACGGTTATGGACAATGGGTCTTTCGGACCCATAATGACCCAGCCGGTCGGAATCGGAGGATGGAAGTGAGATCGCAAGAAACTTGAGATTGCGGAAATCTCACGACGTTGCATACTGCGGTTTGCCTGACATCGCATACCGCAGTATGCAGGTATCGCAACATGCTCTCGACTGTTTCGTTGAATGGTGAACCCGTTGAGTACGATGGTGCACGGCAATATAACTTGAGATAGCGAGGACTTGAGACTCATGCCACGTATGTTCGGAACAGACGGTGTTCGAGGATTGGCGAATAGGGCTTTGACCGCACAGCTTGCGTTGGATTTGGGCGATGCTGCGGTGCGCGTGCTTGGCGATGATGGAGACAAAAGCGAATTCGACGGTCGTCGCCGTGCACTGGTCGGCCGCGATACTCGCGTTTCCGGCGATTTTCTTGCAGCGGCACTGTCCGCAGGCATGTCCGCAGGCGGTTTCGACGTGATCGACGCGGCGATTATTCCAACCCCTCGGCGTCGCATACCTGACTCCGTGCTGAACGTGGAAATCGGGTGCCGTCGATCTCCGCCATCCCACTAACCCCACTGCCCGACAACGGCATCAAATTCTCGCACGCGGCGGATTACAAACTGCCTGACACCAAAGAAGACGAAATACGAAAACGTCGCTCGGCCAGGATTGGAAACGCCCGACCGGTGCAGGCGTGGGACGTATCAGCCACGACACGGCAACCGCAACCAACCTGTATATCGACCATCTGGTATCCACAATCGCCCCCATCGGGCCTGACAAGTCCCAGCCGACACCGTTGAAAGGCTTGAAAGTCGTGGCTGACTGCGCCAACGGCGCCACCTCCGTGGTCGCGCCGGAAGCGTTGCGCCGCGCCGGGGCCGACGTGATCGTGATCAACGCTTCGCCAGACGGCTACAACATCAACAAGAACGCCGGATCCACACACCCCGAACAGCTGCAGGCCATGGTCAAAGCCTCCGGAGCCGACTTGGGCGTGGCATTCGACGGTGACGCCGACCGTTGCCTTGCCGTAGACGGCGAAGGCAATATGGTCAACGGCGATCAGATCATGGGCATTCTTGCACGTGCCAAGAAAAACGCGGGCAAACTCAACCACGACACCCTCGTGGTCACCGTGATGAGCAACCTCGGCCTGAAGCTCGCCCTGCGTTCCATGGGCATCAAAACCGTGCAAACCGGCGTGGGCGACCGTTACGTGCTTGAGGAAATGCTGCGCGGCGACTATTCGCTCGGCGGCGAACAGTCCGGCCACGTGATCAACCGCGAATTCGCCACCACCGGCGACGGTACACTCACCGCACTGACCTTGTGCAACGAAGTGGTCAACTCCGGCAAGAGTCTCAAAGAACTCGCATCCGACTTCCCGCAACTGCCGCAAACCCTCATCAATGTGCCAAACGTCGACAAGCTCGCAGCCAAAACCAACGCCAAAGTGCAGGCGGCCGTCGAACGCGAAGAGAAAATGCTCGGCGACACCGGCCGCGTGCTCTTGCGTCCCTCCGGCACCGAACCGCTCGTGCGCGTCATGGCTGAAGCGGAAACCCAGCAGCAGGCCGACGAGGTCTGCGACCGTCTCGCCAAAGTCGTGGCCGAAGAACTCGCCTTGTAATCACACCGCCGATACACAGTATTTGGCAATCCAAAATCCCGAACCAATCCGCGAAGGAACCCCATGTTTGGACGTAACTCGAAAGTCAACCTCGAGCTCAACCGCGAGGTCGAAAAGCTCATCAAAACCGGCGGCAAGGAACAGCTGGCTTCCCGATCGTGCAGGCAGGTGAACCGGTACTGCGCCAGCAGACCGCAGCCTACGAAGGCCAACTGAGCCGCAAGACACTTGACAAGCTCATCGAAACCATGCGCGTCACCATGATCGAAGCGCCGGGCGTAGGTCTTGCCGCAACCCAGATCGGCCTCGGACTGGCGCTTGCCGTGGTGGAAGACCATGTGCGCGACGACGATGACGATGACCCGCGCGAAGCGGCCGAATTCCCGTTCCACGTCATCATCAACCCCAGCTACGAGCCGATCGGCACCGAAACCCGCAGCTTCTACGAAGGCTGCCTGAGCTTCGACGGCTATCAGGCGGTACGCAAGCGCTGGCTCGACATCACCGCCCGCTGGCAGGATGAAGATGGCAAACAGCATGAGGAACATCTGCACGGCTGGCCGGCCCGCATCTTCCAGCACGAAACCGACCATCTGAGCGGCGAACTGTATATCGACAAGGCGGAAATCCGCAGCCTCGCCACCAACGAGAATCTTGAGGATTTCTGGTGCGACGATCCGGTTCCCACCGAAGCCGCCGCCGAACTCGGATTCGAACTGTAAACCAGGAGCGCACGCCGCAAATCGCATACATGCGCGGCGAAAAACGCTGCGGAATCCGATTGTCACGGAATCCTATCGTTGCGCAATCCGCGGAATATCCTGCAGGGGGAGAGGCCCACAGGCCTCTCCCTTTTTGTCATACCGTCATTTTTTCGTCATACCACCATGCGCATAACCAGTGCAACGCGCGCACGCATCACACTCCCCACGGCAGACGCACGTATGAGCGTAACCATGTTTGCATTTCGCAGCATTATCGACAATATCGGCGTTCGCGTTGCGATGGAATGATTTCGTACGCGACGTCGTGCTCCGTCTGCAACGCGCATGATCGTATCCTGACGACGAATGCTTGGTGAACATAATCGTTTTTCGTAGCATTGTTCTTTCTCTTACCGAAAATCAACGAAATAAAACGAACCCAAGATAACCTTTCGAATCTCAAAAAACTTAAGATTGCGCTATCCGAGAAGCATCATGGTTTTTTGTACGCGCCGACGTGTACTGCGCCCCCTCTCGGCTACCATGCAAAGTATGAACGAAGCAAAGACGGGCCGTTCCTGGCTTACCGAAGCCAAACAAGACATCAGCCAATGGTCGGCATCGATGCCGAAAAACGCCGACAATGAGCGCATCGACTGGCATTGGGTCATGTCTCTCGACTTGGAACACGGCATCGGAGCCGCCAAAAGCCAAGGCATCGACCTGATCGCCGTTCTGAATGCCGCGGATACCACGTTTTCGTCGACCTCGGAGAAAACGGATCCCATGCAGGATTCGGTACTATCCGTCCAACAGTTGCATAATCTGCTGAAAAAGGATTTAGCGGTCCGTGACCGGCTCGAATCCATCATCGCGCAATGCAATACCACCTTCATGACGGATTTCGACCGTCTGATCGCTTCATACCGTTTGCCTCGCGCGCTCGCCTATGCGAACCGTAGGTTGTGCGACGAAATTGCCGTGTTGCGGCGCATTGGTGTTGCGATGGGATTGTGGACGATTGCCGAAGAGCGGCGGGAGCGGGTGATAGTGCCCGTGCTGCAGTCTGTTGCCGGGAGCGGAAAGCCTCGTGAAGTCTTAACGAGTATTCAGGATCGTACCGCGCAGATCGTCAATGGCCGTGCCGAACGTCGTGCCGCGGAACGTGAACAGAAGCGTGCCAGCGATTACGCCATGTCACGCGCGAATTTGAGCGGGGTGACGAGTCCGGGAGGCTCGAAGGTGTTCGACTATGGTTCCCTCGGATCCGCTGGCGGTTCCGCTGACTCGGCGGAAGCCGCGCAGGACCGACGTTTGGCGGATTACAAAAAGTCGGATTGGCGTGACGCCTACCTTCCCGGCCGTGACGTCGACACGGTGATGGGCATTGATATCGAAACTACGGGTACGGATCCGGCTCGCGTGTACATCATCGATGCCGGATTCGAATTCATGAACATGATCTCGCCTCGTCCTGCCGGCGAGCCCGCGGGCTACCGCTACGAACAGGATTATTACGAGACCGGCGATGCATATGGCCAGGCACGTCTTTCCTTCGGCGTTCCCGCGCAGAATGCGCTGCTTGGCAATCCTCTGATTCTCGACCTTACCGGTATTGACGTGCGCGATCGCGCCAGCGCGGACTTTCGTCTGTTCGACGAATGGCCCGAAGCTCAGATCGGATTGCTGCAACGACTCGAACAGCAGCCATATGTTGCGCATAACGCCCGGTTCGAGCATAGCTTTTTCATGCTGAACGTCGCCGGATATGCGGAAAGCTATCGTGCCGGCAATATCACGATCATCGACACATTGCCGATGAGCCGTCGTTGGGATGAGGGGTTGATTCCCGATGATGAGCATCCGCACGGCAACAATACGTTGGATGCGTATGCCAAACGTCAGGGCGCGTTGGATGCATCCAAAAGCGAACGACATCTTGGCTTGGAAGATACGCACATCATGCTGGTCGCCATGAAGCATCATCTGGGTGTGCTGCATGCCGAGGGGCGCGGGCCGTGGGGCGCCGGTGGCAGGCCCGGCAATGGTGGCAAGCGCTGTGGCAAGCGCTGGTAGACGGAGTCGCTCGCAGGTTGTGTGGCAAGGCGTAAGTTGGTCGGACGAATTGACGTTGCTGGATGTGTGTCAGGCGTAGTCGTGTTGTGTCTGTTCCCGCTGGATGTTTTGCCCGCTGTTTGTTTTGTACCTTTCTGTCATTCGTTCGTCTCGTGTGCGACACGCCCGGATGTTGACCTGCCGCGAGGTATGTTGAGGTTTTTCCAGCGGGATTGTGCTGTGAAATGGTGCTCATCACTCGATTTTCCTGCGATTTCGACACGCCGAGAGATACGTTATTTTTCAACGGTTTACACGGTGTTTACGGAAGGTCGATTTGCGTGGATCGGCAAGGACGTGTAAGTTTACATCTCGCTGCTCAGCACGGCGGTTCCGCTCCTGAGGTTCGGGACGGTCTGCTGGTGTGGTGGTGGTTTGAGAACTCAAGAGCGTATTTGTACTACTTCTTTATAGTCAATGATTGCCAGTTCATCGTCCGCTCGTTCGCGAGTGGCCGGGAGGCCTTGAAGGACGGTGAGGTTTTCGTGCGATGCGCCTTTCCTTATAAGGCGATCGTCAATTTTCTTGTTTTTGAGAGTCACATGTTGGCTTTCTGCAAAGTTTTTTTGTGGAGGGTTCGATTCTGGCTCAGGATGAACGCTGGCGGCGTGCTTAACACATGCAAGTCGAACGGGATCCATCAGGCTTTGCTTGGTGGTGAGAGTGGCGAACGGGTGAGTAATGCGTGACCGACCTGCCCCATACACCGGAATAGCTCCTGGAAACGGGTGGTAATGCCGGATGCTCCAGTTGATCGCATGGTCTTCTGGGAAAGCTTTCGCGGTATGGGATGGGGTCGCGTCCTATCAGCTTGACGGCGGGGTAACGGCCCACCGTGGCTTCGACGGGTAGCCGGCCTGAGAGGGCGACCGGCCACATTGGGACTGAGATACGGCCCAGACTCCTACGGGAGGCAGCAGTGGGGAATATTGCACAATGGGCGCAAGCCTGATGCAGCGACGC